>JGI10211J34971_10004806_pt1 | contig 10666 bp, 16 predicted proteins | sample Etolagsediment_FD_34971 | JGI IMG/M metagenome (IMG submission 34971)
TAATGTCATTTCTATTGACAACAAGATAATATCACGATGTTCTCTAACTTCATCAATATCAATATCATAAATGGAAAAGTTAAACAAAGAGCAAGGTTCACCATTTATTGAGAAAAAGGATTTCGAGATTTCATCAAAAACTTCTACATCAACACTGTTGAGCCATTTTGTGATGGTCTTCCCTTCTACTGAGCCTAAGAAGTAGGTGGTTAGGGGAAATAGTTCTGGATGGTCGAGAAACACCTTTGTCAAAGATTCATGAATGTCTACTATTTGTTCGTTATTTCGTGTCATCCTCTTTTTTCCAATTTATGTTGTGATATTAGTTTTGTTGCACTTTGAAATTCAAGCAACCTCTTTCTTCACAATTACATTATAACAAGAGGACGACATAAGGAAGAATCTCCACCTATAAATATTTCGCCACTATCTACGATATAGCACACACAATTACTACAGTCCTTTTGCTTTGTCTTGAAAATCAAAACACCATTACTTTCAATGAGAAGCAATCCTATTGGGGCATCATTAACAGTCATCTGATGTTGGGCAATGTAAACATCCATTGTTATCCTGCCTTGATTTGTAAGGACCGTCGTATGATCATGAGCGCCTTACCGAGCCAATTAAGTGCTATTTTCCCCTGACATTTTGGGCACCCAAGTGTCGTGCATACTCCCCAAGTGTTGTCATGCCAATAATTCCCTTCAACAAGATATGCGTTTTGAGTGGCAAGCAAAAGATTAGACAACTCTGGAACTGAGAATTTGCTTGAAAGTACTTCAAGCATAATCTCAAACTTGACAACTTCCCAGTCGTCTCGAAGAGGAGCTTTACCTCCAAGTTGTTTTGCTTCAAAGCAAGACTTTGCTGACTGTATTGCGCTGAACCAGTTCGAATCATTCGTCTTGTACGCCTGATAGGCATGTTCTGATGACGGAAACCATTTGCCCCTTACCATGATAGGATGAAGATGAAAGTTGCTTAGCCACCGATAATCTTCCCGAAAATCAAATATCATTTGACTTTGCAGGATGTCTGCTTTCTGAAGCGGATCGAACAGAAGGAACTCTTGTACCTTATCGATTCGGTTCCACCACTCTTTATTAAAAAATACTTCTTTCATTTTTCTTTGACTCGTCGCGCCCCTCGCGGGCGCGTGAATTTAAACAACTCAATCTTAGTCTTGGTAGACGTAGACTGAATCATTGTCATACGTGATCTTGTATTCGTTTCCATCGTTAAAAATGTCGTCGAGTGTGCGAGCATTGATGCGGATACGACCATCCGTATCAACGACAAGACGCTTCTGCCCATAATTTGCTGGTGTTGGTGGCTGAATTGCAAGACCGTCAACGATCTTTCCGGATGGGGCAACCGAAACGCTAGTCTTGCCGATACGAACTTCGTGACCAAAGCCTACAGCCTCACAAACGCGTGTAGGAATATTCAGTCGCCCATCTTTGGTTGTACGGAATGTACGACCAAGGACAGAATTCGCGTCAAGACAAATAGACCTGACCTTGACCATCGTAGATGATACGTCATGTGAATTTTTATCATCGTCATCATCGTCATCATCCGTTGCAGACGGAAAAAATGCACTCACTTTGGAATCGTCATCAACCCAATCCGACTGGTAGCTGTTCGGATCTTCGTAAGGCAAATGGAAGACGTTCACTGACCCAATACCAGGAAGCGTGATAAGAGTTCTGCGATAGACCCCCAGTTCATCATTTTCAAAAGCTGCATGGACAAGGGGACGCACTTTGCCATGACGGATTTTCTCTCCAGAGAGACGCAGAATCTTCGTCACATCATACGCCGTGAAACTTACATTCTCATCAACCAACTTTTCGACAACTCGTGCAACCTTCGTCTTCATTGTTTTCTCCTTTTCATTTCTTTCGTTGCAAGGAAACCCAGACATCTATCGTGTTGGATCTATCAATATAGGTCTCCGATTGATTTCTCAGCGGCAAGCTGCTGAGAAACGAGCTGTGTATCAACCAGCTTATAGTAGCGATAATAGCATTAGCTCTTGTCAGCTACAAACCTCGACATCTTCAGTGGCGAGGTAGTTGATTGAGACGTTTCGCGTTCCTGAACGGCACATACCGTGTACGCGCCGACAGGTTCTCGTCACACATGATGTCCTTCGCCGCAGTTTCTGCTTCCTCCCGCGTCCAGCAGCACCACGGCTCAAAGTGCGTCCATGTCGAGCGGTCAAATGACTCGACGAGCCAGACGCCCAACAAATCCTCGGAGTGCGACTGACGAGAAGCCTCATGTTCTGTTCGAACCTTATCCGCCGGGCACATTGCGCATTCACATTTATTGCTCATTGGTGATCCTTTCTCGCCAGCAGCTCAAGGCTGGCGTTATGGAATCGGTTTTTCCCAAACAACAATACTGTAGCAGACCTAAAACAGTTTGTCAAGTTATTCCAAGCCTTTTTCTAGAAACATTTTCAGTTCAGTTATTGCACTCGGAATTCTTGTATGACTGTACCTTTCGGAACATGAAACTCATAACATTCAACAACTCTAGTTGGCTTAATTACCGAGAAAAATCGCGACCATGCATTTGGGGTAGCAATGCGGACATAATATTCGATTCTTGGTTCTTCCCCTTCACCAATGTCTTCGCAAATAATTGAATTTTGTATTGGAGTGCTGTCTTCCTGGACCACTTCGGCTCTAATCTTTTTGTAATAGACATAGCGCCTTTCACCTTCGAGAATACCGGAGCCAAGAAAGAAAGAACCAGATAAGTCGCTGTTAGAGTTAATAGAAACAATCGGGCACACGATGTGTTCTTCGTGCACAGTGTTTGCTCCAAGGCAAAAGGCTACAAAACATGCCCATGTAACAACTAAAATGTAAACTGCATAAGACAAAATAATTAAGAATATATTATTTATGATGCCATCACGCCAATCGATATTATTTAGGATGCCATCACGCCAATCGATAGTCAACGACTTAAACTGTATAAGCAGAACGACAATGAGAAATATAACAGTTATGATTGTAGCAATAATACCCACAGTCCATTCCTTTTGATTCTGATCAGGTTGAGTGGGCAGAAATTCTGCCCACTCAACCTGATTCCCAACTTACATCCTTTACGACCTTGAGAAATTTTTGTCAGCAACAAATGTACCATATATTCTGTTTCGCCATTGTCAAACCGATTTGCCCAACAAATGGGAAAATTCAACAAATGACCATAAACAGTCCTTTCTTGGGCCGAGCCTTGAACACAACGCCTTTCGACCATGGTGGACGGCTAACTTTTGCATTGATGGCATCAACGATATCCTCAAGGATGTGACGGTTTGTACGTTTTGCGAAGAGAACATGCTTGCCCTGCCGCAGACGACCAGTTGCACGATTGCGCCCTTCTTTTTTTACAAACTGATCTCGCGGATCACACCAAGACGTACCGATAGCAATGTCATCACCGATAATGACATAAGCTGCTGTCACCACGCCGTTGTGAGAATCTCCTGGAGAGTCAAAGGGGTTTGAAGGATTGACGAAATGAGCATACCGAACATCAGAGAATTTGCTTTCCATGAGTGTACTCCTTTTGTTTTGTAGGGACTATGAGTCCCAATGTTTCTCGTTAGGCGGTTCAAATTGATGAAAAAGATTACGACGCTTACCTTGTTCTATAAAACGCTTAATACTCTGTGCTGCATAAGAAGCAAGACGTTCAATAAACATCTTCGCGTCTGTTTGCTCGCAGACATCAATAGATCCATCTGCTTTCGAAGACTCCATTGGGCTAAAGACATCGTTCCAGACAGCTTCGCCAGTCAAACCAGCGCTGAAGCCAATATGGATAACATTGTACTCGGATGATAAGCCAATAAATAGATTCCGGCTCTCTGCGTTATCGAACGCATCCACAATGAGAGTGCTCTCTGGATTAGGAATAATGTCTATAATATCCTGAGTGGAAGTGATCCGCTTGTTAACGACATTAATTTTCTTTCGTCGCTCTTGCATAGCAATGCGCTGAAGCGCCTGGGTCTTGAAACGGTTGATGTCGCTTCTGGCGTACACTTGGGTCCCAGGCTCAACATTACGACTTTCTACCTTATCGAAATCAACAACCGTATAGTTAAGGGCAGGCATTGGATAGAGAAGATGGATAAAGGTACGGCTGCCTGCGGCTCCAATACCAAAGATTACTACATCAGTAATTTTCTGCATTGTTTTTCCTCATTTCTTTGTTCAGTGTACGGAAAAGAAAACGGGCGACTTAAGTCGTAGGTGCTATATGTCTCTTTTACTTTATGAAAGCCGTGGAGTTCTGACTTTTGTCAGTTTGGCATACGGCTTGTAGCCAAATGCATGTAAGCACAAACAGAGTCGTCGCCCGTTTGAAAAATGATGGCAGATGATGCAAGTTAGACATGCTGTAAGTCAAAGAGCTGGTTTGACCCAGCAACCTTCCGTTTAATAGACGAATGCTCTTCAATGAGCTATCATTTGCTTGTAAGCACATCGAAAGGCGTCCATCTGCCTATCAAAATGGAAAAACGCAATCTAAGTCTGCAATGCTTTTATGTGGTAAACAATACCGGACTTGAACCGGTGACACTTCGTTTTCAAGACGAACGCTCTACCTATTGAGCTAATTGCTTGTAAGCATCCCAAGAGAGATTGCGCTTTGTTTTCAAAGAACTTGTCAGCATTTCTGCCAACAACCTATTATACTCGATCTTTTGTTAATGTCAAGCGGTCTCAGACATTTTTTCAGTAGAATCTTCGGTATTTGTTAGAGGCTCGTGAACGCAGAAGCCTAAAAAGTCGTGCCTGCCTTCTTCATCGGCCTCATCAGACCACTTTGTGGCAATTAGATTAACATTCAACGCCCCAAGAACTCCGTTTATGCATCCAAGAACACCAAAAGTGTAACCACCAAGAACTTTGTCTTCTCCCACTACAATATAAGGATCTTCAGCAAGATCTTCGTTACATGGAATCATAATGCGCAAAAGAGTAATCATAGCAACCTTATCTCGGTTTACGGCGTCATTCATGGCATCCACTACGCGTTGTGCCATATTCCGTTTTTGCTCTTCTTGCATTTCCTTGGTCCACGCTTCATCTTTTTCCTGAAAATCTGAAATATAATTACTCATTTCTCTTCTCCTAGCCCCTTTCTTCGACTGTCATGGTCATCCTTCAGTTTTCTGGTCCACGGTTGCATATTTTTCTTGAAATATTTTTGTATTCATGTTCGCGTTATATGTACATAATCTCCATCATGAACGTAATCATCAAGAACATTAACCAGTGACTGAGCGCTTTGTGTTTTATCATGTCCGGTCATACAAAACCCACCGTAAATGACTTCGTAATCATTCCCAAGCAATGTTTGAATTCGATGTCCATGCATTTCCCAAGATACTTCGTATCCGAGATTTACTTTTCGAACTTCGTTTACAAGCGCCCCATTTGTTTCCATCATGTGACGAATTGCATTGATGGGTATTTCAAGCTCTTTTTTCTTGCGTTCACGCTCTACAATCAAACGCTGACGTTCGCGCTCAATCGCATGAAGCATATAAACAACCCGAATTTCAGGTGTTGCTCCTTTGACATCTTCAATAGAAGTTTCGTTCTCGAAAGCTTCTCGTGCATCCATAATCGCAAACATGTTCTGAGTTTCTACAATTTGCAAAAAGTAACAAATTCCGTTACGCAGTGTAACTGTTTCAATTTCTTCCCATTCATCATAGACAGCATCTTGAACACGAATTGGAACACGAGGATACTTTACGGGATTCTGAGGCACAAAACCGTCATGATAACTAATGCCACGAATTACCTGAAGCTTCGACCTTCTGCGGAAGAACTTGGTTGCTTCAGTAATATCGGCTGGATCAAGTGATGTCTCGAAATTGTCACAGTCCATGTCCATAACATAAATTCCGTTGTTTATCTGTCTATGGAGTCTGCGTTCCATTCGATTAGAATAAAACGTCCCGTTAAGGACTATGCCGTAAACCAAGTTCATTTTTCACCTTAAAATATGTTCTTTGTCAACTCCAGTATATTAGTGTATCCAATATCTATGTGTTCACTCAAATCTAATGCCAAATCATCCAGAACATCTACATTAAGTCCGTCCAGCATTGAAAGGTAATATGTGGCCTGCATAATTTGTTTCAAGCCGTCATCAAGATCTACAGTTATTATATCTCTATCACTCTTCTTACCGTTCTTCTGACAGAGATAAAACGTGTGACCAGTTTCATGAACAATTATGAAACAAATTGGAATTGCCAGACCTTGACACCATCCATGTACCATGTTGAAGTCTATACTAGACATTTTAGGACATCCAGGAGGGTGTGAATGAATCATATATACGTATGGTATGTTTTCGAGTCCAATTTCTTTCAGTTGTTGCCAGATAGAAAAGAAATCAAATTCAACACCTCCTAACGTATTATCTGAGGTAATGGAGAGTATTCCGTACTTTGGTACTGCAAAGCACGAAACTTCTCTTTTGAACTCAACTATTTCTTCAACCAGCACGGACAGTACTCCATTTAACTAACTCATTTTCTATTCGTATGGACATACGTTCTGCCGACAATACCCATCAGAACCAGCGCGGCAAACCACGTTTTCAACGAGTATGCGATACCGAGTCCAAACAGGACATTCAGGGACCAGATTGCCAGCAACGGCCCAAAGATAAAGCAGAATATGAGAAAAAATACCATGACCAAAATAAACGCGCTTTTCATTGTAACACTCCTTTTCTTTGTTTGTTTTTCCTAATCTCAACCGTACAAATTAGACATTGGGATACCACTTCGGCAATTTTGGAAGTGGAGTTTCCATAATCTCATCGATTACGGCAAGCTCACCCGCGATAGCCGCCCGAACACTCTGGGCAACCAAAGCAGATTCTGTTAGACTGTCGGGATGAACAACAGAAACTGGAACACCAAGACGCCTGAAAGAATCTTCGACCTCTGTGTCATGCATCGCATTACGCAAGTGGTTGTAATTCACTACAACAACAGCCTTTGGCATCGGCACGCCAGGATGCTCATCATGGTACTTTGTGATTCGAGTATGAATCGTACCACAATTATGACCTTGATCAGTAACATAGATGTCAACATCTGCGCCCATTGCGCGAGCCTCTGAATACAAGGCAATACAGTCGGTCATGCCTCCGGCAGTTTCGCCGTAAAGAGAACTGTAGAATGCTTCCTTGGTGAAGGTCTTCGGCAACGGAAGCCTTTTGCCCTTCTCGTTGAACAGACCCCATCCAAAGTTCTCCTCCGGCTTGTCAACGCATTCTGCGATGATAGAAGCACGTTCCATAGCAAACTTAATAGCCTCGTTCATAGAGCTACTACGGTCAATATGAAGGAAAACCTTTCCAATCTTGGATAGAGCAGCATCCTTCTTACGCTTCTTTGAACGAACTTCAGCCATCTCAACCTTATCTTCCTCTGCGGCATCAGCCGTCAACGTATCAATACGGTCGATAGCAGTTGTAGACTGTTCGATCTTGTCCCTGAAGAGGGCATTGATTGCCTTAACATCAAGAAACCCGTTCTTTGAGAACCAGCGGTACAAAATGATGGATTGATTTCCAGTGCAAGACTCCAGAAGAGCCTCGGCAACGGCTGCCGTAATCTTCTCAGGCGGAATAATCGCCAGCGCAACCATAGGTGAAAGTTTCTCCTCGCCAAGACGTTCCGCTATTTCGGCTGAAGTCATGTTCGCAAAGTCAGGAAGCTTTTCAATCTGAATCTCGGTACCATCCTTCTGCTTCCAGCCAAGAATAGCGGCAGACTCGGCAGACGGCGACGTATGCGTCAGACGATAAATCTGCTGCAATTTCTTGCTCAGACCAGCCTTACGAGCACCACGAAGCATATCGGGGTTCTGCTCGCGATATTTCAGATACTTGCGATAAGCAGTACGCATTCCTGTTGGAAAATGTTTTGCGTTATTCAGCAAACTTTCGACACTAAAACGCGTATGGCATAGCTGAAGAACACGCAAGGCCAGATGCGGGTCAAGGCGCTGAAGTAATGCATACGAAACCTGTCGAAGGTTCGGCTTGTTCATCGTAGCACCCTCAAAGAACGGAGTACCATCGGCATCACTCAAGGCATTGAAAAAGATCGCAAGAACCTTCATGTCTTTTGAATCCTGCTTATCAGCCCAAGCAGCAAGATGAGCCATAAAAATTGGGTCATTCTGTGCCAGGTCAGCAAAGATCGGAGCAAGATTGTCAAACTTGCCTTGCTGAAGCTTTCCCTTTGAGTAAAGGTGCTGGCATGCGCCCGAAACCATCTTAAAAATGGCAAGACGCTTTTCGTCCGTGTATTCGTTCAAAGCGGCGGCGGTCATGGTTGCAGTGTCTGTCATAGTAGTTCTCCTTGTCTTTACATTGCATTGAGAAAAGCGGGGAGTTTTGCTCTAGGCACTCCCCAAGCCTCATGTGACGGGCTCTTATTTGGTTCCCGCTTACCGTGTCGGATTTGAACCGACAAATTACCCAGCGACAGGTTTCGGGTACACATAGATGGTATCCGAGTTCGTTGCACGTCTTACTGTGAACGAGGGCTGTCCATACTCATCATCGACAGAGCTGACTTCGTCGATAATGTCGCGAACTGCGTTAAGTACCTGCGCGTCCGGGGTGTTGATGTCAACCTCAAGACTGTCCATGGGAACGCGGGTGTCATGACCATTCATGGTGATGATTACCTCATGAGTCTGTTCATCATCTACAGTGACATCTGCTTGTGCCTGAGCGGCAACTGCGTCAATAGCTTCTGTAGTCATAGTAAATCTCCTTAGCTTGATTCTTAGAACTGTTGAGACTCTATTATATTGGATATTTCGCAAATGTCAAGTAGCAAGATGACATTTTTGTCTGTTTCATTGTCTTTTTATTCGGTGAGCGTAAAACCATTGAAGACTGGCATGCTGACTCTACGTCTGAATACCTTCCCCTTCGACCAATCAGACCATTTGGCTGACAGTATACCAAAAGGGTCACGGTTACACTTCTTAGCTCTAGAGAATGCTCTTTTGTACGCCTTGTATGTCTTCTGCTTGTCTTTCTTGTTCACAGACTTGATAATTCTGATTGCTTGGTTGACAGCACATTTTCTCGCTTTGCCCATCAGCCATGAGTTTATTTGATTATACGCTGTCAGCGTTCCAGTAGAGTTCTATGAAGGCATTAACGAGACGAGTATACTCAGCAAAGAACTCGTTGAGTTTTTGCTTTTTCACTGTTGTAGCGAACTTCAGAGTATGTGACACTCGTCTTAGCATTCTTCGCCTCCGAATTCGCTATTATCTTTCCATGTTTTATGTTTTCGATGTACTTCACGCAATTTCTCTTGAGCTACAAGAAAGGCTTTTGCCAGCCTAGCATCATCCATGCAATTGTTCCATCCGCCTATTTCTGCCATTATCCATCTTCTGTCTTCAAGTTCTTTTTCAGATTGCGGAACAAGCCAATTAGGTTCAAGAACTTCGGGAGGTATCCCAATAAGCTCTCCTCTGACACATACACTTCCGCACTTTGGGCACCACAAAGCACTGCCAGAGAATGGCTTTTCCAGATGACAAGCATCATACGCATGCGGCTTCCTACTGTTAGTGGCAACCACCTTCATCTCTGTTCCACATTTACAATCTTGCATTTACTTCACCTTTTTAGATTTTGACTTTTATTGGGATACCAAGTCTTTTTGCTGCATATGCTCTATTGTGTCCATCTTGAACATGTAGTATAATTGTACCGACATCACTTTCTGTTAAAGGTCTAGAGTAAGCTAATTCGTAAGCATATCCGTTTTCTTCACTTTCTTGGTATATCTCGAAGTCAGTTTTGCTGATAGCTGACAGAGTTCCAGTTACTGGCGGGAAACTCCCCCAACCGCCGTACTGTTTCATAGCGTTCATGTATTCACTGATTTTCTCTTCGTCAGTTGAGGCATTTGATCCACTTTCTTGGAAGAGGTTACTTTGTATTTCCACTATTTTTGTCTGTGCTGTTTTATACCAACTCATATTATCTCCAAAATCTACCGCAGTTTTTGCATTTATGTACTTTGTCGCCATGTTGAGTCGTTCTAGTATGTATTGAATAATGTTGGCAATTAGGGCATGGTTTTAACCTTAGCCTCAATATAACACATTTTGCAAATTCTTCTTTTTCGCTCATTTGCATCTAAATTTTGTTACTTGGCAAAACCTATAGCCAGTACTGCTACCATCTGCATGACATCTATACAGCCGACATCCAGAACTGTGAAAACCAAACAAGTGGGGAATCCAATGTGTCAAAAACCATTTGATTCGATGCTTTACGCTTTTGATTGTTGATGTTCTCAATTGCTGCTCTCTCATTTGTTCTGTCCTGCCTCTCTCCTCCTCCTGCGATTCTCAGCGCTTCTCTTTCCGTAAAACCTTAACACAGGTTAATTTGAGGTTTGTTAAGTAAGTATGTGAGAAAAAGTTGAAAATACTACTCATAATTAAATCCTCAAATCTAAAGAAAATTAACTTAACAAAACATATGTTTAGGAAGTTAAACATATCGGTGTAAATCCGAAAGAAGCCCCGAACCTTTAGGTTCGTGGGAGACTTCA
>JGI10211J34971_10004807_pt1 | contig 10666 bp, 18 predicted proteins | sample Etolagsediment_FD_34971 | JGI IMG/M metagenome (IMG submission 34971)
CATTTTAATGGGTGTGCTATCCCGTGGCCGAGTATCATCAATACGTGCGGTTCGCTTTCAAGCGCGTAATATGTCTGAAGTATTGCAGAACCGTCCCTGAATGCCCGGTAGCCAGGTATGTAATGCATGGGAGATTTTGAGATTGTGTGCGCTTTTTCAACAATCTCTTTTTTCTCAAGGTCATATATTACTGCAGCACACAGTATCTTGTTGTCAAAATATGAAACATCAAAGCCTGCAAGCAGCTTTATTTCAGAAGGTTTTAATTCATCTGTTGTGCTCACGTCTTTTGCCAGCTTTCTCTGGATATCTCTTAGTTTTCTTGTGTCCACCTTCATTTTAGACCTTTTTTTTTCTGTATGAAATGCCAGAATTTGTTTATATTTAAAGCTTGTGGATGTTTAACTACTTGCAAGTTATTACATAGAATCAGATCTTTTTCAGCTCTTTTTCAAGATGCTTTTCTATCTTCATCTCTCTGAGCTTCATGTTCTCTTCAAGCTTTTTCAGGACGATATTTGAGTTGATTGTCCTTAAGTCAAGAATATCATCTGATAATTTTAAGTCCAGTTTTACTTTTGCAGGCTCTTTTTTGACTTTCATGATATCAATTAGTTTGCTTCTGATATTTAAAGCTTTGCTTGAGCACTGGCGCAGTATACATTTTTCCACAACTATCGCCGAAATATTTATATATCCGAAAGTCGCATTACTGGATAGTTAAAAAAGTGGGGTGTTTGATTGGGGGTTGAAACTAATACTTATGATATTGGTTCTTTAGACGATATAGGCAGTATCAGGGACAATAAAGGATGCACTTTCTTTGCTGTGTATGTTGCACAGGCAGTTGTTGAATGGAATGGTGAAGAGCTTGGCGAAGAGCCTGTCTTGTATCAAGAACGGCTGCACTCAAGAAGACTTTCTTCGACAGAAGTGTTTGATGAGTATATTGAGATAAGCAAGATCGTCGCAAAAGAGCTTGACTCAAGAGGCATCCCAAGAAAACAAACCAAACTTTACATCACAAATCAGGGCAGTGAGCTGCCTGAATATTTACAGCACATGTACCGCAGTGCAGAATTAGTCTGATTGTTTTGCCTCTGCTGCAGCTTTTATTCTTGCTTTAAGCTTGTTAACAAATGTAAGTCTTTCTTCTAAAGAGCTGTGTTCAGGCGCTTCTGTCTTTTCCGGCATTTCAACCATCAGCGGCATTGGCGCGATGTAGTCTTTGTCAACTAGATAGTTATGCACGCGTATGAAAAGAGCAGGGTTTTCTGTGCTTAGTGCATTCAAGTTTCTTATGAACTGCGCGTGTTTAACAGGATCATTGAAGTCTAAAAGTTCTGTAGTTTCGCACGGCGGATATACGTCTATCAGTTTCTGCATTAATCCAGGCTTTTCGTATGATGCCTGGTCCACAAAAGCTGCAACATCAAAATAAGGTATGTCAAAAGGAGCTGTATCAAGAGTTCCATCTTCATTAAGAGGCATAAGATCATGCTCAAGCAGATGCTCCCTGAATCTTAGTGCAAATATTTGTTCTGTAGCATCCTTGCTTTCAAGCATCTCATTTATTCTTGCAATTTTTTGCTCATAATTTGCATTCTTTGGCATGTAGTCATTAAGTACTACTTCAAAAGGGATGTTATGTAAAAGCCTGAATGCTTTTTCAATATGCTGCGGGTGCCATGCAATTGGATAGTCTGAAGTGTTTAGGCGTCGTTCATACGGTATTTTCCAATGTTTGATTTCTGTTTGTCCCCGGTTCCTGAAATTGCATATTACTTGGTGTTCTTCAACTGTTGCAAGCCCGATGCGCACAGGATCTCCATCCCCATTCAGTTTTGGTTCACCATACATATCCACTTGAATAACAATATTTAGATTTCCAAATTTATCGTCAGTTATCCTGGCATGAGGTATTTTGACGTACTTTTTTCCTCTCTTAACTACTTGATAGATGTCTTTTCTGTTCTCTATCGTGTAGTCTTTCTTGTCTTCGCTTCTCTCCATCTTTTTAAATATACATTTCCGTATACTGGTCTAGTATATAAACTTTATTGTTATAGAGAATAAAATAGGCGAGGTATTTAAAGTTTCGGGTTTTTGTCCCTGTTTTGTGGTTACAACTTCTTCCTTTCAGCTTTGTCAGAAATAATTGCAGAATTGCCAGTCGGATCCTCAAGTATGATTTTCAGTTTTTCATTTCCCCAGAGGACTTTCTGTAATTTCTTCAAGAGATTCTTTGCCTTCTTTTTTGCAGCAGCGTCTTCTTCATTCTCTTTTATGAATTCAATCTGCTCTTTTATCTTGTTTATTACTCCTTCTACATTTGTGACATATCCCTGTGATGCAGGCCCCGGTTCTATTGAGCCGACATGCGGTATCTTCACTTTTGCCTCTGCGCTTTTTATTATCCGTATGTTCAGGTCCGGCTTTCCCTTTATTTCTATCGTGCATTTGCATGGGCTTTTCTGCTCTGCTGCCTCTACATCTGATTTCAGGAACTTGCATGAATCGCATTTCATCGAGAATACAAACAGCTTTCCAAAGAAAGGGACCTCTGTTTCTGTTTCAGTTAAGACCAATGTTTTTTTTCTGCACATTGGGCAGATCTGCCCTTTCAGTACATTTACTTTATCTTTTTTCGCCATAAAGAAACAGAATAATAAATTAATTTAAAAACTTTACTGCTGTTGCACATCTGTCATGTGCTTTGCCTTGTGTATTGTCGCAAAAGAAGGTGTTACAACAATGTAGTCCTCGCCAAAGCCTGCTATCTCTCCATCGATTGCATCAGTTGTTTTCTTCAGCTTGTTTATCGCCCTCTTCAGCTCGATAAGGTCTCTTTCTTTCAATGGTTTTATGTTGACCAGGGCGATTGTGTGCCCTTCTCTTAATGAATCAAGGATAGGTTTCATGTCTTCAAAGTCTTCCAGTATAAACGGCCTGACCAGTATCTTTGATTTCGGCTCCAAAGCTTCTGAGTCAAGTTCAACGTAGCCTTCTTCTTCGTCCAGCTCATCAAATTTTGGGCCGCTCATTTTTGCCTTCAATGATGAGAAAAAATTCTTCATTTTTTAACCTCCTCCTCGACGTGAATTGTAAACTTTATAAACTCTCTTTACTTTGGAATAGTATAACCATGCATGTATATAAATGTTTCTAAAATTGCAAAGCCAAAACATAACCAATTAAAAATCTTTCAGTTTTTAGATGTTATGTTTTTTACTCTATAAAAACACAACCTTTTTAAAGAGCATATAACTTCTTAGCAAACATGGCAAATAGACGGGGAAGCTACAGGAGAAAGACCAGAAGGCTTATGAAGAAGAATTACCGCGAAAGAGGCAAGATGAGCCTGACAAAGTACTTTGCAGAATATAAAAATGGAGATAAGATCACGCTTAAAGCAGAACCTGCTGTGCAGAAAGGAATATATCACCTCAGATTCCACGGAAAAACAGGTGTTGTAAAAGACAAGCAGGGCGACTGCTATAATGTCGAGATAAAAGATGGCAACAAGCCAAAGACACTTGTTGTGCACCCGATTCATCTCGCGAGGTTAAAATGAAAATTCAGGTAATAGAAGAAACACCTATCACTGCTGCAGAAGTCAAGACAGAATTAAAGAAAATCAAGAACAAGGACAAAGAGCTGAATTTCAGGGCTCAAAAGACAGAAGATTATCTTAATCAGGTTGTTCCTGATCCCAAGAAAACAGCAGAGCTGGTCAAAAAACTAGAATCCTTGAAGATACCAAGACTAAAAGAGCAGCAGATAATGAAGGTCGCTGACATCATGCCGACAACTGAGAAAGATGTCAAGTTTGTCCTGCAGGGATATGCTCTCACAGTCACAAAAGAAAATATGGGCAAGATTGCAAAAGTGGTTGCTGAGTTCGTGAAATAGACTGATTCTTTTGATTCACTATCTAGTTAGTCATAAAGTTTATATATTGCGGCCATTTTAGCTTATATACAAGATGGATTTAGTAACTATGAGGTATAGAGTTTATGGAAAATACAGAACAAGCGAAGCAATTAAACAAGAGTTTAAAGGAAGAGAATGCGATTGTTCTAGATTTCTTGCCGCATGGTTACCCGTTCGATAAAAGGCCCAGCCATAAGAAGAGTCCTATTGTCCAGGCATTGGGAAAGAAACGATTTGTGCTTCTAGAGCTTGTACCTAAGAAAGATATTTTTCTTCAGCCTTATGAAGAGGTGTACATTGGGGAAGGCAAGAGGGACAAGATACACCATATAGTCGGAAAACTGCCTTTAGACAAGCTTACAGCCACTGCTAAGACAGAATTAGAGTTTGTAATCAAAGACCTTGTGAAGAAGAATGAGAAGCAGTTTGTGGATTTTTTCAACACTGCACAGCCCTTGACTACTAGAATGCATCAGCTTGAGCTGCTGCCAGGNCTGGGCAAAAAGCACATGTGGGAGATACTTGAGAAGCGACAGGAAAAGACGTTTGAGAGCTTTGATGACTTAAAAAAGCGCATTAAACTGATGCCAGACCCTGAAAAAATCGTAATTAAGCGTGTTTTGGCTGAAATAACCGGAAAAGAGAAGCATAGCCTATTTGCAGAGTTCTAAGGCCTTTTTAGCTAAAATAGAAAATTATATATAGGTTTTATGTTTTTATGTTTTAAAAGGGGTGAATTGAAAATGGCAAAGCAATATGAAGGACGCTGTATGAAGTGTAAGAAACAAGTTAAAATGAAGGATGCTAAAGAAGTCGTTATGAAAAATAAAATGAAGGCAGCGAAAGGTGTTTGCCCGCACTGTGGAACTAAGGTCTTTAGAATCCTTGGAAAAGCCAAATAAAGCTGGAAAATTGGAAATCTTAAGATGAAAAGTTGGAAATCAATGTAAGATTTCCAAATTCACAGAATCAAAGATTCTGTGAAATCTTTGATTTCCACTATTTTTTTTTAAAGGGGGTGTTGGATATGTCTGCGAAAGATAAAATCGATTTAAGGCTGCAAATACGAAGCAATATTCTAGAAAAGACTTCTATTAAGAACAAAGCAATTGCAGAAGAGATTGCCCGCAAGTGGGCTAAGTTAAAATAATTTTTTTATTATTACTGTCGCCTGCGTAGTTCTTAATTTTGTATGTGATATCTGATAAATCTGGAAAACAGGCTGATTCAGTAGCAGAACGAAGCGCGGCAGTTGCTCTTATTTTATTATCCCATACCCAATAAGCCGCCATCTCTGGCCTACTCTTCTAGAAATAGTTATTTTTGCTCCTTCTTCTGCGCAAATCGGCCTTTTTAATGTGCATTCTACTTTTTTCTTGCTTATGTCATTCACAATGCCTACTGTTGCAGCAGAATTGACATTAAGCATCAAGAATTCTCCTTTTTTGATCGGCTCAACAACTAATTTGTCTTTTGCTCCTACCACTCTTTCAAGAAGATGTGTTTCCAGTTTCAGGTCATGCCATACTGGAGGCAGTTTTCCTGGTTTTCCCACTACACTGCCTACTAGCTGGTCTGACTTGACTATTGATGGGTCCAGTTCAGTCATTATTGCCATGCTTCCGCCGGGATGCACTTCTTTCATTGCTGCTCCGCCAGCCATGACACTTGTTATCTTTGATTTCAAAGGCTTCCATTTCTTTTCTTTCGAAGCATAGCCAGGCAGTATCTCTATTTCATCTCCCACAGTAAGCTTGCCCTGCTTTAGCGCCCCTCCAAGAACGCCGCCTTTCACTTTTTCAGGCGAGGTTCCTGGCTTGTTTATGTCAAAGCTTCTTGCAACAAGCAGGATAGGGTCTTTGTTCAGGTCTCTTTTTGGTGTTGGAATATTTTCTTGTATTGCTTTCAGCAGCAAATCAATGTTTATTGAATGCAATGCGCTTATAGGGATTATAGGAGCGTCCTTGTATTTTGTGTTTTTCAGGAATTCTTTTATCTTTTTGTAATTGTTTTCAGCAATTGCTTTATCCACCAAATCTATTTTGTTTTGCACGACGATTAATTTGTCAATGTTCATGATCTCTAGAGCCATCAAGTGCTCTTGTGTCTGCGGCTGCGGGCATTCCTCGTTTGCAGAAATCAATAATATCGCTCCATCCATTATGTTTGCACCGCAGATCATTGTTGCCATCAAACTCTCGTGTCCAGGAGCATCAACCAAGGACGCAACCCTCAGAAGTTCTGTCTCGCTTCCGCATTTCTTGCATTTTGTAAATACTGTATAGCATTCTGGCTCAGGACATTTTGGGCATTTGTATATGTTCATGTCTGCATAGCCAAGTCTTATCGTGATTCCTCTCTTTATCTCTTCAGAATGAGTGTCTGTCCATTTGTTTGTCAGGGCCTTGACTAATGTTGTTTTTCCGTGGTCAACATGGCCAATCAAGCCTATGCTTATGTCTGGCTGTCTTGCTTCTTTTTTATTAGAAGTTTTCTTTGTTTTTTTGACTGCTTTCTTTTTACCCATCTAGGTCAGAAAAGTAGTAATTGCTTTATAAAACTTGCTTTATTCCTTAATAAAAATAGGCAAATATGCGCGCTGCATCCAACCTGATGCGCGTTCAACAAATCCAAAGATTTTTTCTAAATCACTTTCATTTGTTATTACTTGATTCTCTAATACTGAAAGATTGCCGTCCATTTTATAATAAGGAATATATGCAGAATATTATAAAGATTGCGCAATATAACTATTTTTAGGATTTTGCAAGTATGTTTTCTAAATCTATTGAAGGAAGTTTGAATCCTAGCTCGTTCATCATCATTCTCGTTGTTCCATTTCGTCTTAATCGATAGTTATGCCATTCAATGCCTTTATCTAAAATTATTTTTTCAGCTATTTCTGCATTTCCTCCTCTAGAAAGCGCCCAAATATTTTCTATTTTAACCCCGTTCCGAACTAATCTAAGAATTGCAATCTCAAATGTTTCGCCGTCGTTTGCATAATCATCGCAAATTAAGTATTTATCATTAGAATTTATTCCGGGAATTACTTCTTCTCTCCATTTTTTAGGTTTTTTATCTTTATTGTAGTGAGATATAAAACTGGCAGTATATTCTGCTCCAACCCAAGGAGGAGGAGTATAATAAATTTTGCGAACAGGAACAGATAATCCATTTTCAACAAAAAACGCCCTAGAAAAAGGCTTGTGTTCTGTTTGTACAACCATGGCAATATATTTGCTCATTTCAGAATTAAATTCTTCTTTAGATTCTGATAATGTTCTCATTTTAATTGTATAAAAGAGAGGCAGTAATAAAAAGCTTGCGTAAATGTATATTTAATACGAAACTATAAAAAGCGAATTATTTTAGCATTCTTTAAAATGTCCAACAAAAATGATATGGCAGATGCTGTAGACTTCATTATACAAGTTTGTGGAGAGTGTTATTACGCTCAACATAAAGATGTAGAATCAAAAGAATTTTGTTTAGAAGAGCTCGAAACTCTTAAAGAGCAGGGTGAATCTTATCGGGGCATAAATATTGAAAATCTGCAAGAAACTTGCAGAAATTGCGACTTGTCTCAGCCATATGTTAAAAATGCATTACTCTTCTCCTAATTCCTCGATATGCGTCCGAACACTGTCCATTGCGCCGTACACTTTTACGCCTGCAAGCACTTTCTCATCAGGACAGAGCAATCTTGGCTTGCCGTCATGCATTGTCAATAATATCATTGCTGTGCTTTCTACATTGTCAACTGTTTCAGAGCAGACATTTAGTATGACTATGCATTGCTTTCCCATCAATTCTTCTATCTTGTAGCTTTCTTTCAAGTCTGCAACTACTTGTATGTCTCTCTCTACAGGGCCTAAATCAAGAAGTAATATGTATTCATCTTTTTTAGAATGCATTTCTGCTCCTGTTATGGTGGCGACTCTTATCTCGAATTTTTCAAAGTCTTTGAATGTAAGTTTTATTGGATCACATGCCATGAATATTCACCTCTGTGCTAAGAATTGCTGTTCTGTTTTATAAGCTTTTCTTTACTACATAGAATATTTCATTGGATTCCTTGATTATCTCAAACTCATAGCCTAATCTTTTCAGCATCTGTTCAAGCCATCTACGATAAGGATATTTCATCGGCTTTCCAGTCACTTTTTTTGTTGCAAAACTTATGACAAGGTATTTTGCATCTATGTTTTTTATCAAGGATTCGCTTGCTTTTCTTCCTCTTTTCCTTTCAACTTCATCAAGAATCTTGAACATAAAACAAACATCTGCTTTTGGAAACCTCTTCAATAAAGAAGGGTCTTTTGCAGCTTCTGTCAAGTCCAAAGGAACTGCTTTTCCTTTAATCTCCATTTTCTTGAAACACTTCTCTAAGAATTCGCAGTCTGCTGCATTTAATTCAGAGGCATAATACTTTGCATCAACCTCCATATAAGGATAGCTCACAGGATTCAGGCCGCACCCTAAATCTAAAATCACTTTAGGCTTTCCTGTTATTGCAAATATCTTTTGATAAATCACAGGATAGATTGGAATCCTCTCTTTTGTTGACAGATGCGTCTCTAATATTTTCTCATAAGCTCCTTCTGAAAGATATTTTTCTCTTTCTTTTGCTGCTTTTGTCAAAAACACGCCGTAGATTCTCCGCAAGACAGCCCGGACATGCTTTATTGTTTTCTTGTAATCTTCAGAACGAGTTCTTCCTTCAGAAACAGCTTTCATTGCTTTAGGATTCTGCTTGAAGTATTTTATCGCTTCTGCGCGCACAAACCGGTCTTCTATTGCATTGAACTCTTTTTTTTCTTTTATTTTTGCAATCAATTCTTTTATCATATTGGCTGCGCCCTTAAGTCAAATTTAGTCACATCAATTATCCTGACTTTTATCGTCTGCCCCAAGACAAAATTGCCAGACACGATCACTGGCTTGTAAGCATGGTTCCTTCCGATAAAGGTTCCGTCTTTGCCGTGTTCATCAATGATTATCTCGCCTTCCCAATTCTTCCATTTCCTGTTGTTGCTGAATGCAGTCCACTCAAACTGCGAGCTTAGTTTTCTTGACCTGTCTTTTATCTCTCCTCCAGGGAGCTGTTTCTCTCTTTTTTCTGCTCTTGTTCCTGGACGCGAAACAAATCTTGAGATGTTCAGGACATCTGGTTTTGTTTGGTCCATCAATAACAAGCTGTCCTTGAACTGTTCATATGTCTCTCCTGGAAATCCGCAGATTATGTCTGTTGATATTGTTATGTCAGGAAGTTCTTCCCTGAATCTTTTGATTATGTGCCTGAAATCTTCCACTTGATAAGGCCGGTTCATTGATTTCAATACCTTGTCATTTCCGCTCTGCACAGGAATGTGCAAAAACTTGAACATCTTTTGATGCTTGAATACTTTTATCAGCTCTTCAAGGTTCAAGAGAACATATTTTGGGTTTGCCATGCCCAGTCTTATCTTGAAATCTCCTGGAATCTCAACAAGTTTCTTCAATAGTTCTGCGATGTTTGTGCCTATGTCAACTCCATAGCAGCCAGTGTCCTGCGCAGTTATCCATATCTCCTTGCATCTGTCTTTGACACACTGCCGCACTTCATTTATGATTGATTCAACTGGGTATGAGACCAAATCACCCTTGATTAGTTTTACAGAACAGTATGCGCATCTTCCCCTGCAGCCAGATGCAATCGGGATTATGCCGATGACTGGGTTCTTTCTTACCCTTGGTAGGTTTATCTTTGGAGTTTTGTTCTTTGCAAGTATTGCCACAGGATTGTCATGCAGGGTCTCTTCAACAACAGAAACAACCTTGCTCACATTATGCGTGCTTACGAAAGAAACATCTGGGATTATCTCTCTTATCTGCGGATGCAGGTGCTTTGGTATGCAGCCTGCAACAATTATCTTCTTGTAAGGATGCTCTTCATGCACTTTTCTTATTTCCTTGAGTGCATTGTCATCTCCCTTGACTGTGCAGATATTGAGAATGACAATAAATGCATCTTCTATAGAATCAACTATCTTGAAATCTGCTTCAGCCAGGAGGCCTTTCATCATCTCTGCTTCTGCAAAGTTTGCACTGCAGCCAAATGTCTTTATGCAGATGTTTGTGCTCATGAGAAAAGTCAGTTTTATCTTATATTTAAAGCTTCTGTGAATTCTTTTTGGCAACCTTTCTTGATTTTGCCTGCTCCAGGCTAATAGTGTGGCGGCACTCAACGCACCATTTGCGCATAGGAGAATAGCTTTGTATCTCTACGCCGCATCTTTGGCATTTCACTAAATTTCCCCCCATGCCTCTTAATAAACCAGCATACTTTATAAAAGTTATGCTTTTGATATTACTCTCGAGTAATTAACAAAGAGATATTTTTCATTTGGAAAGGTATGTCTTAGAAAAGTTTTTATATTTCAAAGATTATGTGCGCTATAATAGGGTATTTCCGAATAGAAACTGGGGAAGATTTACCATATGGAAAACAACGGTTTGAGCAGTAATGAGAAAAAAATTCTTAATGAAGTAGGTAATTGTGTCAAGATAGATGTGCCTGCCTTGGCTGAAAAGACAGGCCTTAGCAAGCCCACTGTGCGGAGTATAGTCCAGAAGCTTGTTTCTGCTAATTGCATTATGCCGCGTGTTTTGATGGGCCCTGCTGCTCTTGGCTTGAACTTAATGACAATATATGAGCTTAATTATCCTGCATCTGCTGTTGCGAGGGGAG
>JGI10211J34971_10004808_pt1 | contig 10665 bp, 21 predicted proteins | sample Etolagsediment_FD_34971 | JGI IMG/M metagenome (IMG submission 34971)
CCAACGCGCATTTGCGTACACCGCACCAAGCGGCTTCAAAGCACTTTGCACAACGAATTTAACAAACCCAACGATTGCCGATGGTTCGACGGCGATGGATGCGACGCTCTATACGGGTAACGGTATAAATGGAAGAGCCATAACAGGTTTAAACTTTGCTCCTGATTTTGTATGGGTCAAGGGTCGAAATGCTGCAGCAGGTCATGTTTTGCAAGACATTGTGCGTGGTGCTGGCAATACAGTTTTGGCTTCTCACACCACTGCGGCAGAAGGTTCAGAAACTTATGGTCAAATCAGTTCTTTTGACTCAGCGGGATTCACTGTAACGTCTGGCAGCACTAGCGATGAAAACATTAACTTCCTCAATAGGACATACGTCGCCTGGACCTGGGACGGTGGATCGTCAACGGTCAGCAACACAGATGGCAGCATCACTTCTCAGGTGAGGGCTAATGCTAGTGCGGGGTTCTCGATTGTTACTTATACGGGGAATGGTTCCGCTGGCGCAACGGTGGGGCACGGGCTAGGCGTAGCGCCACAAATGATTCTTCTTAAAACTCGCAATGCGGCAAGGAACTGGACAGTTGGGCATCAAGGAATTGCCAGTGATCCGTGGACTGATTATTTGACATTGAATTCGACTGCGGCGGCTGCGGATTTGAACACCGTATGGAACGATACTGCGCCAACATCCTCAGTATTCACGGTGGGCACCGCTAACGGGGTAAATGGTAACACGGAAACGCACGTCGCCTACTGCTTCGCCCCAGTAGACGGGTACTCTTCTTTTGGCAGCTACACCGGCAATGGCAGCACAGATGGTCCGTTTGTTTATACCGGGTTTAGGCCAAAACTTGTAATCATCAAATACTCAAGTACTTCAGGTACTGACTGGTTAATTTACGACTCAGAACGAGATACATACAATGTCATTGATGCAACCCTGTACCCCAACTATAGTTACGCTGAAACCAATACAGATGCTCTTGATTTTACAAGCAATGGTTTCAAAATCCGTGCTAGTAATACTCGAATAAATACTTCTACTGGCACCTACATCTACGCCGCCTTCGCCTCACACCCCTTTAAGTATTCTCGCGCAAGATGATGACAAACAGAAGACCTGGAATCACGATTGGAAATCCACCTGGATACTTGGGTTATGAAGATAATCTGTATAAAGTCATCGGGGTAACAGAAAAGAAAGAGTCTAACGAAGGCTTGTTATACGAATGTGTTTGCAAGCTGTGCAACGGCAAGCATTTGCGCAATGCCAAGCATCTAAAGCAAAAAATTCGCGCAAAGGAGTGTCCTAAGTATCGGTCATCAAACTGGAGCGGCCTTGAGAAAGAAGAACGGATACTGCAGCATCTTTATGGAATATCAAAGAAAGATCTTGAAACCTTGCTTGAGCACCAAGAAAACAAATGCGCTATTTGCGAAAAAAAATTAGGAGAAGACAGAAGTAAAATTAACGTTGATCACTGCCATGTGACAAATCAAGTGCGAGGCTTGCTGTGTTCAGGCTGCAATACAGGATTGGGACATCTTGGGGATAATTTGGCTGGACTACAGAAAGCCGTAGCATATCTAGAGAATCCACCCTTCAAAACCGCCCGTGCGCGGTAATCTTTAACCATCGCCACCACGGTCATGTTCACTGTCAGCGGCCAGACAATTAAATACGATCGCGCTTGGACTCACCCTGACACAGGCGTTCAATATCCAGCTAACTGGTTACGCCTGACGAGCTTGGCTGAGAAGCAAGCTGTCGGCCTCGTCGAAGTCACGACACCAGCCGCTGAGGTTTATGACCAGCGTTTTTACTGGGGCGTCGATAACCCTAAAGATCACGCACAACTGCAAGAGCTTTGGATTAGCAAGACCAAAGAAATCGCAGCTTCACTACTGAACCAATTCGATTGGTACGTTGTGCGCCAAGCCGAAACCGGCAAAGCAATTCCGCAGGAAGTGTTGGATTATCGCGTTGCTGTCCGCACACAATCAGACAACCGTGAGGTGATGATTAACGGCACTGCTGATACTGATGAACTGGCTACCGTGATCACCAGCGATTTTGGCGGAATGTTCCCCTGGCCGCGTGGTCCGTTCGAGCCTAAACCAATCGCCACAGACGACACAATCTTGGGTGATGCAGGCAACGACACCTTAAGTTTTGATAGTGGCACCACTAGCGGCAGCATTGCTTGAATCGATCAGCATTGAGACCGCTTAAAATAGAATGAGAAATCCGGAGACCCTGCCGTGGATGTGTTCTCCGGCGTTGCAACAGTCATCATTGCCTCTGCAACTGGTGCGCTGTGGCGACTGGATAAACGATCCAGTGTGATGGATGCTCGCATCACACTGGTTTTAGAGCAGATTACGGCCTTGCGGTCAGACCACAAAGAACGCTTGGACGATCACGAGAAGCGGTTGCGAGCTTTAGAACAGCACCATTAAACTNNATNCATCANTGTTNNNNACACATGGANCCCACTACTGCCGCGATGATTGCCGTTGGCTTAGCCGCAGCGTCTGAAATCATTGCTCTCTCTCCGCTGCGCAGCAACAGCATCATCCAAGTTGTGTTGGAAGTGCTGACCCGCCTTTTCCCAAAGAAATAAGCGGTATCCCTGAAGACGGGAAATGGCTTTTTCGGTTTGGCGATAAGCACTGGACCGATCACGTCAAGAAAGCCGCGCAGGATTACAAATTTCGAGCCACCTTAAAACCTCGTCTCGATGCTGAGATTGAGGATTGGCACGCGGCACAGCCTGGGGATAAACCCCGCACAATCATCACGCATCATTCTGGTGATGATGCAACTGGATTGGGTCCACCTCTGAGCATTTGTTATCACTGGTCAGATGAGCATGAAACCGATCCGACTGATTGACCTTTTCCGGTATTACAAGGCATTGCCCCATCAGCAGGCAGCTTTGGGGGAATTGGAGCAACAAATCAAGCATTTTTGCCCTGATTGTTTCGATCGTGATCAAGACTGGTACAGAACCTGGGCGTCAGCTGTTCCGCCTAAAGGTGAAGACTGGCTAATCACGAGATACCAAGTCTCTAAGGTTTCGGGACACAATGAGGCGCTTTTTGATGACGCCTTCATGGATGATCTGAATCAGTTGGTCAGGGCTGCCAATATGACCAGCGTGAATCAGCGGATCATGCTGTTGGCGCAGACATGCCACGAAACTGGCGGCTTCCGCTGGATGAAAGAACTGGCAGATGGCACGGCCTACAACAACCGCAGCGACCTGGGGAATGGCCCTAATGATGGGCCAAAGTACAAAGGTGCCGGCGCGATAATGCTTACCGGCCGTTACAACTACCAGCGTTTTAGTGATTGGCTGATTCGGAAGGGGATGAGGGATCCCAAAGTGATGAGCATTGGCTGCGACTATGTGGCAAACCGTTACCCGTTTTTGTCAGCTATTTGCTGGATTGAGGAAAATAACTGGGCTGCCATCTGTGATCGTGGAAATATCCATGAGGCCACGCGGGTGCTTAATGGTGGATACAACGGAATTGATGATCGGATCAGATACCATCAACTAGCCTGCCAATACATCACCGCTTGATTCGTTTTCATGTCAGTTCTGGCTGATTGGCAGATCCGCGCCCATTGCGAACAGGACCAGATGGTTTGGCCGTTCAGGAGCCATCTTTTAAATCCAGCAAGTCTTGATGTGGTGATCGGGACTCAAATCATGGTCGAGACGCCCGAAAGCCCGGAGCTGCATAGGATCGACATCAGCAACAAGACAGAAGAAGATCCTTGGATGGTGATGCCTGGGGAGTTTTTGCTGACTGAGACGGAGGAGCAATTCAACCTTCCCACAACCATCGCGGCGCAATTTGTCCTTAAATCATCGCGTGCGCGGGATGGGTGGGATCACGCTGAGGCCGGCTGGGCTGATCCCGGCTGGAACAACAGCCGCCTAACCATGGAGTTGAAAAATCTTCGCCAGCATCATCCGCTGCCCATTTATCCGGGCTTGCGCATTGGTCAAATGGTGTTTTTCAAGATGCAGCCGCCGGCCATCGACTATTCCCGTACGGGCAGATACAACGGCCACGCTCACGTCATGCCGAGCGCTGGGTAAGCGGTTCGCGGTCTGAGTAAATCCTGAGAACATATTTGGCGCCAGCCTCCTCCAGATCGAAGTTGTCATAACCGCGAGACTCAGCCCATTTCTCGGCTGCACGGTGAGTCTTAAATGGGCCAGCTGTGAATTGGCGTGTCAAAAGTCGCTAAGGATGACAGATGCTTGGTATGTTTGCACGGCTTCCCGCAAAATGGTGTTCTTCAGTTGCTTTCGTTTGCATTCGACGAGGTGATATGAGCTGACATAGCAACAGGCGATCATCCCGTGAATTGTTAAACAAACCTTCAACATGTCATCATCTGTAGGAAAAACATCTAGAGGGGTCTGGTCGGTCATCATTCGCTAAAATTAGGGCAGCAGGCACATCTTAATGCGGCCTTTTCTTGTAGAAATTAGCGCAAAGCTAATCCTCAATTCTTCCGCTGAGCCAGAAGAATTGCCTGCTGATATATACGCGCAAATTGCTGAATTTGTGGCATCTGAAGATCAATTATTAGATCTTGAGGTGCAAACGTTCGCATTGCCTGAGTCTTGTTTTGGATCATCATCAGATCGACGAGACGATCCTAATTCCAAAGCGTCAACTTAAGCTTAGGTTTAGGGATCAAATCTTCCTTCAGTGGGGCTATTGCTGCGCATACTGTGGCGCAATGCTTGGAGAAAGAGACGCGACTCTTGATCATGTAATTCCAAGACATGCAGGAGGGCTGACAGTCAAAAACAACCTAGTGGCCTGTTGTTTTTCCTGCAATTCGCATAAGTCAGGCAGGGAATGGCGCGAATGGTTTAAGTCTCGCCCTTACTGGTCAGAATGCCGTGAGCGTTGGATTGACCACTGGTTAGAGCAATAAAAAAAATGCGCAATTTCGCGGGCTTTAAATTCAGAGCGGCACTCAACGCAAATATCATCTGACGGCCTACAAACTCGCCATAAATCAGAGCCCAGTTGTTCCGTCTTTAACTCGCAAATACAAGGCACAACTCACCGCGAATCTGCCCCCAGTATTGCGGCACTCAGGCACACCAACCTGGCAACGTTTGGCTTTCGCGTCATATTGCTGACAATTCCAACACGTCAGCGCATCGCCTTGCTGCTCAGCCTTAAAGCGCTTGTAAACCTCCATTGCCGCTTCTTTGGCCGCGGCAAAATCTTGGGTTTTTAGTTCAAAAGTTGCTGATTGGTGCTTCTTTGGTCCGACGATTACATCCGCCAGCCACTGGTGCTCAATGAGCTCATATCTGATCTTTAGGCGGCCAGCGAATAGAGAAAACATCAGCCTTTAATGGCAGCCAGCCGATCTAAGTACCAGCCTGCCTTCCTTAGAGCTACAGCGCCACCTTTGCGTGGGTCACGTTCTCGCCAGACATACTTCAGGGCGTTGCCCTTGCAGAATCCAGCGAACTCCTCGGGGCTTAAAGCCGCTTGGATGGCGTCAATGCATTCAATTTCGCCGGCATAGTGCGCCGGATGATCGACTTGCTCAGTCATTCAAAATCTGTTGCAAGGTGTCTGAGTCGCGGACTTTCTCGCCAATCTTTTGGCAGTATTCCGCCCACAGCCCGGTGAACAGACCATTAGTCCGGCCACTGCGTTGATACAGCTCCTCCATAAACTCAGTGCGGCGCTGGTCAAGATCAACTAGTCGCATCGTTCAGCCTTTGCAGCAGGTGTTTCAATTCGTCTTGACGGGCTCTAGTTGCAGGAGTCCCGCCAAGCTCCGCCATTCTGGCGCAGATCAGATTTCTCAGCCTGTCACGTTCGACAGCCACGCCAGTGCCATACGCTGACGACTCGCTCAACAGCGAGAGAAGGCGATCTCTTGCATCAGTCACAGAGCGTCACCTTTGATTGCGGCCACCTGGCCTTTGCATACTTCACAGCGAGCGTTTTGGTTTCGGCTCGCAGCTTGACCTTCATCGGGCCGGCATTTTCAAACTCGATTTTGAGGTCATAGATTTTTGAGCGGACCCCAGCCTTTGGGCGGCTGAGGCCATCACCAATGGAGCTTTCCGGGTCGTCGTCGCGCCAAGTGAAAGCACCCACGCGGTTTGGTTGCAGCTTGTCAAACATTGGGCAGGTTCACGTCTTTGTGAGTTTTGGGTTCGACCCATTCGATCCGGTTCCAGAGGCTGGCCCATTCGTCGAATGCCTTGGCTTTCGCCTGTTGCAGGCTGTCGGCCTCAACAGTCTCTAGAACGTGGGCGTCGGGAATGCGGAAGTAGAAGCGGGTCATTGCAACGCCTCGCAAGCTTTGACGACACCGGCCTGGCAGTCCCTGGCGGTCATCTGATCGAGTGTGGTTGTCAAGCTGTGCCAGGCGGCAGCGCCAAAGACAACAGCGAAGCAAGAGGAGAGGAGAAAGTTTTTCATTGTTGGTCGAAGGATTCGGCAGCCCATTGGTCCATGCGTTGGCCAAGTGTGGGCAGGTTGTAAACGCAGTGAGCAAACATCCCGGCACCTTTGCGGCGGTAGTGAATGCCAGGAATCAACTTGCCAGCATCACGCCAGCGTTTGAGCGTTCTGGTGCTGACGCTGAGATGCTCAGCAGCCTTTGAGGCGCTGACCCATTGCTCATTCGTAGTCATGGATGAAATCGGGTTGAGTGATGGAAACAACGCGCCATAGGTGGCGATCGTTTGGCTGACAGCGTGAAAGCTTTTTTCTGTTCCGAAGTGCAGCGTCTTCAGTGCGATGGCGACTGATGACGTGCCAACCGTCAGCGCGGAGGGCTTGCACTTGAAACGCGCAATCAAAGCGACGGGGAGCCATGGCTGGTCATGGGTGATCTCTGAACTGATCCAAGTATGACCCACGCTGACGGAGAGTGTCAACAGCTGTCACACTTTGGGATGCGTCACACTCAGTCCGATAATCACGCCGCAGATCAAAAGCGCTGTCAAACCTGACGTGAGCAAAAGAACGTGATCCATGGGCACACTTAAGCAAGTTCGCCCCTTTATCACATGGACTGGCTTTTTAAACCAATCCCACTAGAGACTGAAATTGAGATCGAGCAGGAAGCTCGCAGGGCAGCGGATCACCCATGCTCTGGCGAGATTGCCAGCATGATGATCCGCCACGCCTACAAACTCCAACACATGCTGAACCTGGCAGTCATGGAGATCGCCAGGCTTGAAGCTGATCAGATCAACTCACCGTCCATCGAAGACGCCAACGATTGAGCGGCCTGGTCCACAGTCGGCTCAGGTGGCTCAGCCAATGCGCTGATATACGGCCGCCCAGCCTTGCTGGTTTTCTTCCAACCTGCAATACGCAGCTCGACCGTCCCGTATTGGTTCACCTCTTGGCTCATTGCCCACTTGCACAGGGCATCGAGATCATCGACTTTCAAATTCAGAACGCCGTTGTAATCCAGCTTGGATTCTGGCTTTTCGTTTTTGAAAATCGCAAAGTTCAGTTTGAAGCTCATGAGTCTCCGAGAATGGTGGTGTTGGCCTGTTCGTATTGCTCCACATCGGCCAGCCTGTAGAGCACGCGGTTGCCGATCCTTGTGAAGTTCGGCCCGCAGTCAGCTCGCCGCCAATGGTTCAGGGTTGATTCGCCCATTTGCCACCGCTGCGCCAGCTGTTCCGTCGTCAAAAACTCAGAAGATTTCATCAACTTTCACCGTCGGGGTTTCGGGTTCAGCAGTGGGCGCATCCTCAACGGTTATCGGCTCAATGTCCATCACTTCTTCCTGGCTGTAGCTGATGCCCACCAGTAGATCAGGAATGTAGAGCCGGCCCCACATCGACGCAGCCCGATAACGAATCATCAGGTCCGGCATCGTCCGCCACTTGCTGCCACCCTTTGTGGCCCATCCCTCGGCCTTAGCCATCGCCATGGTCACGGTCGGACCCTCAAGCTCTGCGCCCGTGCTGATCTCCTTGGCAACGCATTTACAGGCCAGGTCGTCACCCTTGCCCGTGACCTTGTATTGCAGCGGCTTAAACCGCCCGCAACCGTTGATCAGCGCAATGATGAACTGGCTGGACCAGCTGGGGCGCCCGTGGATGATGTGCAGGTTCTGCATCACCTGCAGCGGGCTGAGGTTCATCCGGCCTGCAATCTCCAACGCCACCAAACAATTGGCGTAACCCTGCTGCCCTTGGAACTGTTGCGGCACCAATGAGCTGCTAGCCAAGCTCTTGGCAATCCGTTGCGCATTGTCAAAAGCATCAGCGCCGGAGTAAATCGATCCGGGCCGTGTCGTTGTTGTCAGTGCTGAGTCAGTCATCAGAATCCCTCAATTTCAGTGGTTAGCGCCATTGCTGGCGTGATTGTCTCGCCCGTCATCCAGCCCGGCAGGCTGATCGGCTCCACGTCGTCGCTATAGCTGGGCCAATGGTCCGCAGCTTTGCACTCCGCGAGCTTTTCTAAATCCTCCCGGGCCTGTTCTATGCCGCGCTGAATCATGGCGTCATCTGCGCAATACACGCCGACGCCATAAGGCGGCTTTTTCTCCACTGCTACAAACACAAACCGATCCGGACGCTTGCCGGTTGCCTGCTCAACGCCGTGCAGATACCAAGCGGCCTGCACCCAATAGCGCCATTTGAGTAGTGAGCTGCGGAATCCCCGCGGGCTTGCATCTTCAGTCGTTTTCAGATCCACAATCGTCGATCCGTCCGCGAGCATGTAGTCCGGCCTGCATTTGCACTGAAGCCCGGTCGCCTTATCGGTCCACATGTATGTGGCCTCAGGCTTGCCGTCAGCGCCAAGCAATGCAGCAGCTGCGCGATGGCCGTAGACAGCGCGGCCCATGCTCATGACCTGATCCACGTCTGTTTTGCTGATGACGGTTCGGCCTGCAGCAGCAGTGCAAAAGGTTTCCCATTCGGCTTTGCCTGCCTTCGTCCGGCGATCAATCCCGACAGGTGCCACCGCATAGCGTGCATCCCATTGGTCCAGCTCTAAGACATGCGTATGGGTCGCGGAGCCAATCGCCATGGCGGCGGTCGGTTCGCGTTCCTCACGGTTTGGGTCCAGATACGCCGCCCAATAGTGCAGCGGGCTCCGATTGATCTGATCCAGATGGCTTTTGCTGATCGCCGGGTGGGCGTGGTAAGCGTCGTTTTCCATTTACTGGTCATTGGCGATCACAGCGTATAGGCTCCGACCATCAGCGGCAACCCATGAAACTCCGCGACTATCAACAGCAAGCAATCAACGACATCCGCGAAGCCTTCCGCGCTGGTAGCCGTTCAGTGCTGCTACAGCTCCCCACTGGCGGCGGCAAGACGGTCATCTTCTCCGAAGCCTGCAGGCTTGCCACCAGCAAAGGCAACAGCGTCCTCATCCTTGTCCATCGCCGCGAGCTGGTCGATCAAGCCTCAGACAAGCTCACACGCATTGGCGTCGATCACGGCATCATTTGCGCCGGATACAAACCCCGCATTGCTGATGTGCAGGTGGCATCGGTTCAAACCCTTGCCCGTCGCCTCAAGCTGCAACCCTTTACCCCGCAGCTGATCATTATCGACGAAGCCCACCACTGCACCAGAACCAACACATGGGGAAAGGTGCTCAGTTATTGGTCAGATGCTCGACTTATTGGCGTCACGGCCACGCCATGTCGGCTCGACGGTAAGGGCCTTAAGCACGTTTTCGACACCCTCATCACAGGGCCATCGGTTGCTGAGCTGACAGCAGCTGGCCACCTATCGCCAGCCAAGCTCTGGGCGCCACCAGCACGAATCGACCTCAGCAAACTCAAAACCCGCGCGGGCGATTACGTGGCAGAGCAGGCCGGTGAAGCAATGTCTGACAAGGCCATCATCGGGGACGTTGTGGCCCACTACAAACGCCACGCCGATGGCGTCCCAGCCATTGCTTTCTGCTGCAATGTCTATCACGCGGAAATTGTCGCGCGTGATCTCCGGGCCAATGGCATCAATGCTCAGACATTGTTCGGATCCACTCCAAAGCCTGACCGCGCGTCAACGGTTCAAGATTTCGCTGATGGCAGGGTTCAAGTCCTAGTGACTGTTGATGTTGTCTCTGAAGGGTTTGACTGCCCAGCAGCTGGCGCCGCTTTGCTGTTGAGGCCAACCAAATCAGAGGCTTTATATCTCCAACAAGTTGGGAGGGTGTTGAGGCCATGGTCTGGTAAATCTCATGCGATCGTCCTGGATCACGTCGGAAACATCAGGCAGCACGGATTCCCTGATGAAAAACGAGAGTGGACGTTGAATGATCGGTTGAAGCGCGGAAGCAAAGGCGGACCCGCTGCGCCAGCTGTGCGCGAATGTCCGGAGTGCTTCGCAGCTTTCAAACCATCCCCAGTCTGCCCCAGTTGCGGGCATCAATTCATCAGACAAGAGGGCGGGATTCAGAACCTGCCCGGGGAGCTGCAAGAGCTGCGCCGGGAAGAGGCGCAACGCCGCGTCAACCGCCGTGAAGTTGGCCAAGCCCGAACACTGGAGCAGCTGCTAGAAGTCGCCAAACAACGCGGCTACAAGCCCGGATGGGCTTACAGAATGATGGAAAGTCGCAAGGGCAGGCGATATGGCTAGGCTTTGGGCTCTTCACCCTGAAACGGGC
>JGI10211J34971_10004809_pt1 | contig 10664 bp, 14 predicted proteins | sample Etolagsediment_FD_34971 | JGI IMG/M metagenome (IMG submission 34971)
GTTGTTGCTTCTAATTGAATAAATCCAAGTAATGTAGTTTTTGTATCACCAAGATTAACTGTTGTCCCACCCAAAACAACAGAGCTGTTTGCTAATTGAGAATTGGGAATTGCATTGGTTCCAAACTCTCCAGTGCCACTGTCATACGTTAAGCCTGAACCGGCAGCTACACTAAAGTGTGCACGAACTTCTGATGCAGACGGTCCGACATAAGTAATAACACCAGTGGAATTATCGTAAGAAAGAGAACCATCTCCACCACTATCTGTTACAGAAATAGAAGCTCTTGCTCTACTGTCAAGATAATAAAGATTAGTACCTTCAGTTAAATCAGTTGTTGTATTACCAGCAAAATCAAGTTTATCTGTTGGAGTATTGACCTCCTCAAGATAACCATTAACTAAAGCTATAGCTTTACGAGTTGTCATAATACTAACTTAACAGAATAGGAACTTCAGGTTTGATGCACAATTGTGCTGTGCTTCCAGCTTCACCAACTCTTGTAACAAACTGTCCAGGAGTTGATGGTGGAGTTGAGGTAATAGAGCCAGCAGAAGCTTCGGATAAGAAATAAATTTCCCCTTCATCTAATCCTGATAAAGAAAGAACACCTCCAACTTGAATTGTAACTACTAATCCTGCATTCTTATTTTCTTTTGCAAAACCAATAATAGTTGCTTGATCTACAGTTCCACTTGCAATTGCTTTATAAACTTCACCATCAGATGAATTAATATAAACAGCCTGTCCTTGGGATAATGTTTCACCAGCAGTTAAATCAATTTCAAGACTACCTGCTCGTCTAGTTGGAAATCCTTCCTTAAGATCAATTAAGGCATCAACAAGACCACGGAAATTAGGAGCATAAGGTTCACGAGCCATTGTTACACCTTCTCCGATCATGAGATCAACAAGAACGGCTAGAGCGCCTTCAATATTGGGCTCATATCCTGTTGACATTTTTCTTTAAATTCTTACTTTTATTCTAAACTGTTACATACATTAGAATAGTAACAGGAATAAATGCAGTTTGCTAATGGCACCTGAAATAATTGCTGTTGTAATTACAAGTGCTTTCGCTGCATTTACGGGTGTAGCAAAAGCTTTAAATACATTTAACGACAAGATTCAAATTAAATTTAGAGCATTAGAAGATGAAATTAAAGAAGTAGAAGAAGGAATGATTCGTGATTACGTTTTAAAACAAGATTTTATTCGTGAGATGAATGGTCTAAATCAAAAGCTTGATCGCATTTGGGAATTTATGATTAAAAAAAATTCCAATTAAACTGCAGTCCAGCTTGCAACACTGGTGCGATAGATATATAAAGTTGTAACAGATTCATCGTAATGAAGCTGGCCGTTAACAGGACTAGTGGGAAAAGAACCAGAGCTAACGGACGCAACTGCTTTAGGTTGGAGCCAGTTGGAACCATCATGGATATTAAGAATAGAACTTGAGGTTGTATTAAGCCACTGCTCACCCTTAGAAAGGGATGCAAAGCCTGTAGGAGCTGCGTTAGGAGGAGTTGAATCTACATGAACCGGACCAACTTTTATAAGGCCTGTAGACGGTGCTGCAACACTATCAGCAAAGTATAAGCCGGGATCTGCTGAATTGATGTTTAGTGTTATTTCACCAGCGCCAAGTCTAGTTGGAAACGGTCGATCATTTAATAAACTAGACTTTCGACTTAAAATTTGATAGGCCATGACTTATGTATTGATATAAAGACCGGAGTCAATAAGGATGGTTTGAGCTGTAACTGGATTGTATGACCCACAATCTAACACACTCTCAGATTCTACTTCTACTGGTAAACCATTTAAATATCCTTCTGTATCAATAAATCCAAACTCAAAATTATTTGGATAATTAGGTAAAGGCTGACTAATCATTCCAATCCTGACGTTTTGAATAAACTCAGGACTAATATTAAAAACTTTATTTAATGTTAAAAGCAAAGTAGTTGTTTGATTCAGTTGTACTCCTGTTTCAGAAATTTGACCATCTATTCTTTTAATGTTATCGGTAAGAAACGATTTTGTAATACTTGAATCAAAATTTGCTATATTTTCTGGCAGATTTCTACTTCCAATAATATCTTTACTTCCTATCCAGGGTAAACCATAATTGACCATATGAAGCCGTTCTGCTTGTTTCTTTGTGCTTTCATTCTCTTTTGTAAGCCTCTCATAAAATTTATCTAAAGCATCGCCAATAGGTTGATCATTTGGTTCAATTAACCAAGTATTCATATATTCATGACGTTTTAAATTGCTAACACGACAATAACACAATAACCTGCTGTAGTAATATTTATTGGATAAATAATAATAAACTCATTTTTATTAATAACTTGACTTACTGTATACTCACCACTAACAGCATTGCCACTTGTAAACTCAATATTAATCCTAGTATTAACAGAAAGGTTATGATCTTCAATTTGTATTGTTAGATTAGGACCTCCTGTTTGACTGTATCTTCCAGTTAGTGCAATAGCTTCATTACCTTCATCGTGAATTAATGACCACATTGCAGCATAAATATGTTTACACCATCTAGGTTGATAGTAAAGAAGGTTAGGTGCTGAAAAATTTATACCATCTTCATATGACGTTAAATCATAAAAATTATTGACAGCTACATATCCAAATTCAGAATAAATACCAACATTATCTCTTGTATCAATAAGGTTATTGTTTCTATCAATTCTTGCACCAGGTTTTACAATACTTGCTGGTGTTCGTGGAAATTTTTGTTTATCTGATTCTTTATATAAATTAAAACTTTCTCGCCTTGCATAATCAGGACAAGTGCATTGATATCGTATTTCTGTTGTTAAGTAACGACCAACTTCAAAACCCCTAGATGCTGGCGATATTGTCGATGCTTTATTGTCTATTATTTTTGTTTCATAACTATCTGCTCTTTGAAGTATAATTTCATTTTCAGTTAAATCAACACCTGTTACTGTATAACCAACATAATCATTATATTCATAACCTCGAATCCTTCTGTATACTATTCCATTACCTGAAGTAGAAACGCTTAAAATAGATTGAACAGTAAATTGAGTAGTGCTTGTAACTGTAACTGGATAAAGCTCAGTTCTTGAAGTTCCAGAACTAAAATCCAGAAAGACTGAATTACCATCAGAAAGTCCATGATCTTGACTGCAATTAACTGTAATCGTTAATCCACTTTGAGTATAAGTAAAAGAAATACCTGGATCCTTTTCAATAATCCTATCAGCAAGTCTTTCACCAGCAAAAAAGTTAACTGGAGTTGGTAAATACCTTATACCGACTCTCATCTCACTCCACGTAGGATTATCAAAGCTAGTGGACTGTTGAAATTCTAAATTACCTCCAGTTGTCAAAGATGACGAAGCTGTACAAGAAAACGTATTCTGAGTTGTTGATGTAATTGTTAGTGTTTCTTTTATTGCTGATCCAGTAAGAATATTTAAATAGACAGAATCATTAACATATAATCCATGATCATCTAAAGTAATTGTTATAGTTGTTCCTACCTGGGAATATGTTGCTTCTTTTGATTCACCTAAATACCTAACGGTTTCAATGGGTAAACCATAATTATAAAAATTAAAGCTATTGGTATCACGTATTCCAACAATTTGTTGTCCAATTTCAGGATTACTACTTGGAAAAGTGTAAACACGTGCGGAAACAAAAATTCCAGGGAACTGTTGAAATGCTAAATATAAACGATAATCACCACGATTATCTCGTTCTAATGCTGTTGATCCTAAAACAGATTGTGTTATACAGTACAGATCATAACCACGTCTCCACCTAGACCAAAGACTATCGTGATCGTAAAAACGAATACGACTTGTTATTGAATAATCACTAGGTGTGAACTTATATGGATCATCATCCCCCAATTCATATTTACTTGACTTTTTTGACTTTGAGTCATCAAATCCTTTGAATTTATTATCAAAAGATCCACCAAAACTTTGTTTTTTACGGGGCATTGATATCCAAAGGTCTATCAGGACGACCTGGGTAAGGATACCTTACCTCGGGTACACCTAACATTCTTCGCCAATTATTTGCCAAGTTAACTGCTAATTGCCAATTAATATTATCTTGGCGATTAGATTCAGTCATCAATAGTATCCACCTTGGACATTAATATAAAATCCACTTGTCAATGCTGTTGTTCCACTTACTGCTGCGTAAAGTGCAGTGCCGCGTGGAAGCATTAATCCTCGAACTTTAGGAGAGACTTCGTTATTTGTAGAAACAAAGTTTGCACCTGCGTGAGGAACTGGATGATTAATTAAAGGGAGGTCTTCTTTAAGAGTTAAACTATATTGTAAATTAGAGGGAATTGCTTCAATCTCTGAAACAAATAAAGGCATAAATTGATTAGTACTTGTAATTGTTCCTGTGCTTACAAGATAAAAACAAATGCGAATTGGATCATAAATATCTACATTTCCAGATGTAGTTGCAGAAACAGAAGCTGTAGCAATAAATGCAGACGGCGTTACAGCAGCAACTGTCAACTCTTCATCTAAAGAACCTGAGCCACTAGTATAATCAACATAAACAACTTGACCAACTTTTAAATTATGATTAGCTGCTGTAATAGTAACAGTTGTACCTGATTGAGAATAAGTACCAGATAAAGGACTCCTTGCATCAATAACAATATTTGTTTCTTTTGAATAACGAATAAAGATTTCATCAATATATGCACCACCAATTGAGGTATCAGTTAAAGCAGAATCAACATCAAAAACTTTAGTAGCATTACCAATTGCAGTTGGAATTAAGCTTGTTGAGAATAATTGACCAGAAGCAACAGTAACTAAAGTACTTGTTGTTGCTGGCCGGTCAACCAGCATTGGCTGTTTATTCGACGATGTAGATGCCATTTAGTTTCTCTTATTTAAATGTATTTTAGCGCAATTAAACATCGTACTGTTTTTTTAGTTTTCTTACTTGTTTCTGACGTTTATGTTCTGCTAACCAGAACTGCATATACATAATTTCTTCTGGATCAAAAAACTGAGGTTGCTTAAGAGCGTTTTTGACCAGCTTCTTTTTGCTTGTCACGATTAGATCGACTCTTTTCTTCCATCTTAACGCGAGCTTTTTTTACTGCTTCTTTACGACGTAAATTATCAGATTCTTTTTTGTTTTTATCTGCCTCTACATCTTTACCTTCTTTTTCTGCTGCTTTCTTCTTGAAGTGTTCAAGGAGCTGCGGGGGCATTTTGTTTTTTGACATAATTAACTAAAGTAAGTTCCTGACATTGCTTGTGTTAAAAGCTGAGTTGGATCTATCTTAACGCCTGTAGTTTTTGGTACTTTAAGTGCTTCATTAATATAATCAGCTAGAAACACCTGTTCAGGTGTTGCTTGTTTTTTTGAACTGAACTCACCAGGAATAATTAAATTAATGTTAATTGGTTGTCCAGTTGTTTGAGTAGGTACAGTTTGTTGTGTTTCCGAAGGTTTAATTTGTTGACCTGTTTGTGCTGTTACTTGTGATAATTGACCAATGTCACCTAACTTTTGTTTTGCTGCTTTATATAAATCACCACCTGGTTTCATTCTTGGAGCAGCAGCTCCTACACTTGTACCAAAGGAATCTTTTGCACTAAGACTGCCACCGGGATTTCCAACTAAAACAGTTGCATAAGCTTTTTCAATTCCCATCCCAGGTTTATATCCTCTTTGATCAAAGTATTTTTTAACATAAGGAAGTTGTTCTGCAATGGTCATCTCTTTAGAAGGAAGACCAACCTCTTGTCTTGCACCTGGACCAAATTGAATTAATCCTCGATATTGCCCACCAGCACCGCCCCAAACATTAGGACGGAATCCAGATTCAAGTTGAATTAAACCGCCAAACTCATAGGGATCTAACCCGAGTTGTTTAGATGTTTGAACAAGCGCAATTTTATCTTCTGGTGTTAAATTGTATCCTTGTTGTGTAGATTTAGTCATGATTACCTACCTTCAGTAGCAAAATAAATGCGAGTACCAACAGCAACATCAGCTGGACCTGGTAATGCCTGAATAAATTCAGCACCTTCTCTATTGAAACGATAACGTGCTTGTTCAGGATTTCGATAATTTGGAACGTATAAATGCATAGCTAATCTGTCGCATTCATACATATAAATCTGTGTCCAGGTTTTTAATGTATCCTTATAATCAGTTGTACTAATTGTACGATCAACATCACCTGCAATATTTTCTCTACGTGCTGCTGGAGTAATGTCATTATTGACGCTACCTGTCATATCAGTACGTTTTTCTGCTTCATCACAGCGACTGACTTGTTCAACAATCTTTGAATACCAAAAAGAATCTTGAATATTATTTAAAGCTTCCTCAAGACGTGCAAGATCACCTGCTGGTATAGAGGTTTGATTGTATCCCAAATGCCAGCGTACCTTGGACTTAAGGAAGCTATCTAATTGCATTGCAAATATCTAATCCCAATATTATTCTACACGAACAAGATTCTCTTTGAAAATTTCGTCCCAATCAATACGTTTAATTGCTCTAAGTTGTTCAAGCTTTACAAACTTTTCACCTTGCATTGAAGATTGCAAATCTTTAATATCACGAGCTGTTTTAAGCCCAACCCCAGGTAGTGAATCTGCAATTTGACGTGCACTTGCAGTATTGATGTTAATCCTCACATCAATTGGGAAAGTTTCTTTCTTTGCCGGAATCGGTGGATTAACACCTTCTGCTTTAAGTGATTCAGTAAGGCGTTCTTCTGTTTTAATCTGTTCAGTTGTTGCTTCTAGATGAGGTTCAAGATCTTCTTCGTGAACATACAAAACCTCGTCCTGTGCATCTATACACATCACGATTCCATCTCCATGTTTGGAGATCATTTCCACCAAAGAACCAGTGGGTTTGTATTGATAAAGCATCAATAGTCATTAAATCTATTCATACAATACCAACCCTTACACTTATAAGCAATAAAAAAGGCCGGTCCGTAGACCAGCCTCTTTCATTAGATCAATAAAAGATCAGGTATCATCGCCACCTTGCTGAGAAGCAAAGTCAATGAACTCTTGAATAGCATTCCAAGACACCTGAGCAGCGGGGCGCAGGTAGTTCACACGGCAGATAATATAAGCGGCTTTGCCAGCAGTAGAGTCATCAGAAGAGATGAACACACCATCACCATCAACGGTAGTGGAGGTGACGCCATTAACGTTATAAGCCTTAAAGGTGGTATCTGCAGTCACCTTATAGAACATAGAGTTTGCAGCATCCTGGTCGTCAATACCAGCAGTAGTAACAGTAGTCCAGAAAGGAATATCTGCAACCGTGGTATCACCAACACCCTGAGCCCAAGCAGAGCTTGCAGCAGCAGGAGTAATGGCGGTAGCAGCAGCCAGACCGTTAGCCTGAGTAGCTGGGACACCAAAAGGTGCACCAGAATTATCAGGACCAAACAGGATGAATTCACCAGTAGTGCCGCCAAGATTAGCGGTTACGGGAGAAGCAGGGAATGAGGCTTCACCACCGGAAGGAATATCCTGACCAATAGCAATAGAAGCGCCATACACATAAGCAGGACGATCAGCAGAAGCTTGAACGACCATAGAGGTACGATTATCACGCACACGATCATCAGGACGACGATCAGGAGAGGGGATAATCAGATCGAAACTTTTGTAGCTAGCTTTGGTTGCAGCAAGGTTAGTAACCTTAGCATAACCAATCAGCTCATAAGCTTCGATACCAGGCCAGCCATACACACCTTCATTATTGAAGGAAGAAAGGCGGTTAATCTGAGTGCCGGGCTGAAGAATAGCACCGGCTTCGGAACGATAAGTAGCCATTGTTTAATTAACCTCCTATATCACTCAGTAATAGTGAATGCAACAGTGGTGAAGTCCTTATTCAGGTTAGCAAAACCTGCATACAGTTGCCAGATCAAGATAATAAAACGAGAGAAGTCGTCGTTATTATTGATCAACACTTGAGCATTAGGACCACCAATACCAACACCAACAGCCTGAGGACCGAAGAACAGAGCAGGAGGGGTGTCGTGCGAAATAGCACCGGAACCATCACCAATGTCAACAGTAATTGACTTAGAGGGGAAGTTGGTAGATTCGAAGAAACGAACACCTTCAAACACAAAGCCGGAAGGCATTACAGGCTCACCACCAACAAACTGAGCTTGGCCATACTGACCGCCACCATAAAGAGCAGCGTTAGGAGCCATCATACCCAGCAGGGGATTAGGCTGACCCATGCCAGGGTAACGAGCAACTTCGCGGAAGCCTTGATCGGCACGCAGATCCTTCATGAAGGAGGGATCAGCAATACAACGATAGTAACCGTCAGCAAAGACAGGAACGTTACGCTTGCGAAGACCTTTGACAACCTCAAGGAGGTCAGTCTTCACATTGAACTTGAAACGCTCAGAAGCATACTCAGTAGCAGAGTAAGCAGTCAGAGTGGTAGTACCGGTCTTGGCTTTGTCGTTCGGGTAGTAGTAACCACCTTGAGTATCAGAGGACTGACCACGAGATTCTGCCTTGAAGAGTTCATCAAGGAAGACGCGATCACGCCAGCGGCGATAGTCATCAAGCAGCGTAAGGCTACCGATGGACTGGTGGAACATGTTCAGGTTGCCAGTGTCCAGAAGAAGACGCTGAGCAGTCATCAGGGTCTCACGAGCAATTTTGAAAGTACTCGGGAGGTTGGTGTTATTCGGATCTGCGGGGCCAGTGTACTCACGGAGAGACACCAGAACTTTATCCTTAACAATAGACCGGCTATTAGCAGTACCAATAGTTTGATCTTGGGTACGCTCACGGCTGGTCTTAGTACCAGGATTACCGAAGAAACGGTAACGATCTAACTGAACAGTCTGACCAGGCTGTTTGGTGAAGTCGTGGACAACAACTGGCTCACAAGCCATTTCCACGATATAAGCAGGGTGCGGGCGATAAAGCTCAGCACCAAGCAGTTTGGGAAAATCGTTATCAATAAACATTTTCTATTCAGCGTAAAGGGTAAGCTGATGTCAGAAGTCTTCTATAAGACTTCGATAACAGTTAATGCTGTTATCACTCCTGGAACAACAGTCCCATTACATAAAATTATACCAGTACTTTATTTACTTCAATTAATAATTATACTTCTGGATTGTAAACAGGTTGAACACCAACATAACCGCTTAGCCGATTGTCAATATCATATTGATTTGGTGGCAAGGTTCCCATCATGTGATAAGGATTTGTCGTTGGACCTTGCATAGAAATAGAAGGTGATTGAATTTCTGGATCAATCAATTGACCCTGTTTCATCATTTCAGCTTGTAAAGCAGCTTGCAACATCAAATCTTGTGCTTGTTTTGCTTTTTGTACTGCTTTTTTTGGTGATTTATTTTTTGCCATGGCTCAAGCTTTTCGGGGTTGCTGTGGCATCATCCCAACAGGAAGTTGACCACGCATTGATTGGTATTGAACATTAGCCTGATTTTGTCCAGCAAGAATTGCATCCTGTGTAATTTGAGCATTACGTGCTTGAATACCTGATAGCAGACCCATGGGGCCAAGAGGAGATCCTGGGATAGCTAAGTTAAGGTAGCCAGCAGAAAGGTCTTGTGGCATCATTTGACCTTCGCTATGAACACTGCCAACTTGAACTTGCTCTGCAGTACGGCGTTCTGCTCCAGGACCGGTAATGTTGCCAGCACCAAAGGCCATACGTTCACCAGCCATCCTTGGCTTTTCTTTCTTCGGTATCATAATTCGAAATAAAAAAGGGGCAGCTATTACTACCCCTTATTTTACACTTACTTGTTTTACTGATAAATGACTTTTATCAAGATTACAGGTATCACTCCATCACAAGCATCTTGGAACGGAACACTTCAGGATTTTGCTGAGCAGCATTCAGGTAACGCCAGGCATTAGCAGGATCACGCTCAGCAAGGCCACCAAAGCTGTTCCAGAAGTCTGCAGGATTGCCTTGAGATTGGGGCTGGGGAGGTACAGGCATTTGCGGGCGTACATACTGCTGTGGAGCCGCCTGACGAGGATCAGCAACCTGTTGAGGAACCTGCCGATAAGCTACTTCTTCATCGGGAATAGGATAAGGACCATTTTCACCAAAGAACTCACAAGTGTAATCAGCAAGAACGTCAGGATCAGTCAGGATCTTTTCGTAAGCACGATGTTCGTCAGCAAGTTCACTAAGCAGACTAACAGCTTGATTTAATTGATTATTTGTATGAATTAAGCTGTCTTCCAGATTGCAGCTATAAGTATTCAGAACTGCAGGGGCATCAGCACCAAAATGATCAATAACCTCAAGACTTGCTTGACTTACTCCGTTTGCCAGTAGTTGCTCTCTGCTGATCTCCTGAGAAGTTTGGGAATAACCGTTGGAGTAGCCCTGGTTGTTCACGGTCCCAGGCTGCAAGGTCTGCTGAACCTGATTGTTGTACTGGGGAACCTGCAGGGAACTGTAGTTGGCCGGGACGGTTTGTTGGTTCTGAGGTGACTGTTGACCCAGGAACGGGAGCTGCACTGGTGAACTCAGGAGCCCCACTACTTTGTTGAACGCTTCCTTGTAAGGATTCTCCGCCTGTGGTGCCGATTGGGGCACTTGGGGAGAGTACTGCG
>JGI10211J34971_10004811_pt1 | contig 10663 bp, 5 predicted proteins | sample Etolagsediment_FD_34971 | JGI IMG/M metagenome (IMG submission 34971)
GAGCCGTTGCGACGCGATACCCTCGACGGCGGCGTTCACCAGGAACGGCTCGACCCCGATATCGAGCAGACGACCGATCGTGCCCGTGGTCGTGTTTGTGTGCAGCGTCGTGAACAGCAGATGCCCCGTCAAACCGGCGCGCATGCACATCTCAGCGGTCTCCAGGTCGCGGATTTCGCCGATCATGATAACGTCCGGGGCCTGCCGCAATACGGACCGCATCAGGCAGGGGAAAGTCAGGCCGATAGCCGGACGCAACGGGATTTGCGTCAAGCCGTCGAACAGGTACTCGACCGGGTCCTCGATCGTGAAAATGGCCCGCTCCGGCCGGTTGATCTCGTTGAGCATGGCATACAACAGCGTCGTCTTGCCCGAGCCGGCCGGCCCGTTGACGATCACCACGCCGTTCGCCAACCGAGCGAGGGCGCGCACCTTCTCCCGGTCGTCCGCGACTGGCACGGCCTCCCGCAACCCGATGAGCGTCTGACGTCGGTCGAGAATCCGCATCGTCACACGCTCCCCGTGGATGGACGGCACTGTGCTCACCCGGAGATCGGTTTCTTCTCCCTGCACCCGCACCTGGATTCGTCCATCCTGGGGCAGACGACGTTCGGCGATGTTCAGGGCCGACATTACTTTCACGCGGTTCACGACCGCGGGGAACATCTCTTCGGGAGGCGCCTCCGCCTCATGCAGAATACCGTCCACGCGAACGCGAACGCGCCCCCCTTTCTCACGCGGCTCGATGTGAATGTCGCTGGCCCGTTCTTCCAGAGCCTTGACCAGCATCCGACTGATGTACTGGATGACAGCCGGAGTCTGCTTTGTCTCGGTCGAGGATTCGACAGGCGGGGCGAGACTGTCCAAGTCGCCGGACTCGACCGCGTCGGCGATGCGCTGCATCTCCGTGTCGAGTGTGCACAGGGACTCCGCTCTACCGATCGCGTCGCAGATGCGCGGATCGAAGACCTCGGGCAGATCGGCCATGGCCGAGGACATCGTGCGCCCCTCGAGGATGGCCCGGTTCACGGTCTCGGTGGCTTCCCGCAGCGTTTCATCGGCAGCGGCCCACGCGGCGAGATCGAGCGACGACAGCGCTGGAACGCCGCTGGTGAACAGCACGTGAAGGGCCCGCCAGTAACGCGAGGCGGCCCGTTTCGGTGCCGGAACGGTGCCCGGAACAGGGAACACATCAGCCGCAATCGCGTCGGCGACGCGGCCGGCGATGACCTCCAGCACGCCGCCTGCTTCGCCCGCCCGGACCATAGTCACCATCACTTCCGGAAACGTGTCGGACTGCCTCGCCATTGCATTGGAGAAATGGGCCCCATTGCAGATGTGGTCGCACATGGGGGCTATTGCAGCCGCCACGCCCGCGTCGCCCATCTTGGCCGAGATGTCTTTCAGCGTTCTCAGGAGCGGTTTCCCTGCACCCAGGTCGGTAGCCAGGGAACGCCAGAACGTCAGGTACTGCTTCTTCGGTGTATCCATCATGCAACTCCTTTATTGTGCCCGACGCACGTCCAGCAGCTTGCTGCCGCTTCCTCGCATATCGGCCCACGTCGCGTCGCGGATCTCGATCATGCGGTTGATCGTCAGCCCCGCCAGTTCGACGTCAGGGCGCGCACGGACCAACTCCGCCCGGACGCAGCGCAATGAATGGCGCATCACGGCGTCGAAGTCCCACAGCGTACCGTCACCGTCAAACGAGACGACCTCGATTCTGGAGAGATCGGGTTGCATATCAGCCGGCACTCCGTTGCATTGCTGCCTGTCGGATCTGTACTATAGTCGGAGATACTGGAACCCAAAGTGAGCGCTCCGTGGTCCTGCTGTGGCACGCAACCCGTTTGCAGTTGAGCCGTTAGGCGACTGTCTCGCTGGTGCGTCGCTTCTCCCGTCAGGTGACACTTCACAGAAGGAACCGCTCAGTCTGGGTGTAACAAAGCCCATGGGAAGCGCCATGACCGGAAAAAGCAAGATCGCCCTCGTTTTCCTGGCGGCCTGTATCCTCAACGGCTGCGGCAAGCCCGACGAAGAGTCGGCCCCCGCGGCAGACACAACGAACAGCGATGGCGCAGGGGGCCTGAAGATCATCGACTCCGCCGCGCCACCCCCTGCCATGGTGCAGCGTCCCGCACCGACGCAGCCGGCCGGTCCGGCCAAGGACCCCGTCCGAGAAGGACCGGTCGACCCGGAACTGGACGCCGCGTTCCGGGCAGACCTGACCGAGATCGCCAGGCTCGAGGCGGAAACCGAGTTCAACGATGCGTACAAGGCAGCGCGGGACGCCCGGGACAAGTTCAAGGGGCATCCTCGACATACGCAGATCGAGGAGGCAATCCAGCGCCTGAAGGAAGCCCGGCGCCGCGCTGTCGGCCTGCCGTACGCTGTCCGGAACCTGGGGTCCGCAGAGCCCGCCGAGGTAGCTGTCGCCCGTCAGGAGCTGATGGGAGCTGGCGAAGTCGGATTCATCTTTCTGCGTAAGGCGATACGCACGACCGACAACGCCAAAGTCGCGACTGAAGCCACGAAGATACTCGCCACGTTGCGGGACGAAGCCGCTGTTCCCCTGTTGATGGCAAAACTGCAGGAGAATCCCCCCGACGACCTGAGGGAGGCCCTGAAGAGCGCAGTTCGGCAGTTGGCCGGCAAAGCGAATGCCGAGACGCTGGCCGAGATGTACCAATTGGTCAAGGCCGACACGACTCACGAGCACCGGGATATGGCGGGACGCCTCTGCCAGATCTACGTCGAGGAGGTCGATCGCGACAAGGACAAGTTCGGCGAACTGGTGGGCGATCCGGACGCCCGCAATGCCCTCCGTGAGTACGTGCGGAACGCACTCGCCAGCGACGATGTTGCACTTCAGACCTGGGGGGAGAAGCACGCTGCGGTGATCGGCGTCATTGTCAACGGTTTGCGCGGGACGTATTTCAAGGGCCAGGGACTGGAGGAGGTGCTCTTCGAGCGCCTGGATACCGCGTTCCCAGCCACGGCGGCGGAGCTCAAGGCGCCGGGAGCAAACCGGCAGGACCTTTCGATCCGCTGGACCGGTTACCTGCGCGTGCCCGAGAAGGACGAGTACCGGTTCTACTTCAAGGCGGACGACGGTTTTCGGGTGTGGTTGCACGACAAGCCGATCGCCGATGTCTGGCACTTTGCGGGGGGCAAAGAGCACAAAGCCGGAGGAGTGATCTCGAAGGGGATGCATCCGATCAAAATCGAGTACCACAACAAGGGCGCGAGCGGGCACTTCTCTTTCGAGTGGAAAGCGAAGAAGATGGACCGCCGTCCGGTGGGAAAGGACGATCTGTTCACTCCCGCCTGGAGCGGTATGAAGGCGGAGTGAAGGCGGGAGCGCCGGCCGGCGGACGATAGCTATGCCTGATCCGCAGACTCAAGCTCAACCGCAAGCGGAGCGCGCCCCCGTCTCCCGGCATGGCCGACTGAACCGGGCTTGTGCGATAGTGTGGCTGCTGGCGGGGGTCTGTGGGTCGGAGTTTGTCCTCGGCCGACTCATCAGTAGGGACAACCAGTTCGACCCGCTCAACCTTCTCGTCCTGCGGACCGTGAGCGTTAGCTTGTTGACGTGGGCAGGGGTCACATTTGCGTGGCGTCGTCGCATCGCGTTGACGAGAGCCAACCTGGTCGTCACGGGTTTGGTGGTGGGCCTTGGAGTCGTCGAGGCAGGTCTCAGAATTGTGCCTGCCGTGAGGGCATTCCGGCACCAGATGCGGGAGGCCGAACTCCGCATGCCACACGCACGGCTTCACCACGCTCTGCGCCCCAGCGTCCGTGGGACGGCAACGTGGGGGGGGATCCGTGTCGAGTATGCGACCAACTCGCTGGGATTCCGCGACCGCAATGTGCGAGACGTGGCGAAGACGACGACATCAGACGATCGCGTTCTGCTCCTCGGAGATTCCTTCACCGAAGGCGTCGGCATCCCGTTCGACAAGACGTTCGCCGGTCTCCTTCCCGACGCGCTTCGGGCGCACGGCGATGACGTGGAGGTGCTGAACGGCGGGAACGCAGGCTATTTTCCCAGGCTGTACCGTCGTCGTCTCGACGACTTCCTGGCAGCGGGGTTCGCAACAGACGTCGTGGTCGTACTCCTCGACGTGACGGACGTTCATGATGCGGCAGTGCGGTACCGGGACTGGGACTGTTTCTCCGGGGCAGAGGTAGCATCCATGGAATCCGAGCGCGCGTCGCGCGCATGGAAAGGGATTTGGAACGAGGAGATGGGGTCGCTGTACCAGGCTCTGTATCCGCGATTGGTGCGGCGCCTGCGCGACTGGCGCACACCCCCCGCCGGCGATCCGTGGGCATGGCTGGCTGACCGGGAAACCTGCGCATGGACCGAGGCGAGGTTCCGTGACCGTGACTGGGTCGCCCAAGGCGTCCGGCTCTGCCAGACGGAGCTGGCAGAGATACAGGAACAGTGTGCCCGGAGCGGAGCCGCGATGCTGCTCGTCATCTTCCCCGAGCCGACACAGTTGGCGAGTGCCCGGTCGTCGAACGTGCACCGCGAGAGCTTTGCGGAGTTCGCAGACTCGCGGGACCTGACGTTCGTGGATCTATACCCGGTCTTCGGGGCCCTCACCGACTGGAGGACACACTTCATCCGTGGCGACAATCACTGGAACGAAGCAGGACACCAACTTGTGGCTCAGACGCTCTGCGAGGCACTGGCGCCGGTAGTGTCCGGCATCAAGACGGAAGAGGGGGCGCCGTGACGCGCAGGAGCGCCAGATTTGCCGTCGCCCTTGCGGCGTTCGCACTGATCGAGCCGCTGTGCGCTGCGCTACGGCCTGTCGGGTTGCGCTGCGAGTACCTGATCGATCCGGTGGGGATCGACGTAACTGCGCCGCGACTGAGCTGGTTGCTGGAGGCAAGCGATCCGCACCTACGCGGGCAGCGCCAGGAGGCTTACCGGATCATGGTCGCGTCGAGCCGTGGAAAACTGGAGGATGGACGAGCCGACCTTTGGGACACCGGCCGCGTGGAAAGTAACCGGACGATCCACGTCGCTTACGCCGGGCGGCCGCTCCGCTCCGGGCAGGAGTGTTGGTGGCAAGTCCGCGTGTGGGATGAGGACGGGCGCACGGCGGACTGGAGCATGCCGGGCCGGTGGTCCGTGGGGTTGCTGCCAGGAGAGGACGAAACGCTCTGGCGGGCCAAGTGGATCGGCTGCGATGCACCGGACACCGGAACACAAACCGCAGGGCCGGAGCCCGATCTGCGGACAACGCAGTGGATCTGGCTGCCGGGGAGGAACGCGAGGAAACGGGCACTGGCGGGAACGGCGTACTTCAGGAAGGCACTGGAACTACCGCCCGACTGCGACATTCGCAATGCTCGCCTCCGCATCGCGGCGGACGACCAGTTCGAGGTGTTCCTCAACGGCGACCGCGTCGGCCAAAGCGACGGACGAGAGGATGCCTGGCAACGTCCCTTGACGGTGGACTTGGCCACCCGCCTGAAGCCCGGCCCGAACGTGTTTGCGGTGTCCGCAACCAACGCCGCCACATCACCGGCGGGACTGGCGGCTGAGGCATTGGTCCAACTGGCGGACGGCACCACTCGGTCGATGGTCACCGACAGCTCCTGGCTTGCCACAGGCGAGGAGACGGCGGGGTGGCAGCGTCCCGATGTCGCCACCGACACGTGGGCGCGCGCCTCGGCGCTCGGGGCTGTCGGCATCGCACCATGGGGCGACGCCGTGGTCCGTGCCCCCGAACAGCTTCGTCTCCCGCCTCCCCCGTATCTGCGACACGAGTTCGCCGTTGCGAAGCCCGTCGAGCGAGCGGTCGTGTACGTGTCTGCTCTGGGCGTGTGCGATCTCCGCATCAACGGCCGTTCGGTTACGCAGGACCGGTTCGTCCCGGGCTGGTCTCATTACCCGAAGCGCGTCTACTACCGCACGTACGATGTGACAGCCCTGCTGAACCAGGGCCAGAATGCCATCGGAGCGATCCTGGCCGATGGATGGTATGCGGGCTACCTGGGGTTCAAGCTGCAGCGGAATCGCTACGGAGGCGAACCCCGCCTGTCCGCGCAGCTTGTCATCCGCTATGCCGACGGCACGGGGGAGACCGTTGTCAGTGATGACAGTTGGCGTGCGGCATATGGCCCGATCCGCGAATCGGACATGCAGATGGGTGAAACGTGCGATGCCCGCATCGAGCTGCCCGGTTGGGATCGCCCGGGCCTCGACGATCGCGGGTGGCAACCGGTAGTCGTGTCGGACGCTCCCGATGCGGCCTTGTCCGCCCATCCCGGGCCACCGATACGTGCCATCATGGAGATCCCCTCCCGCGCCGTCACGGAGACGGCCCCGGGTGTGTACCTGTTCGACCTTGGTCAGAACATGCCCGGCTGGGTGCGCCTGAAGGCACGCGGCACACGCGGCAGACACATCGTCATGCGCTTCGGCGAGGCGCTGAACAAGGACGGCAGCGTGCACCGCAGGAACCTGCGTTCGGCGCGCTGCATTGACCGGTACATCCTCCGAGGAGACGACGAGGACGTATGGGAGCCACGCTTCACGTATCGCGGTTTCCGCTACGTCGAGGTGACCGGGCTCGAACACACGCCGACGGTCGACACAATCACGGGTATCGTTGCGCACTCGGCGATGCCGGAGACGGGGCGTTTCGACTGCTCCGATCCACGCATCAATCGGCTCTGGCAGAACGTGGTATGGGGGCAGCGCAGCAATTTCTTCGAGGTCCCCACGGACTGTCCGCAACGGGACGAACGCCTGGGCTGGACAGGTGATGCTCAAGTCTTCGTGCCCACGGCCGCGTACAACATGGATGTGGCTGCTTTCTTCGGCAAGTGGATGGTTGACCTGGCTGATTCGCAGCACGCGAACGGCGTCTTCCCGCATGTGGCCCCCGACGTGCTCGGCAACGGTGGCTCGCCCGCTTGGTCCGACGCCGGGATTGTCGTGCCCTACCAGTTGCACCGGATCCATGGCGACACGCGTATCGTCGAACAACACGTTGATGCGATGAGCCGGCACCTGGACTTTCTGGCGGCGAACAGCACTGACGGAATCCGACCGGCTACCGGCTACGGCGACTGGCTGGCCCCGGGCGCCGACACGCCGAAGGACGTAATCGCGACCGCCTACTACGCCCAGGTCGCTGCCTGCATGGCGGAGATGTCCGAAGCCGTCGGGAGGACGGCTGAAGCCGATGCCTGTGTTCGCCTTGCGAGGGGCGTGCGCACGGCGTTCAACAGCGCGTTCGTGTCGGACGACGGCCGCATCAAGGGCGACACACAGACGGCCTACCTGCTGGCTCTCGCCTTCGACCTGTTGCCGAACAATCTACGGCAGAAAGCACTCGCACACCTCGTAGACGACATCCGCGACCGGGACTGGCGGCTGTCCACCGGGTTTGTTGGCACGCCATTGATTCTGCCTGTGCTGTCCCGGTTCGGACGCGCCGACGTCGCGTATCGTCTCCTCCTGCAGGACAAGTGCCCTTCCTGGCTGTATCCTGTCGGCCTCGGAGCAACGACCATCTGGGAACGGTGGGACGGCTATACCGAGGAGCAGGGGCCGCACTCGGACAACATGAACTCCTTCAACCACGTCGCGTTTGGCGTTGTCGGTGAGTGGCTGTTCTCGGGCGTGTGCGGGATCCGCGCGGCCAAGCCCGGCTTCGAGCATGTGGACATCCATCCATGCATCGGTCAGGGGCTCACGCATGCCCGTGCGGAATATGGCTCTGTCCGCGGCAAGATCGTGTCCGGCTGGCGCGTTGCCGATGAGCGGCTCACCCTCGACGTCACCATTCCCCCGAACGTATCGGCTGCCGTCTACGTCCCCGCCGCGGACTCCGCAACAATCCTGGAGAACGGAGTACCGGCCGAGGAAGCCACGGGGGTGATGCTCAGCAGCGCGGAGTCAGGCGTCCGCGCCTATGCCGTCGGTTCCGGCACCTACCGGTTCGAAGTGTGTCCTCCACCGGCAAGCGCAATTCCTTGATTTCGCCCTGGCGAGGAACTATCCTAGCCATCGACCGTCGCCATCAAAAGAGAGCAAGAAGGGACCGGAATCATGCAGACATTCGGGACAGCCAACTACGTCGTTCTGGGAGTCTACCTGCTGGCCATGTTGGTCATCGGTTGGTGGTGCAGCCAGAGAGTGACGACGACACGCGACTATTTCATCGCGAGCGGGCGGCTGAATTTCGTGGTCGTCGGTGTTTCCATCCTGGGCACATACCTTTCCGCTCTGACGATGATCGCGTTGCCCGCCATGTCCTACGGGAAGCACGACTGGACGTACGTCGTGCAGCTTCCCTTCCTCGTGTTGACGGGATTCGTCATCGTGCGTTTCGTGCTGCCGGCGTACCGCAACGCGGGTGTGATCAGCATCTACGAGTTTCTCGAACAACGCATCCATGTTTCCGCCCGCCTCGTCGGCGCGGTGTCGTTCATTATCATGTCGATCGCACGCATGAGTATCATTCTCTGCCTGACGGCATTGGCGCTCAGCACGGCCACCGGGATGCCGTTGATACCGACGATCGTCATCATGGGCGTCATCATTACCATCTACACCGTAATGGGAGGAATCGAGGCGGTGGTCATCACCGACGCGATCCAAGTCGTTGTGTTCGTGCTGGGGGCCATCCTGTCTCTGGTGTTCATTCTCTCAAGCGTACCCATGGGGCAGCTCTATGACGTGGCCATGGCCAACAACAAGTGCCGGATGATCATACCCGAACTCAACCCCCGGGAGATAGTCACGCTCTGGCTGATCTTGGAGACCGTCTTCCAAACCATCCGCATCTACGCCACTCAGCAGGACATTGCACAGCGCTTCATGACGACGAGCTCGACGCGCAAGGCGAACCAGAGCGTGTGGATTGCCACGCTTGGGTACATCCCCCTCGGTTTCCTGTTCTACTTCATCGGCACTGCTCTGTTCGCATACTACAAGATCAACAGCGGTGTGGTCTTGCCCCCAAAGGCGGATCAGATCTACCCGTTCTTCATCGTCAACAACCTCCCGGACGGACTGGCCGGACTTGTCATCTCCGCCTTCTTCGCAGCCAGTATGTCGAGCATCGACTCCAGCATGAACTCGTCCTCCACCGTGTGCGTTGAGGATTTCATGCGACGTTTCGCGAAAGAAGAGCGCGACGACGCATACTACCTGCGACGTGCACGTTTGCTGACGATCGTTTGGGGGATTCTGGCGATCGCCCTTGCGCTTCTGTTCACCGAAGCGAAGTACGCTCAGGTCTTGTGGGGCAAAGCCATGGGTGTAGCGACAAACGGCATGCTCGGCCTGCTTGTGCTCGCACTTCTGCCGATACGCATCAACAAGTGGGCCGCCGGGGCCGGCGTCGTGGCCTCCTACGTCGTCCTGTTCGTGTCGATGATCGCAGGCATCAACTTCCTCCTCTGGCCCGTGTTCGGCAACCTGACCTGCTTCTTCGTTGCCCTGTTCCTGAATCCGCTGTTCCAGGCGGCGGAGCAACTTGGTCCGTTGCAGGAACGCATCGCCCAGTTGGAGGGGGGCAAGGGGAAGGCGGGCTGACCGGTCAAGCCTACGGCACCAGGCCCGAGCCCTTGCCGAAGAGCTGTTCGTATTGGATTAGAGCATAGCGGTCGGTCATGCCGGCGATGTAGTCGGCGGCAGCGCGAGGGAGACCATCGACGTCGATCCGGGCGCGTGCAGTGGGGCTCATGTCGCCAGGTTTGGCGACAAAGTGGGCGAAGAGCTCACGGATGATATCGCCGCACCGGTAATTGACGTCGAGCACATCCTTGTGCCAGTAGACGTTGTCGAACAGGAACTTCCGAAATGCCGCCGAGTGATCGCGGAACGCGGGCGAGAACGCGACCACGGGGGCGGCCAGCTTGCCGATCTGTTCTGTCGTGCGGAGCTGGAGTTCGGCCACTTGACCCTCGGTCCACGCGATGGCATCGCCGACGAGCATGTCGATGACGCAACGAACGACATACGGAGCGAAGTAGTCGGCCCCCGGATCGGCCCCGTCGGCGAGAGCTCGGTCGCGTGCCTGCCGCCAGAACAGGCATCCCGCCAGCGCCTGTTGAGTCAGCAGACCGGAACGCAACCCGTCGTCGACGTCGTGCGTGAAATAGGCCACGTCGTCTGCGAGATCCGCAATCTGTGCTTCCACAGAAGCCTGCAGAGGCAGTTCGACGCCGTCAAGCGTGACCCGCTTGCCGCGCCGTTTCACCAAGCCGGCACGAACTTCCCACGTCAGGTTCAGGCCGTCAACCGTGGGGTACTTCTTCTCCAGGCAGTCGACCACGCGCAGGGACTGTTCATTGTGGTCGAAGCTGCCCCCTGATTCTCTGAGCAGTTCGTCTAAAACACGCTCCCCCACGTGTCCGAACGGCGTGTGCCCGAGATCATGCGCGAGCGCAATGGCCTCGGTCAGGTCTTCGTTGACGGCCAGACCACGGGCGATCGTCCGGGCGATGGCCACCACCTCAATGGTGTGCGTAAGCCGCGTCCGGTAATGATCCCCTTTGCTGTTGAGGAAAACCTGGGTCTTGTACTCCAGACGTCGGAACGCTCGGCTGTGGATGATCCGGTCCCGGTCACGCTGAAACGGCAGACGAAATGAATGCGGCGGCTCGAGAAAGCGCCGGCCTTTGGTAT
>JGI10211J34971_10004812_pt1 | contig 10663 bp, 5 predicted proteins | sample Etolagsediment_FD_34971 | JGI IMG/M metagenome (IMG submission 34971)
GACGAAGGTGTAGAAATCTATAAGTCTATAGATAAAAAACTATAAAAACAAGTAATACTATATTGTAGTAGCTAGGCCACTTTAAACGTGGCTTAGTTGCTATGATTAATAAAAAATAAAAAATGGCGGTAAACATAAATACGGTATATCAAACAGTCTTGTATATATTAAACAAAGAGCAAAGAGGTTATGTTCCTCCATCTGAGTTTAATAATATAGCCACGCAGGTTCAACTTGAGATATTTAATTCTTATTTTCCTGATGCAAATCAAGTTAATAGAGCTAATCAAAAAAATACTCAAAACGATACTGAATATTTTAACGTATTTGATAATTTATCGTATAGACTAACTCCTTTTGTACAGGAAGTTTCTTTTTTATTAATCAATACACCGCCTGGAAATAATCCTATCTATGGCGATGGTATTGGTTTTTATTATCCAGCTCTAGATCCTGTTTCAGGCGTTGTTAATAGACCCATTTATTTATTAGGTGAGGTTACTTGTGTTTACAACGGTAATCCTACTTTAAATTCGGTTGCTCAAAGAGTTAGTAAAAAAGAATATACAAAAATAGAAAAATCTAAACTAACAAAGCCAACCCCAGAGCACCCTATATATTATAATTATGGCTTTGTTAATCCTTCACTAGACAATTTAGATAGCTATACAATCATACCTTCTCCTCTTCCCGACTTTGTAACGGCAAGCGTAATAAAAACTCCATCAGATCCAATTTGGGGTTTTGTTGGCGGTTCTAACGGACAGTACTTATACAACAGAAACTCTTCTAACAACTTTTCTTTAGATGCTTCAGAGCAAACAAACTTAGTTATAAAAATATTAAAATATTTAGGCATTATTATTAATGATCCAACAATAATACAAACTGCAGCTCAAGAGTCTACTAAAATAGAAGTTAACGAAAAATCATAATAAATGAGTTTAATAACAGAAACAAACCAACAATATTATCAAGGAGCTCAAGGCTTTAGAGGTGACGGCGCCACGTTAGCTTTTAAAACTACATTTGATACAGACTTAGTTTTAGGTAGTTATGATCCTGATAACATAAACTATTCTTTAAATAACTTTAAACTATACACAAGTGGCTCTGGTTTACCAGGTGATTACTTTGAATACACTTCTGAATTTTCTGTAATAGACAACTCTATAACTTTTGAAGCTGGTTCTGAACCAGCTGATGGTTTATACATAGTAGTTCAACTAAAGAAGCTAGACGGTGGACTTTACGGTTCCACTGAAGCAGAGAGGGCATATGGAGAGGTAGTTGAAAATAATTATGGTGGATATTCATATATAACATTAGATGATGCTATAGATAACTTTATGGTTGGTTATGTTGGAGATGGAAAACTTATACAAACAGCTAAAAAATCTGATGTATTATTTTTTGCTAAAAGAGGTTTACAAGAATTTAGCTATGACACTTTGAAAAGTGTAAAGTCAGCAGAGTTAACTATACCCATCAGCTTAACATTACCTCTACCTCAAGACTATGTTAGCTACGTTAAAGTATCTTGGATAGATCAACTAGGTGTAAAACATGTTATATATCCTGCTAACAACTTAACTACAAGTCCTTACTACACGCAAATACAGGATTCAAAAGGTATTCCAACTCAAGATAACTTTGGTTCAGACGTAGAGGGAACGTCTATAATACAAGAAAGATGGCATGAAGCTAATATAGAGGGTTCTATTTTTGACAACTCTGGGTTAATTGGTATAAATGATTTTGGCTTTAACTGGAATCAAAACGGCGAGTGGGTTGGTTATCAAAACTACGGCCAACTATATGGATTAGATCCTCAATACTCTCAAGCCAACGGCTGGTTTAACTTAAACGAAAGAGAAGGTAAAATATCTTTTTCAAGTGACTTAGTTGATCGTTTAATCGCGTTAGAATACGTTTCGGATGGATTAGCATATGATTCAGATACTAAAATCCCTAAGATGGCAGAGGAGGCTTTATACGCACATATATTGCATGCTATAATATCAACACGCGCCAATCAACCAGAGTATATAGTTCAAAGATTGAAAAAAGAAAGATCTGCTAAGTTGAGAAACACAAAAATAAGATTATCTAATATAAAGCTTGAAGAAATAACTCAAGTAATGAGAGGTAAATCTAAATGGATAAAACACTAAAATAAAATGAGTAAATCTATAAATACATTTTTAAAGTCTAAAATGAATCAGGATCTAGATTCTCGTTTAATTCCAAACGGGGAATATAGAACAGCAAAAAACATTCAAGTAAGTGCTTCTGAGTCAGAAAATGCAGGATCTGTTGAAAATATATTAGGAAATGTAAGGGTTTTGGACATTGTAGAACTAACTGGTGTTGAAGACTTGTTTTGCATTGGTCAATGTGTTAATGATGAAACAAGCGAAGTTTATTTGTTTTGGACAAACTGGGTTGATACTCCAAATAATAAATACTCTCCAGATTCTAGTAATTTTATAGTAAGATATAATTCTCAAACAGAAACATCTAAGGTTCTAGTTCAAGGTTCATTTTTAAATTTTTCAAGACAAAATCCTATATATGGCTCCAATGTTTTAGAAACTCTTCTTTTTTGGACGGATAACAGGAACCAACCAAGGGTTATAAATTTAAAACAAGCTGAAGCAAATATAAATTACTACACTACAGAGGATCAAATATCTGTAGCCAAATATAGTCCTTATGGTTGTATAGAGCTTTTTGAAGAAAGCTATTTATCCTCTACAGACGGAGCTTATGAAACCACACTTAAAGATGTTGTTTCAAAAAATTATCCAAACGGTGGTTTTGGAAACTTAAATAGTAATATTAGTGCTGGTACTACATCTGTAGATGTAAACTCTTTTGTCGGAGACATTGTTTTATCAGGCGCTGAATACCCGACAGCCGCAACAGTAGGTTACACAGCTTTTGATACTGGTCAAATAACAATTATACCAGGCGCTACGCTTTCTTCAGCTACGTACGATACTGTTACAGCTATTTGGACATTTACTATTACAGGAGGTACCTTTCCTGAATTAACAACCTTAAGTGATATTGTTTTAAATCCTAATCCATATTACAATTCTGGTTTTGCAGGTGATCCTGACTTTTTAGAAGATAAATTTTCTAGGTTTAGCTATAGGTTTAAATATGAAGATAATGAATATTCTTTATTTGCTCCATTTACACAAGCTGCTTTTATACCAGAGCAAGACGGTTATTTTTTATACGTAAAAAAACCAAATATATCAGAAATAAAAGATCAAAGTGATACTTATAGAAGTACTACAGTATCTTTTATGAAAAACAAAGTTAATGACATAAAGCTAAGAATACCATTACCTTTTAAAAACTATGATATACAAGATAGCTTAAAGCTCAAAGAAATAGATATATTATACAAAGAGTCAGACGCAACAGCTGTTAAAGTTATAGAAACAGTTTCCATAAACGACGTGGTTAATTCTGCTGGAACATTTTCCGTAAATGGAGCTATTACAGCAGCAACGCAGTTTAGTATAGATAATTTACAAGGAGGTATAGAAATAGGTTCTTTAATAACTGGCTTTGGAATAGTAGGTAAACCCAAGGTGACGGCTTATGAACCAACAGACGTAAACAACCCCTCAACAGGTGGTTTAATTACCGTAGACTTGCCTCAAACTCTAATTGACGACGTTGTTTTAAATGTGAATGACCCTAACTACTTTACTTACAATTATCAATCTAAAAAACCATTTAAAACTTTACCTGAGGCAGATCTTATAAGAGTTTATGATAAAATTCCAGTAAAAGCTTTAGCTCAAGAAGTTTCTGGAAATAGATTAATATATGCTAATTTCCAAAACAAACACACTCCGCCTAAGTTTTTGAATTATAACGTAACTTCATCTGCTAAAGCAGAATTTGATTTAAAGAAAGAAGAAGGAGAAGTAACAGGTGGTCCATACAACGGCACTACTATAACTATAGATAAAGGCGCTATACCACCAAATGTTGGTGATTTTATAACTTTAGTTGTGGGGACTGGAGATATACCAGAAAACACGCAGGTAGTATCTGTTACAGAAACGCCTCCGAGTTCAGGTATTTTCGTAGTTGTTCTGACCAACGCTGTAACTAATTTAGTGTCGTCTAACATAGTTTTATTTCAACCAGGTTCGAACACTTCTCAAACAACTAGCATTGTAGAATATCCAAACCACAGCGTTAAGTCTAATAGAAACTATCAAGTAGGTGTTTTGTTATCGGATAGATATGGTAGAACATCTACTGTTATATTATCAAACAACAAAGATACTATACTAATAGGATCACCTCCAAGAGCATTTTCCGGTTCCACTGTTTACTCCCCATACATAGATCGCTCTGTAATTCCTTCTCAATGGCCCGGCAATTCTCTTAAAATTCTATTTAATCAAACTATAGATTCAACTTTTAACGCTACAACTGGAACCCCTGGTTTATACAATGGAGATCCTACGAGCGACAACTACAATCCGTTGGGTTGGTATTCTTACAAAATAGTTGTAAAACAAACAGAGCAAGAATACTACAATGTCTACCTACCAGGTATAATGGCTGCTTATCCGTCTGACACTACTTTAGAACTTGGATCAACATCTCACTTTGTTTTAATAAATGACAATATAAATAAAGTGCCTAGGGATCTATCAGAAGTTGGTCCAGAACAAAGGCAGTTCAGGAGTTCTGCAAAATTATTTGGTAGAGTTGAAAACACAGATAATTTAATTGACCCTACAACTGACCTAGGTAGTTCTAATAAACAGTATTACCCTGAAAGGTTTAACGATTTAGTTTCTACTATTTCAACAAATAAAGACTTATTTGATTATACACCTATAGGTGACGATGCTCCAAGACCTGATTACTTTCCTCAGTTTTATGACTTAGAATCAAATCCTTTAATAGCCAGAGTAAGTACACATAAGCGTATAGGCCAAATATCTACAACTAATTACGATACGGTTAGCGCTCAGTCATCGCTGTCTACCAATACTGATATAATAAGATTAGCTAGCGTAGCTGGTGATCCTACAACTATAAACCCGGGTGATAAAGTTTTAGGTTCTGGATTTCCAGATGATTTAGTGATTGAAACACCTGGGTTTACTGCAGAATCACCTATCTCAAACACACCTGCTTTTGAGTCCGCAGCTGCGTCTATAGATAATAAAATAATACTAAATACACTAGGTGATCCAGCTCAGTCAATAGCTGTTGGTGATTTAGTTTACAACCCAGCAGATTCTAATAGTATACCAGCAGGTACTTTTATAACAGCTATAGACGTTAGTAGTAATGAAATTACACTAAATAACGCTGTAAGAATAAGCAATGGCACTGCTTTAGTTATATCTAACCCTGCTAGAATAAAAGTTAATAAACCAGTTAGTGTAAATACTGGTCAAATTGTAACTATAGTTAACGACGCCACGCCTGGTCTGCAGTATTTGGCTGTATATGAAACAGAGCCTGTAGAAAGTTTATTAGACATATTTTGGGAAACATCTACGTCGGGTTTGATTTCTGACTTAAACAAGGCTATAATAGATTCTGAGTCGGGTGGAGCTAGTTTAAGCGGTTTAAATCCTAGTCCTTTTACGGAGGGTCTAGAGCAAGGTGGTGAAATATTTGCAGCTCCATTTAGCATATTAGATAATTTTGGTCAAATAATTCCTTTTGTAGAAATTAATGAGACTTTAGAGATAACAAGTGTAACTAATGGATTAGGTGAAAATGTTAATAGTTATTTTACATTAACGCAGATAGCTTCAAGTAATTTATTTAATATAGAAACAACTACTGAGTATTTTGACACAATGTTCTTTAACTACTCAGAACAGTCTAGAATTTTTACTTTTAAATTTAGAACAGTTATAAATGGATTAGAAACATTTTTTGAAGAAGAAATAGCATTACAAAATGTTGCACCAATCATTATGTCTCCATCCCAAGGCCAAACTTTTTCAATTACACCTAATAGAGCAGGCGTTTGTGGCATATCTGCTAGAAATGGAAGCGCAAACACTCAAGATCCACCAACGGGTAGTCCACTGCCTCTTTCAGGTAACTTCAACGCTGGTGATTGTACTATAGTGTCTCAAAAACAGGGTTCTATTGATGGTCCAGAGGTTGATTATTTTGCTATATTTCCAGTAAATGTAAGTGGAACAGCAATAAACGCTAGTTGGAGGTTAGAGAACACAGCGGTTGGTACAATACCAGTAGATACTTTTTACTTAACTATACGAGTTCAAGACGCTGGAGGTAGTAGCTTTGCAGATGAAGTAGATATAATAGTAACTACGGGTGTTACTGTCGAAAATGTTTATCAAAGAGTAATAATGACAAGGGATATTAGTTTACCACCGGACTCTCCCTGTTATAACCCAAGGTGGCAATCTACACCTAGTATTGCTTATCAATTTATAACGTTTTTTGAAGTAACAAGTGGGCCTACTGAGTCTCAAGGTTGGTATATATATAATGGACATTTTAGCCGGGAAAGTTTCAACTATTTTTGGACGTGGCAAGGAGGTGTTGCAAATTCTCCAATTGGAGGTTACAACACTTGGTCACCAATTTCTAGTGAATGGTCTAATGGTTTACTTACAAATTTAAACGTAAATGGAGATAACGTACTAGCTATTGACTTCGCTAACTCAAATGGTGATATAACCCAATTAAAGTACGCGCCTACTCAAGAAGCTGCTTTTAACGAGTGGTTTAATGGTGGGCCAGGTGGTTCTATTAGCTGTAGGTATTCTCAAGTTTGGCCGTTTTCGAGTGGATACCCGTATAATCCTAGTACAGATGGTTATGGGGGTGAATGTCAACCTTTAAATCCACTTCCTGGTAATATTGGTAGGTGTGTACCAGGAATGACATCGAGAGATAATGTTCCTTATGCTATTAACCCACCTGGCGCCGGAATTATTGGGTCTGCACCTGGCGGTGTTTTAGATATAAGTGCTAATCCTGAGGAGTTTGGGCTAGATCAATATACTTGGGCTATAGTAACTTAATAAATAAATAAGTAATAATAAATAAATATGGCTGCTATAATAGAGATAAAATACTTTAACACTTTCACTCTACATAAAACTAACAACGCTTCGGAAGAGCCTATATGGAATGGATCTAGAGGTGTACCTAAAGACTTAGGTGGTTACGATGTTGTTCCTAATACAACTGATGAAAACAACTGGGTTATAGAGGAGTCTAGAATAACAGGTGGATACAATAATACTTCCGTGGATTTTGGAGTTAAAGCTTACGTGGTAGAAGAAGATGCTAATGCTTCGTTTTTAAGCAATTCATTGATATATTCTGGTCCTTTTAATTCTAGAACCGGCATAAATAAAACTAATGTTTTTTCAATTGGCGAAGATATAACTAAATCCGCAGACCCATCTAACGGGTCTATACAGAAACTATACGCTTCTGATTCTAATATAAACGTGTTTCAAGAGCTAAAAGTAAGTAGAGCGTTAATTGATAAAGATGCTATTTACTCTGCAGAAGGAGGAGGAGCAATAACTAATTCTAATTTAGTAATTGGAACAATACAACCTTACGCTGGAGAGTATGGTATAAGTAAAAATCCAGAAAGCTTTGCGGTTTATGGTTATAATCAATATTTTTCTGATAAAAACAAAAACGTTATTTTAGAGCTAAACGCAAGTGGTATAAGTGAAATATCTTCTTTTGGTATGAAAAACTTTTTTAGAACAAAGTTACAGTCTATAGATAGTTCAATAAGTCAAGGCTATGTTGTAGGTGGTTTTGATATTCACAACAAACAATACGTAGCTTCTCTGCAGCCAAATCCAGTTTTAAACACTAGTAATAACTATAGTACTTTGTCTTATGACTCTAGATATAATGGTTGGGTTAGTTTTTTCGATTACGAACCAGATCAAATGTTTAGTATAAGAGACAAGTTTTACTCTGTAAAAAGTTTTGTTGGTAATGAATCTCAAGCTTTAACGGATGGAAACACTGAAGCACCTCAACCTCAGTCAGTTTTTCAATTAGCTCCAGGGTCTATTAGCGGAGACATAGTGACGGGAATGACTGCAACCGCTTGTCTAGTCTCGCCTTGTAGTGAAGAAAACAGAGAGGTGTTAGGGAATGTAGTTAGTTTTGACTCAAATACTAACACGCTGGTTTTAGACACTGAAAGAGTATACACATCTGATTTTAAAATATTTTTTGGCTACGCGTCAGGTGTTTACAAGCATTACTCTAAAGAAGTTCCCAGGTCTAGTTTTTATTCAATTAAAAATGCTAGCTCAATTAGTTTTGTGGTTAACAAAGACCCTGTTAAATCTAAGTCTTTTCAAACCATATCTTACGAGGGTGGCAACGGGTGGCGCGTAGATACTATAAGCCCGGTTGTTTCTGATCCAACTGGAGATGATTTTTCTATATCAACACAAGACTGGAGCCAAACAAGAGATTCATCTTACTTTGTGCCTAGCTACTACGAGGGTAGATACACAGTAATTGACTCACAAGCTTCATCAGCAGCAGCCTCAACAACTACAAGTGTAGTTGTTCGAAACTTAAGCGGCACATATGGAGCTGGTGGTAATAGTGACGTTATAATCCCAGTTGGCGCGAGTGTATTTGGTGATGGAGTAGATTTAGGAACTAAAGTTGTTAGTTACACGCCTGCTACAGGTGTGTTAGTTGTGAATCAAAACTTAAACATAAGCGTTAACACGTTACTTTATTTTAATTTGAATGTAGATTGGCAAGATTACCAAATTGTCTTTGGAACATCTCAGCCTAATTTTATAAATCAATTTTATAAAGGTTTTAATAGAAAGGAAAACAAATACGTCGCTAGCTTAAAAAATTCTTCAGGGTCTAATGCTGGTGAGGTAAACTTTGGCAACGATATAGCTGGTATAAAAGGATTTTATGTAAACGTTACTATGACTACTGATTCAGTAACTAATCCTGGAGGCGAAAAACAGCTTTTTAGCGTAAACACAACTTATAATACAAATAATGGATATTAATAATAAAAATATAAAGATATGCCAATAGGAGCAGGAGCAGTTATAGGCTTAGGAGCGTCTTTAGTGGGTGGGATAATTGGTTCTTCATCTGCTAAAAAAGCTGCAGCAAGAGCAGCGGCCGAAAAAGCTCGTTTACAAGCTAAGTTAAGTAGCTTAGAAAGAAATAGACAAGAGGTTATAAATCCTTACGGAGACGTCACGAGTCTAAGTGGTATGATAACTAATCCTTTCGCTAATTTAGGGGTTGCTACTAAAGCTGCTGAAATAAAAATTGAAGAAGCTGATATCTCATTAGCCAACACGTTAGATACCATGAGAGCTACTGGAGCTAGCGCAGGTGGCGCTACGGCTTTAGCTCAAGCGGCTTTAAGATCTAAAAAAGGTGTTTCAGCTAGTATAGAACAACAGGAGAAGTCTAACGAAGACAAGAGGGCAGCTGGAGAACAACAAATGCAAAGAGCTAAAATGGCTGAAGAGCAGCGTATTCAACAAGCTGAAGCTATGGGTAAACAGTTTGTATTTGGAGCAACAGAACAAAGAGAGGTTAAAGAAATGGATAGAACTTACGCGGAAATGATGGGTGCTGAACAAGATAGAGCTCAGGCTAAGGCGGATCAAACTGGCGCTATAACAGGTATGTTTGGATCTATGGCTTCAATTGGTGGTGGAATGTTAGGATAATTAAAAAAACAAAATGGAAAAAAATTTAAACAAAAACCTTTTTTTACAGCAGTTTAACGATAGTGACGCTATAGCTTACAACGAAGGTTTTATTTCAAGCGTTAGTGATTATAATTTTCAGCTGCTAGATAATGCTTATAGAAACACTGGTAGATTATATGCTAAGTTAAAATTGGCTGTAGATTCAAATAACTGTCAAGATGAAACTTGCGCTTATGAATTATCTGAGATTAAACACTTGAAAGAAGCTCCACAATTATCGCTAGATTTCTTATCTTCGCTTCTAGCTGAGTTAAGCGTTACAGAAGATCCAAACTTTGATCCTAACAACAATTTTAAATACACAGCTGCAAATAGTGTGATGACTGCTAAGCCAGGATTTTCTAAGTCTGATGGTTATAATGTTTATTTAGATTTACTACCAGGTGGTGCTCAGCAAATAGTCTTTATTGGCCCTGCTTTTGAAGAGCCATTAGTTATTAACAACACGGCTTTAAATTCTTTAATTGAATCTAACACCTCTCTTGTAGCGCCTACTCCAGATATCAATAAAGACATGTTAAGATTATTAACTGAGGTTGGTGTATTTTCCCCTGATATGGTTGGTGAAAACGGACAGCTTTCTGCTGGAGCTAAAATAACTGAAGAATATGTGATTATGAATCCTGATGGAACTCCTGATTACGAGATCAAAGACATCGGAAATGGAAAAGGTAGAAACATACTTAAATACGATTTAGATAAAATCGAAAAGAAAGTAACTCCGTTTATAAACGCTGAGGTTGCTGGTTTACTGAGCTCTGAGCAAGATGTAGTCGCAGCTTGGAACGTTTATATATCTAAAGGTACAAGTGTTGAAGAGGACGATCAGATGGCTCAGAACGCTAACGCTGGTTCTAGTTCTTGGAGTT
>JGI10211J34971_10004813_pt1 | contig 10662 bp, 12 predicted proteins | sample Etolagsediment_FD_34971 | JGI IMG/M metagenome (IMG submission 34971)
AACAGGTAGCTGATGACATGTCAGAAGCAGACGACTTTCCCGACGATTCCGACGCCGACCCGGACGTGATCCACTGACCCCCACCCCCCCTGACAGAGCGCGGGTACCTGACATCTATATACATAGTATTCCGCTCAAAAAATGACCTAATTTTGGGTACTGTCACACTGTCATACTGTCTAGCAGGGGGTTTTTTCTAAAAAAAGGGCCTAGGAATCCTACCTGAGCAAAAAATTTTGCAAAAAAATGGGGTTTTTCTGTAAGTAGCTGATGTACTTGAAGAAAAAAAACTAAAAAAAACTAAAAAAATCATGTAAAACTGTAGACATGTGGTTGTCAAGGGGGTAGTATCTGTACAATCCGGAGGGTTGTTCTATCTAGGACAGTCCTATTCCTAGTATATACCTAGCTTAGAGCAGTCCTAGATAGGATTTACCTAAATTTTTTTATTTTTAGGTAGTTTCCCTGTTGCTTAGGACAGTCCTAAGCCTAGAACAGTCCTAGTAGGGAATCATTGAGGGGAAATCCGTCCTATGTCTAGAGATTACAGCTCGATTTCTAGGTTTGGACTGACCGAACCCTTTGAATTGCAGGTGGCTAGGGGTCAGATCGCCTACCATGAGTCCGTGTTTAAGTTCGGATTCAACCCTGATGTCGATGATGCTCTGGAAACGGTGTGGTCAGAGGGCGGCTTGTACGCATACCTGAGCGCCGCGACCGTGTTGAAGGTCTCCAGTAGCTCCGCAAACGACACGTCTGCTGGGACAGGTGCTCGTACAGTGGAGCTACAGGGTCTTGATGGCGACTACAACGAAATTAGCGAGACTGTCACCCTAAACGGGCAAACGGCAGTCAATACCACCCAGTCGTTCCTGCGTGTATTCAGGATGATTGTTAAAACTGCGGGCACGGGCGCCCAAAACGCAGGTGTTATTTACGCAGGCACTGGCACAGTGACATCCGGCGTTCCTGCTAACAAGTATGGCGCTATCGCGGCGGGCGACAACCAGACACTGATGGCGCTGTGGACGGTTCCAGCCAATTACACAGCCTATCTACTACAAACTGACGTGACGGTAGCGACCACGCAGAACAACAAGTATGCCACGGTTCACCTTGTGGCAAGACCGGACGGCGAGGTTTTTCAGGTCAAGGACAAGTTTGTGAAGGCGGAAAGCAGTCATCACCAGCAGTACGACATTCCACTGAAGTTTGAAGCGAAAACAGACATAGAGGTTCGGGCGATTGGCGATAGCGCCGCCGCTGACATAGCGATATCGGCGGGTCTAGATATCATCTATATCAAGAACGTCGGATAAAGAGACTTGGCATGAATGATTACCTAAGCGGCATTATGGCACTCGCTCAGATGACGCCCGAGCAGTTTGATCTTGGTAGACAGCGCTTTGACACCCTCAGAGGGCTGTATGGCAAGCCGACTTCCCTGTCTGGCGCTCAACTAATCGAAAATGAGGCTATTAAACCCCCACCACTCCAAGAGCAGATAGCGGGTCAGGTATACTTGGGTGAGGTGAGGGACTCCTCTGGCAATGTAGTTAGGCCCGCTATCAATAATCAGCCAGCCTCACAGCCAACAATGACCCCGACGCAGGGGTTGGAAGGCGGATTTGGCACGGGGCCAACTCCATACCGACAGCCCTATTATCAATCCAGTTTCGTGAATAGAAACCCGTATTTTAGTGGTTATGGCATGGGCTATAACTCCTATATGCCGCAATTTGGCCGTGTCGGCACCTACGGATCTCCCGGCAAAGGTGGCGGCTATGGCGGTGGTTATAGCGGTGGATTCGGTAGCTATGGCAAGGGTGGCGGCATCTAGTGAGGCGTAACTACCGCAAGGAGTACGACAACTACCACTCAAAGCCAAAGCAGAAGAAGAACCGCGCAAAGCGCAACGCCGCCAGATCCATGATGGAGCAGGCAGGCAAGGTGAGTAAGGGCGACGGCAAAGACGTGGCCCACAAGAAGCCCTTGGCAAAGGGTGGATCAAACGGCAAAGGCAACCTCAAGGTTGCATCACCATCAAAGAACAGATCATTCGCCAGAACCAAGAAAGCACGGATGGCATGAATGTCAGAACTGATTACGCCGGAGGTCGCCAAGCGACTTAAAGGCGCAAGCCCGGAGTTAAAGCTCAGGGCCGCAGAAATGCTGGAACAGATTGAGAAGGCCAAGAAAACAGAGGCCGCTCAAGACACGTTCATGGGTTTCGTCAAATACATGTGGCCAGCGTTCATTGAGGGACGGCACCACAAGATTATGGCGGAGGCATTTGAGAGGATCGCTCGCGGTGAGCTGAAGCGGCTAATCATCAATATGCCGCCTCGACACACCAAGTCTGAGTTTGCGTCTTACTTGTTACCAGCATGGTTTCTGGGGCAATACCCCGGCAAAAAAATTATTCAGACAGCGCACACTGCTGAGCTGTCAGTGGGTTTTGGCCGAAAGGTGCGAAACCTCGTGGACTCCGAGGACTTCAAAGCCGTCTTTCCGGATCTACAACTGAGAGCAGACTCAAAGGCGGCGGGGCGCTGGAGTACCAACAGGAATGGCGAATACTTCGCTATCGGTGTTGGCGGTGCGGTGACGGGTAAAGGTGCAGACCTACTCATCATTGATGACCCGCACTCAGAACAAGAGGGCCAGTCAGGAGACCCAGCGGTCTTTGACAGGACCTATGAGTGGTACACATCCGGNCCCCGACAGCGTTTACAGCCGGGGGGCGCCATTGTTGTGGTGATGACCCGCTGGCACATGCGGGATCTAACCGGAAAGATCATTAAGTCCTCTGCTCAGCGCGTCGGTAGCGATGAGTGGGAGGTTATCGAGTTCCCAGCAATCATGCCTTCAGGTAATCCCCTGTGGCCTGAGTTCTGGAGCCAATCAGAGCTAGAGGCTCTGCGTAGTGAACTACCCGCTTCCAAGTGGAGCGCACAATATCAGCAAAACCCAACGTCCGAAGAGGGCGCACTTATCAAGCGTGAGTGGTGGCAGGAGTGGGACATGGATCGTCCTCCCCCGTGCGAATTTGTTATTCAGTCGTGGGATACAGCGTTTCTCAAGACGCAACGCTCTGACTATTCAGCTTGCACAACGTGGGGCGTGTTCTACTCGCCTGACGACGAAGGGGTCACAAAACCCAATATCATCCTACTGGATGCCTACAAAGAACGTCTTGAGTTTCCAGAACTCAAGCGCAAAGCCCACGAGCTATGGGCCGAAATGCAACCAGACGCATTCATCGTGGAAGCTAAAGCGGCAGGGATGCCACTCATTTTTGAGCTACGAGCTATGGGGATTCCGGTCGCGGAATACACCCCATCTCGTGGTAATGACAAGATAGCAAGAGTGAATGCTGTTGCTGACTTGTTCGCGTCGGGCGTCGTTTGGGCGCCGCAGACCAGATTCGCGGAAGAGGTTATCCAAGAATTTGCATCGTTCCCATCAGGTGAGCATGACGATTTAGTGGACTCTTCCACGCAGGCGCTACTCAGATTCCGTCAGGGAGGGTTTCTCTCTCTACACACTGACGAAGAAGATGAGCCGGTGGACTACGCCAGAAGGGGAGACTATTACTAAATGGCTTTTTTGCAGAGCAACATCCCGCACTTCAAGTGTTGGGTGCGGCGTGAATACACGCACAATCATCAGAAATATCATGGTGAGTTTCTTCATGCGATGGCAATCGCTGTTACCACGATGCCTTGTCGGTGCCTTAGCTTTCAGATCATATTCACAGGCGCTGAAACCTACGACTCCGACGAGCCGAATGTTCACGGAGGGGCAATGTGGGCAAGGATGCCCATCACCGCTTTGGTAGCCGACACCCCGTTTGAGGAGTGGCCAGAGCCAATGCCAGTTTACGCGGCCCAGCCTTGGGACTGCTCCTCCAGAGAACACAGCGTGTATGTGCTGGAGCGTGCGACACCGTGCCCGTGGATGGCAAAAATTGACGACAAGCTCTTCCCAGCGAAGTACATGTTTACGGTGGACTACACCGACAGTGAGATCGCGGACGATCCCGCACAACACAAGCAAAGCCATGTAATGGAATTGTTGGATGCGGGTCCGTGGACTGGAAACATAGTGGCACTGCCAAACAATCGAGTCAGGGTGACACACCCAGCTTGGTTCGCGGCAGGCGAAGGGGCGCCCGACTTTAGGCCGTCCCAACATGTCCACTATTCAAAATCAGACCTTGATTACACGCTGGACGTGAACCGGGTCTTTAACAACCTATATGCAGGTGACGAGTATGATGAAGAAAACATCTAAGATGTATGCCGCTGGCGGGCGAATGAAGTCCAAGGGGTATGCGAAAGGCGGCAAGCTGAAGATGGTCGAGGGCGAGGATGGCAAGCAAGTACCATTCTTTGCGGCTGACGGAGAAGGCAAAATGATGGCCGGCGGCATGGTCCCCAAGACCAAGGGCTACTTCAAGGGCGGCAGAGCAATGTTCAATCAGCCACAGCCAAAAGGCTTGCGACGCCGTGGAGATCGTTCGCCACCTAGAGTTGCAAGACCCGGTAAGGGCTAATTATGGCGATTGATAAGGCGGCGACCCCCTTCGCTGGTGAGTTGACGCCAGAAGATCCGTCACTAGAGATAGTGATCGAAAACCCAGAAGCAGTCGGCATTTTCGATGATGAAGGCGGCATGATGATCGACTTCGATCCTGATGCGGCTGAGCTTCTGGGTGTTCGCCACGACTCAAACCTTGTTGACTACCTGTCAGACAGAGAGCTGGACTCTCTCGCATCTGAGCTGGTGTCGGCATTTGAGGCGGATCGCAACAGCAGAGCAGACTGGGAGGATTCTTATATTCGCGGTCTGGATCTGCTGGGACTCAAGTTTGAGGACCGCTCCACCCCGTGGGAAGGCGCGTGCGGTGTATTCCACCCCATGCTGTCAGAAGCGGTTGTGCGCTTTCAGGCGCAAACGATACAAGAGATTTACCCCGCCAGTGGCCCCGTCAAGACGGCGATTGTGGGCAAGCTGGACGATGAAAAGACCAAGCAGGCTAATCGGGTACAGAACTACCTGAACTACCTCATCACTCAGCGGATGACGGAGTACAGGACCGAGACAGAGAAGCTGTTGTTCTCTCTCCCGATTGCAGGCTCAGCATTCCGCAAGGTGTACTACGACCCTAGTATGGGCCGACCCTGCGCAATGTTTGTGCCGGCAGAGGACTTCGTTGTTAGCTACGGCGCCTCTGACCTGACAACGTGCGAGCGTGCTACGCATGTGATGAAGCGCACGGTCAATGAGATTCGCAAGTTGCAGGTTGCTGGGTTCTACGCAGACATAGACCTGCCTCCCTCAACACCTGACTTGTCAGAGATACAGGCCAAATACAACAGGCTTACTGGCGACTCAGAAAACTACGAGTACGATAACCGGCACACACTGCTGGAGATGCAGGTAGATATTGACCTGCCCGGATTTGAAGATACGGATAAGGGCGAGCCCACAGGTATCGCGCTCCCTTATATCGTCACGATTGACAAGTCATCCAGAACGATCCTGTCGATCCGACGCAACTGGTACGAGAACGACCCGCAAAAAATGCGGCGTGAACACTATGTTCACTATCAATACCTGCCCGGACTAGGGTTCTATGGCTTCGGCTTGGTGCACATGATTGGTGGGCTGTCTAAATCAGCCACATCCATCCTGCGACAGCTTGTTGACTCAGGCACCCTATCTAACCTTCCCGGCGGTCTGAAGTCTCGCGGACTCAGAATTAAAGGCGACGACACGCCCATCATGCCCGGTGAGTTTAGGGATGTGGACGTGCCCAGCGGCGCCATCCGCGACAATATCACCTTCCTGCCATACAAGGAGCCAAGTGGCGTCCTGTATCAGTTGCTGGGTGACATTGTTCAGGAAGGGCGTCGATTCGCGTCAGCCGCAGATGTCAAAGCATCAGACATCAACGGCGAAGCGCCTGTGGGCACTACGCTGGCAGTGCTTGAGCGCGAGATGAAGGTGCTAAGCGCGGTCCAGAGCCGCGTCCACCACGCGATGTCGAGAGAGCTAAAGATCCTGTCTGAACTTGTCAGGGATTACGGCCCCGATGTTTACCCCTACGAGCCCGACCAAGGCCCGCTGGTAGCCACGGATTTCGACGACCGCGTAGACATTATTCCCGTCAGCGACCCGAATGCGGGCACGATGGCGCAACGCATCATGCAGTATCAGGCGGCACTACAGCTTGCGGCTCAGGCGCCGCAGATGTACGACCTGCCTTTGCTACACCGGCAAATGCTGGAAGTGCTAGGCATTCAGGACGCGGAAAAGGTTATCCCGCTTGAGGATGACATTAAACCAACAGATCCTGTCAGCGAAAACATGAACATCATCAACGGCGAGCCGGTCAAGGCGTTCATGTATCAAGACCATGAGGCACACATTCAGGTGCACATGTCTCTGATGGAGAACCCGCAGGTCATGCAGTTGATGGAGAAGAGCCCCACCGCTCAAGCGGCGGCGGCGGCTATGGCCGCGCATATCTCCGAGCACGTTGCGTTTGAGTATCGGGCCAAGATTGAGCGCGAGCTGGGGGTAGAGCTTCCGCCCCCGGACGAGCCACTGCCTGAAGATATTGAGTTCCGCATATCCAAGCTGGTTGCCCCTGCCGCCGCTCAGGTGACAGGCAAGGCACAGCGTATGGCGCAGGCCGAGCAGAATGCTGAGATGCAGGAAGATCCTGTAGTTCAGATGCAACAAAGAGAGTTGCAAATCAAGGAAGGTGAGGCAGTTGCCAAGGCGCAAGCAGAGATGGCCAAGATACAGGCGGATCTCCAGAAGGCGCAGGGCAAAGCTGTTGTGGACATGGAGAAACTTCAGACTCAGGAGCGAATCGAGGCGGCGAAGTTGGCGGCAAAAATGCAGACAGCCAAGGACGCGAATCGGTCAAGAGAAGAGATCGAAGGGTTTAGGTCAGGATTTAATGTAGTCAAGGGCCTGATTGATAATGAGTAATATCGCTACTAACAACTTGTTAGCCGCACTGCAAAAAATTTACCGCGACCACATGAACGAGGTGACGGATCACGTCGCAGGCGGTGGTTGCAAAGACATGAATGACTATTCTCGCTGTACCGGCATCATTGAGGGCCTAGCCTATGCCGAACGCGAACTTCTCGATCTAAACAACAGACTAGAACGAGAATAAACGCTCACGGAGTGAGCGCTTCCGATTTCGTTGCATGAAGCGACGCAAGGCGACTCCGAACGCCACTTTTCGGTGCAGGGATGTACAACATGACGGAAGAGCCAAAGAAGGCAAGTCAACTTCCAGAACCCAAAGGTTACAAACTACTTATCGCACTGCCAGAGCCTGACGAGAAAACGGAAGGCGGCATCATCAAGGCGGCTGAAACACTCAAGGTGGAAGAGATTGGTTCCATCTGTGGGTTCGTTTTGAAGATGGGCGCAGACGCTTACAAGGACGAGAAACGGTTTCCGAATGGCGCTTACTGCCAAGAGGGGGACTGGGTTCTGATGCGTTCTTATAGCGGCACCCGATTCAAGGTGCACGGTAAAGAGTTTCGACTAATCAATGACGACAGTGTTGAGGCTGTTGTTGACGACCCAAGGGGGATTGAGAAGGTATGAGCGAAGAACAGATTGAGATGGAAGAATCGTCCATGTCAAACGAGGACAAGTTCCTCGGGGTTCGGACTACGATAGGCAAGAAGGTCGATCAGAAAGAGTCCGATACCAGTTTTGACATTGAGGTTGTTGATGATCGGGAGCCAGAAGATCAGCGCCCAATCGCAAAAGCAAAACCTGCCAAGGATGAGTCTGACGACGATGATGAGCTGAAGGGCTACGGCGATAAAGTCAAAAAGCGCATCAACAAACTCCGTTATGAACAGCACCAAGAGCGGCGACTCCGAGAAGATGCGGAGCGTATGCGGGAAGAAGCGATCAAGGTTGCCCAGCAGTATGCAGACCAGAATCGCGAACTCCAACGTGTACTTCATCAGGGCGAAGGGGCTCTCCTTGGAGAGTCAGAGCGACGCGCCCAAATGGCGATGGCGAGCGCAGAAGCATCGCTTCGCCAAGCTGTAGAGGAGGGCAATACTGAGAAGCAGATTGAGGCTCAGAAGGCGCTAAATAGCGCGCAGTATGAGCTGGGTCAGATTTCTCAGAGAACCCACCACTACAAGGCGTCTAGGCCCTTATCGAGAGAGGACGAGTTTGCCCGGCATGTGACAGACCGGCAGGCCAAACAGCCAGAGCAAACACAGCCTCAACTGCGCAAGCCAAGCGAAAAAGCGCTGGCATGGGCAGACCAGAACAAGTGGTTCCAGTCTGAGGACCACATGGAAATGACCGCGTTCGCCTACGGCGTTCACGAAAAGATGATCCGTCACGAGGGGTTTGACCCCGAGACAGACGACTACTATGACGAGCTTGACCGGCGTGTGCAGGGCAAGTTCCCAGAATACTTCGGAGAAGAGAGTAGTGGCTCGACCGACTCAGAGAGTCCGGTCTCCTCGACTTCCCGAAGCCCCTCCGTGGTGGTGGCACCTTCCGCAAGGAACAATGGCGCCAAACCACGCAAAGTGAGGTTGAGCCGCACCCAAGTCGCACTCGCTAAGCGTCTTGGTATTACACCCGAACAATATGCCAACCAGTTACTCAAGGAGAGCTAATCATGGCAGAAGAGCGCACAACGCGGGCGGCAGAAGCCCGAGAGGTAGAAGAACGTCCATCCGATTCATGGTTGCCTGCATCCGTGCTTCCGACACCAGAGCCGCAAGACGGCTGGGTGTTCCGGTGGGTACGAACAAGCACCTTGGGTCATGCAGACAACACCAATGTCTCTCAGAAGTTCAGGGAAGGCTGGGTTCCGGTTAAGTCGGAAGATCATCCAGAGCTGAATGTAATGTCAGACATTGACTCCCGCTTTGATGGCAACATCGAGATCGGCGGCTTGCTTCTTTGCAAGGCCCCAGCCGACAAGATGAGGGCCAGAGAGGAGCACTTCCAGAACATGGCATCTAATCAGATGGAGTCTGTGGACAACAACTTCCTCAAGCAAAACGATCCCCGAATGCCCGTTCTTAATCCGGAGCGGTCCACTCGGACAACCTTTGGTCGAAACTAACCTCGTAAGGGGTGGTTTCGGTTGCTAACTTTCAAGGAGAAAGGAAATGGCTTCTTCAGCTACTCCAATGGGTGCAGAACCCGTAGGTACGCTCAGTGCCTCCGGTTCCTTCACCGGGAAGGTTCGCCATATTAAAGTTGCTTCAGGCTACGGCACTGACATCTTTTATGGCGACTTCGTAAAACTGGTTGCCGCAGGCACCGTCGAGAAGGCCGCAGTCACTACTGCCGCTGTCGCCGGTACTGTTGGCGTGTTCTGTGGTTGTGCTTACACAGATCCCACCACCGGACAACCAACCTTCAGCCAATACTGGCCTGCTTCTACTGCGGCATCTGACGCTGTAGCCTATGTTTGCGACGACCCCAAGCTGGTCATGCAGATGCAAGGCGACGGCTCTATTGCCCAGACTGGCCTTGGCAACAACGTACAGGCAATCAGCACTGCCGGATCAACTTCGATTGGCCGCAGTAAGAATGCGCTCGACGCTTCTTCGATTGCCACCACTAACACGTTCCCACTCCGAATCGTTGACTTTGTTGACGGGCCTGACAGTGCGGTAGGTGACTCGTTCACCGATTGCATCGTCACTTGGTTGCCCGGAAGCCATGCCTACGATACGGCGCTTGGCGTTTAAGGAGGCATAAACAATGGCTATTTCACGCGCACAAATGTTGAAAGAGCTTCTGCCCGGACTGAACGCTTTGTTCGGTCTGGAGTATGAGCGCTACGATGACGAGCACACGATGATTTACGAAACTGAATCATCTGAGCGTTCGTTTGAAGAAGAAGTGAAGTTGTCTGGCTTCGGTGCGGCACCAGTCAAAGCTGAAGGCGCGGCCATCAGCTACGACTCAGCACAGGAGTCTTTCACTGCTCGCTATAACCACGAGACCATCGCTCTCGGCTTCTCCATCACTGAAGAAGCTATGGAAGATAACCTGTATGACTCTCTGTCTGCTCGTTACACCAAGGCGCTGGCCCGTGCTATGGCTCACACCAAGCAGGTTAAAGCGGCTAACCCGCTTAACGACGGCTTCACGTCTTACAACTCTGGTGACGGCGTAACGCTGTTCAGCACATCTCACCCGCTGGTAAACGGTGGCACCAATGCTAACCGTCCTACCGTTGCGGCTGACTTGAATGAGACCTCTCTGGAAGATGCAGTGATTAACATCGCCGCATTCACCGATGAGCGTGGTCTGCTGATCGCGGCACGTCCTCGTCGTCTGATCGTTCCACCCGCGCTTCAGTTTGTAGCAACTCGCTTGCTTGAGACTGAGGGTCGAGTTGGCACGGCTGACAACGACATCAACGCCCTTCGCAACAACGGCTCGATTCCGGAAGGCTACTCAGTCAACCACTTCCTGACTGATACCAACGCCTTCTTCATCATCACCGATGTACCGAACGGCATGAAGCACTTTCAGCGTACCGCGCTGGAAACTTCAATGGACGGCGACTTTGATACCGGCAACGTCCGATACAAGGCTCGCGAGCGATACAGCTTCGGCGTATCC
>JGI10211J34971_10004815_pt1 | contig 10658 bp, 3 predicted proteins | sample Etolagsediment_FD_34971 | JGI IMG/M metagenome (IMG submission 34971)
AAGCGGCAAAGGGCGCCAACGATATCCCGACCGCCATTTTCTTCCTCTCGGAGATCATCGACAAGCACGAGGACGCAGGCCCGCTGTATGCGCATGCACTGTACCAGCGCGCCCACCTCTTTTTCCTCGAGAAGCAATACGAGCAGGCTCTCAAGGACTGCTGGTTATTCACTGACAGATTCGCCGACCTGCCTCTCGCGGCTGATGTCTACCTATGGCTCGGTGATCACTACGCGAACAGGGGCGAGTCGATTCAAAGCGAAAGGTACTACACGGCGCTTGTCAACAAACAACCGGGTAGTGACTTGGCTCCGCTGGCACTGTTCGAGGCTGCCAAGAGTTGTTTCCGCCGCAATGCTCTCGACGATGCGCTCCATCTTTTGAACCAACTCGCGGAGAACTACGCGAAGGCACCGGTCGTGCTCTTGAGTGAAGCACACATGCTCCGTGGCGATGTCCTCGCCGAACAGGGAAAGTTCGCGGACGCGCTGCCGCTGTTCCAGGGCGCGGCCGAGAAATCCCCGGACACGCCGGAAGGCTGGTCCGCTCTGGGACGGCTTGGGGAGATGTACTACACGCTTGCTGACGAAGACGAAGCCTACCTCGAAAAGGCTCTGGACTGCTTCAACCGCGTCGCCTCTCAGGCCAAGGGACACACGGTGTTGTGGGAGAAGGCGACGTACCGGAAAGCAAAGACGTGCGAGAAACTCGGCAGAGGCGACACGGCGCTCAACGACTACCTGGACATCGTGTACCAGTACGATATCGACGTCAAGGAAGGCAAAGTGCCCGACTGGTACTACTTTGCTCGTGCGAGCTACGACGCAGCGCGTCTCCTTGTCGAGGCCAAGAGCTATCGTCTGGCTGCACGGACCTACGAACGACTTGCCGCTGCGGGGATCCCGACCGCCTCGGAAGCACTTGAGCGCGCCCGGCAGATCCGCGAAGCTTACGGCCTCAACGAATGACCCGGAAGAAGATACAACAGCGGCGGAAGCCAGCCGATGCGACGGCCCCGCCGGATTGGAGCTACGAGCAAGCTGTCGAACGCGGTCGCATCGAAGCCCGCCAGTACCTGGAGGCCACGCATACGCTCCTCGGCGAACTCAGGGCCGCCCGGGAAGCTCTGCCGGCCACCGTTCCTCCCGGATCCTGCGATCCCTCATTCGATGCCTTCTGCTCCGAGATAGGGATCTCGCCGGTCGTTGCTACTCGCTGGCTTCAGGGCCGGTCGCACCACGGGCGATCCGCGGAGGGAACGCCCGACCGAATCGATGTCACCGGCGCTATTGACGGGCAAGCGGCCCCGGGCATTATCGAGAAACTCCTGGCCGCGATCGAGGCGCGCAACGTACAGGGCGGCCCGGCCGCCGAGGTGATGACGCTTGCGGAATCCGCACAGTTCCTCCGGTGCGACGAAGCGTTCTTGCGTGGAAAGCTGGCCGATCACGGACTGCCCTTCTACTCGCTTGACGGCGAACCACGCATGCTCAAGACCGATCTGCTCGCCTGGCTCCGTTTCCAGCAAACGTCCCCCTCCTCACCGGCGCCGCCCCCGCCTATCGGGTCAACAGCAGCGACGTTTGGGCGTCGGACGTCGATGACGCGACCGACAGGCAGCCGCCCCGGGCGAGGCAAGTCGGGTCGTGCGTCTTGGTGCTCTATCGAGGAACAAGCGCGCATCAAACAGGTCATCCTCGATGAGCTTGGTCGTGGAGCCGCTATCACGGACGCAGCCAGAACAGCGGGAATCGCGTGGGCAACGCTGACCAAATGGCGCAAAGCCGATGCTGAGTTCGCGTCGGAGATCAAGGCGCGCCGGAACTCGGCACGTCATAGCTGACTTGTCGCGAAAGAAAGAGGACGGACAGGATAACCTGTCCGTCCTGGATTTCTGACGCCCGCGAGGGCACGAACGTCGGAGCGGCTTCGCTCATCCACCCGGGATTTCTCCCCGGATGTCTCGGAGTTTGTCTAGCGGTTTTTATACCTCATTGTCCGAATTGCGTTGGCTGGCTTTGACGAGCTCAGCCGCCAACACTCTCTTCAGCAGACACGATGCCAACGTGCAATTGCACGGGGGCCAATTCCTCAGTCTCGCCTGTTCAAGACTCAACTCAAGACCATTTCGTCATGTGCCCGATGCTGGTCACATGCGTGCGGCGTCGGTGCACAATGCGCCAACTGCGCAATTGTAGCCACATGCGGTCACCACAGTCGCCAACGCGCTATTGCCACTTGTGCTTGGGATAGCGTCGGGCCAACTCCTTCTTCACAGACGGGTACAGATTACGCCAGAATCCGGCGAGATCGTCCGTCACTTGAACAGCCCTCATGTTGGGTGCCAGGATCTCCATCAGCACTGGGATCTTCCCACCGGCGACCCGAGGCGTGTCGTCCAGCCCGTAGATGTCCTGGATCTGCGCCCTCCCGCGCGGCGCCTGCCCTGCACGGTACTGGATGCGCATGCGACGTCCGCACGGCAGCATTACTCGCTCAGGTGCCATCTGCTGCACAAACTGCTGATCCTCCCAGGACAACGCGTTCTGCACGTAAGGAAGGCACGGCTTCTTCTTTACCGCGTCATAACGTCGCTCACCGGTGCAGATGTCGGCCACGATCAGTTGGACGTCTGTTTCATCGTAGGCTATCAACCCACGCTCCGGGAAGCTCTCCCGTACCCATCGGACGCGGTCGATCCAGAGCTTCACGTCTTTGTCCCATCCCTTCAGTGGCAGCCGGTTCCGGGTCACTTGCTCCGCCAGCACGGATGACGCCCTGTCAGGAGGCACATCGACGGCACGACGTTCCAGAACCACGCCCAGACACTCGGTGATCGACGTGCCTTCCACCTCGCGCCGGCGCTCGTTCCAGATCACCATCTCCTCCGAGCTCCACGCGTCGGGGAACAACTCCTGCAACCAGTCCTCGCGCACTTCGCACGCCATGGACAACAGGGAATTGACCCGTCCGTCACGTCCCGCTACCTCGCGGATCTCGCCCGCCAGCAAAAGCGGCACATCGCGCACCGTGCTCGTGCGCACGAGTTCCCCGGTGCGGTCGTTGCGAAGATCGCAGACCAGCGACCCTCCGTCGCGTCGGTGTGCGAGATGGTCCGGAAAAGCCGTCAGCATACACTTGAGCACGCTCTCTCCCGGGGCCACGCCTGCCCGGTCCTCCAACCCCTGTTTCCGGCACTGGCCAAGCAGGCATTCGAAGGTCCGCCATATCTGACGCGCCGCGCCACCGTTGATGCCGTAGCGTTCGCACGCGTCTGTGCGGAATCCGCACTGCTGCATCGATTGCAGTGCGTTCATGGCCAGGAACAGGTCGCCCCGTGGCGGTATCTCGCTTCCCACATCAGCCAGTTCATTTCTGAAGTCTGACGCAAGACGTCGCCAGCCCTCCCGATCGTTCCGCACGAACGGGCGCTCACTTAGAATGGCCGCCACCAGCGCGGCCTCCCGCACACATGCGCGAGCTCTTGACTCGATCAGCAGCCGAGCAAGGCGCGGGTGCATAGGCAAGTTCACCAGTTCCCTGCCCAGGTCCGTGAGTCGGCCGTTCCGAGATACCGCACCCAAGTCCCGCAGCACAGTCTCGGCGTTCGCCAGTGCGAGCTCGTCCGGAGAGTCCAGCCAAGGGAACTCCGCGGGGGCATCGAAGCCCAGCGACCGCACATGCAGGACGGTCTCCGCCAGGTCCGTACGCACAATCTCCGGATCTGTTCGGACGGGTTTCTGCGACTGCTGCTGCATCGACCACAGCCGAACGCATGATCCCGGTCCCTCGCGCCCCGCACGTCCCTTCCGCTGCGTGGCCGACTCCCGACTGATCCCTTCCAAGACAAGCATGTTGATCCCCCGCCCCGGATCATACCGGCTCGTGCGCACCAAACCGCTGTCGACCACATGCCTGACCCCCGGAATCGTCAACGACGTTTCCGCGATGTTTGTAGCGACGATTATCTTGCGGCCGGCCGCGGGGCCCATCACCTGACGCTGGCTCTCCGGCGGGAGATCGCCGTACAATGGCAGCGCTGTCATCGGGCCGAACCGACGGAGCGATCGCGCTGCTTCCACGGTCTTGCGGATCTCGAACGCTCCTGGCATGAAGAGGAGAACATCCCCTTCCGCTCCCTTGCCGAGCAACTCCGCCGTGGCCCGGATCGCCTGCTCCCATATCGGGACGTCACGTTTGGGCGGCGAGTATGATACGTCCACGGGAAACATCGGGCAGTCCACCGTCAGCGTCTCACAACCGAGATACCGTTCCAGCGCTTCCGCACCAAGCGTGGCGGACATGACGACCAACTTCATGTCCCGCCTACAGCGTTCCTGCAGTGCCTTGGCCAGCCCCAGACCGACGTCCACATTCAGGCTGCGTTCATGGAACTCGTCAAAGACAATGGCACCCACGCCACGCAGGTCCGGGTCGGACAACAGCATCCGCGGCAGGATTCCCTCCGTGATAAACCGAATCCGCGTTCCTCGCGACGCCGCCGACTCGAACCGCGTCTGGAATCCCACTTCATCCCCCAAGCGCCCGTCACGCTCCCACGCCACCCGTTCCGCCAGCATCCGCGTCGCCAGTCGCCGCGGCTCCAGCACCAGTATCTGCCCCTCAACCGCCCCCGAGTCCAGCAACATCTGTGGAACCTGCGTCGACTTCCCCGATCCCGTCGGCGCCGTCAGCACCAGCCGGTTCCCCCGCCTCACACGGGCAACGATCTCGTCACGACTTCTATGGATGGGAAGATCGATCATGCAGAAGATCGGCCCGGTCTGTTGTCTGTGGAGCGGCTATGGGGGACCTACTATAACGGCCCACCCGCTGGACTCCCCCCTCCTCGATCCAAAGACCGCGCAACTATCGTGTCGGCCAGTCTTCAGTCGCACATGGTGCTCGCGGCATCCCCAACCGCCTCCACCAACGGCACTTCCCAGCGGTCTACGCGGGGTGGGGTGGTGCGTTGGTCGGCGCCGTCGGTGGCGTGGCGCTGGATCATGGCGGCGACGCGGATTTGCTCGATGGTGTCGAGATGCTCGCGCCAGCGGGAGGCGGCGGCACTGGACAGGGCGGCGACGGGGAGTCCTTGCGGAGACCGCAGATGGACGTGGGGGCCGTCTGTACAGACCGTGAGGATGTCGCCGGGTTGGAGTTGGGCGAGCTGGTGGTGGATGGGGTGGGCGGCGTAGTAACGGGCGGGGAAATCGAGGTACATGTCGCGGAGGGTCAACGTCTCGTACTGACGCGAGAGCACGTCGGGAGGGAGTGGCGTGCCGGCAGGGCCGCGTCGGCGTAGAAGAAAGTCGCCGCGCAGGTTGCGGGTGTGCGGATTCCGCGCGTCGGCACGATCGAATATGCAAAGACTGTGGCGGGCACGGGTCATGGCGACGTAGAACACGCGCCGCTCCTCTTCCATGCGGGCCAGGTGGCCGGCCGTCCAGCCGCCGCTTGGGATGAACACGTGGTCGAACTCCAATCCCTTGGCGGCGTGGGCCGTGGCCAGAAAGACGCCGGCGCCGAAGCTCTGCTCCCGCCGGCGCTCGACCAATGTGTCGTAGAAAAAATCAAGTGCGGCCGAGCCAGGCAACTCCGAGTTGCCGGTCTCGTCACGCCACTCGTCGATCATGTCACGCACGAGTTGCCACCACGCGTTCCCCTCCTGCCCGGATGCCGCGTGCTGCCAGCGAGTGAGCAAGTCGTCGGCACGAGGAGTCTCGGCGCGTAGCGTCTTCAGGTCAGCCAGCCACGACGCGATCTCGCGGACACGGTGCAGGGGCGGCGTGGCGTCGCGATCCATGGCCCATTGCACAGGGATGCCGTGGTGCTCGAGTGCGGCGCGCATGGTTGCCAGCTCGTCCCGCGTTCGGGCCAGCACGGCGCAGTCGCGCCACGCCATGTCCGGGGCCAACTCGCGCATCCGTGCGAGCTCCGCAACGAGCACCTGCGCCTGATGCGCGGCGTCGGACACAGTCAGGACCTGCACGCGCCCTTGAGCCAGAGAGTCCAGGCTCTGCCACCTTCCACCGGGAGCCTGGCTCCGGCGGTCACGATCGATGACGATCGGGTGGTCCGTCTTCATCCGGTCGTGATTCTGGGCGATGAAGCAGTTGGCAGCGGCAATGATGTTGGCTGTTGACCGGTAGTTGCCGGTCAGGTAGAACGGTTCGGCTTCGTAGTCATCGCGGAAACGGCGGATGTACTCCACGTTCGTGCCACGGAACGAGTAGATGTTCTGGTCGTCGTCGCCTACGGCCATGATCGTGAGCTTGCTCTCCGGATCGGACAGCGTCCGCCCGGCAATCGACGAAATCAACTCGTACTGCTTTGCGTCGATGTCCTGGTACTCGTCGACAAGGATGTGGCGAAAACCGCCCAGCAGGCTGTCGCGCAGGTCGTCCGGTTCGAAGCCCGAGACAGCCCTGTCCCCCTTCAGCAGCGCAATGGCGTCGTCCAGCATGGACTCGAAGTCGATGGCGTCGGCCCCACTCTCGATGCGCTCGGCCAGCGACGTGCCGGTCAGGCGCATGGCCAGGCCGTGGTACGTCTGCACGGTGACGCCGCGGGCGTCGTCGCCCACCAGATCGCGCAATCGTCGTCGCAACTCGATGGCAGCGTGGCGGTTGAAGCACACCACCAGAATCCCCCGCGCCGGCACGCGCTCCACTCGCAGCAGGTAACCGCACCGGTGCACGACCACCCGGGTCTTCCCCGACCCGGGGCCGGCCAACACGAGCATATTCCGCGACGCCGGGGCTGCCACAATCCGCGCCTGCAACGGGTTGCCCAAGCTGTCCACGATCCGATGGTACGACTCGGCGCTGGTGGCACGCTCGACCACGTCCTTGCGATCGGCGAAGTACCGGTGCACAAACGCTTCCTTGCCCAACGAGAAGTAAGCGGCAACCAGCCCCAGAGCCTGCGACAGCTTCTCCACTCCCAGCCGGGCGTACTCGTTGATCACGTGGACCTGAAACACCCTCTCCCCGTAGTGCTGGGCAAGCGACTCGTAGTCGCCCTTCCCGAATCGGTGCCCGCGCCGGTCCGGCTTGATCCGTATGGTCATGGCCTGTCGGAACACCGCCAGGCCGCTTTGCAGAATGACCACGTTCTGCTCGTGCAGAAACATCAACGCCCGTTCCGCTGCCGCATGGTCGTCGCGAATCTCGCCGCGCAGAAACAGATCGGCATGAAAGGCACGGATCAGGTCGTCCTCGGAGAACTCGACCAGCACGCTGGCGCTCGGCTTTGCCTCTGCCGGGATGCTCGCCCCCATCACGTCCAGTGCGATCTCCGCAAGCCGGCGGCGCTTCTCGGCCAACTCGACAATCGCCTGCCAGGAGCGCTGGCGCTTCACCCGGTACTGCCCGCGGACAGCCAACTTCACCTCCACGCTTCCCTGGCTCCCCGCCAGTCCCTTGCCGTCTGCCTCCAGGCTCCGCAACAGACGCAGCACTGATGCGGGAGTACACGTGTGGCCCTGGTCCAGTAACCGTTGGTTCAGGCGCGGCAGCGACAGATCGAGCCAGCCCTCGTCGTCCGGCGCAGCTTCCTGCATGAGGTCGAGCATCGCCTTGTCGAGCGCACACACCTTCTGGAGCCGTTCCCGCGAGCTGTCCTGCACCTTGTGCCGCACGTAAGCGGTCAACAGCATGGTCCGATGTATCAGGCCGGCCTGCGCCATCGAGGTGAGCGTGCGCATGATCCGCACGGTGTCCCCTTCGGCCAAGTCCCGATCGGTCATCATCTCCGGGGGGGAACGGAACTCGGGCAGTTCCGCAAACTCGTCTGCACTGAACCCGTCACTTTCCGTAGCATTCAGGAGTTCGCGCAGAATGGCGAGCCACTGTCCGCGTGCCTTGTCGGACAGGTCCAGCCTCCGCATCTTCTCCTCGGCTTCCTCCAGGCTTCGGACCAACGGACGCCCCTGGAACACGCTGGTCCGGTTCTGGTTGCGTTCGAGGAACTGCGTACGCTCCAGGAGCGAAATAGCCGCGCGTACCTTGGTATCCGCGGAGTTGTCGCCGCTGTCGAAACTCGTCTCCACGTCCTCGTCCCGCAGGATTTCACCCGTCGTGAGGACGATGTCGTCGCCTCCCTTCCCATGACGCTGCCGATCGACTTTGCGGAGTCCGCGCAGGATCTGGACGACATCGTACTGCGTGAGTTGCGACAGGGCTCCGAGCTGGAACTGCGTCTCGATATCCTCTTGGTCGTACAGCAACACACACGACGCCGGGTGACGGTCGCGGCCCGCTCGGCCGGCTTCCTGCAGGTAGTTCTCAAGCGACCCGGGAATGTCCGCGTGGATCACCAGTCGCACGTTCTCTTTGTCGATGCCCATGCCGAAAGCGTTCGTCGCACAGATCACCTGCGTCTTGTCGGCAAGGAAATCCTCCTGCACCTGACGCTTGTCCGGGGCCGGCAGCCCGGCATGAAACGCGGCAGCGGCCCAGCCCTTTTTCTGCAGGAACTCCGCGATCCGCACGGAATGCACGCGGGTGGACACGTAGACGACGGCCGCGCCATCCGCGGGGTCGGGCAGGCGTTCGGCGAGAACCGTATGGATGCGCTCCCATTTCTCCGCCGCGGTCACGGTCTGCACCTCGAAATCCAGGTTCTCGCGCCGTTCGCTGGCCCGAAAGACAGCCAACTCCTGCTTGAGCTCGCGACGGAAATGATCGACGATCTCATCCATCACATCCTGTTTTGCAGTCGCGGTGAAGCATGCGACAGGCGGAACCGGGACGTGTTGTTTCTCCGCAAACTCCCGGATGAACCGGGACGCGTACAGATAGTCGGGCCGGAACGAGTGTCCCCATTTCGAGAGGCAATGCGCTTCGTCGAACACCCAGCAACCGATCTCCCGGTGCTTGATCGCTTCCGCAAATGAGCGGTTCCGCAGTTGCTCGGGTGACACGTAGAGAACAGCCACGTCTCCGAGGCGCACACCGTCCAGCACCGTGCCTCGCTCCGGCGGCGTGAGCATACCGTAGATCGCGCCGCCCAGATTGGTGCCCGTCTTGGCATGCAGGTTGTCCACCTGGTCTTTCATCAACGCCTGTAGCGGCGAGACAACAATCGTGAGCACGCCGCGCCGGAGATTTCGCGCCAGGGCGGGAAGCTGGTAGCACAGCGACTTTCCCGCACCGGTCGGCAGAATGGCCAGCAACGGCTCGTCGCACATGCCGCGCCGGACGATCTCTTCCTGCAAGCTGGCGCCGTCCTCGGTTGCGGGTTCCGCGCGGAACGAGTCGAAGCCAAAGAAACGGCTTAGTTGCCGCGTCGGTTCATGCGTAGTAACGCAGTATTCGCATGCGGGATCCGCACATGGTCGATCGCGGAGATCGCGCAGGATGCTCACGGTCTCGGGGAACTTGAGTCCAACCCACGGCGGGAGTACGGAGTTGTGCCCCGACACGCGGAGCCACGCCAGGCAGTACGCGAGGGGCGCACGACGGATGTCCGCCGCTTCGACGCGCTCTGCGAGCTCCGCAAGCGCTGTCCGGCAGCAGTGCGCCTCGGCGTACGTACGCAGGATTTCCGCGGTCTGCACGACGGAAACGGACGGCGCACCGAGCGCGTCGAAGAACAGGCAGAATCCCGCCCCGCCCCCGAGCGGGAATGTCGGGTCCTCGAAACACGACCGATAGAACGACACCAACTCCGGGTGCGCGCTTGCGAGGTCCGCAAAAGCCTGCCATTGATCCGCAAACAACCTGGCCGCCAGTCGTGCGTCTGCCACCGGGTCACTCAACGCCTGGCGGACGAGTTTGTAGTCCTTCACCAGCCGATGGTACGGGTTCTCAGGAAAGGCCACCGGCGACAGGTACAGTGTGTCGAGCACGGGCTTTCGATGGAGCTTCAGGTCCGGCGCAACCTGTTGCAGGATCGGTAGATCGTGTCCCAGCAGGTTGTGCCCCAGGATGACCCGCGCCCCATCGGTCAGCCCGTCCACGGCCGCCAATGCCGTCTTCCGGTCGAACTTCTCGCGGAACGACAACTCGGTTCCCCCGAGGACCGCGCCGATGCGATAGACGCGCTTCCCGCTCGCCTCCAGGTCGAGGAGCAAGCAGTGCTCCTGAAACGCGGAGTACCCGCTGTCGCGTTTGCTGTCCGGATCTCGCGCCATAGGCCTCTTCAGTTCCGGTGACGATTGAGCGCCTACTATAGCGGTCCGCGCAACGCGTTCTCCCAGACTTTGGGCGGTGTCCTTGACTGCCCTCGGACGGGGTGTGATAATGCATGGGTCGGGGACAGCTCGTACACGGGAAGCGGTCGGCACGGACATCCTGATGGGAACGCGCATGGTGACACGACGAACTCTGGAAGAGCGCATGGCAGCCCTCGGCGAGCTGTCGGGCGCGGAACTCACGCCGGAGGCGCTCCGCGAGGTCCGCAGCGCGCTGACCGGCAGCAGTAACATCCTCGCCGCCAAAGCGGTCGGGATCGTGGTGGCACGAGGACTCGTCGAGCTGGCGGAGTTGCTGCCTTCGGCGTTCGACCGTTTCATGCTGGACTCTCTGCGCAAGGACAAGAAGTGCCATGCCAAGATCGAGATAGCCAGAGCTCTTCGCGAACTGGAAATCGGGGGCGCGAGCCAGTTCCTGGCCGGTTCCCGGCTGGTGCAGATGGAGAAAGCGTATGGCGGG
>JGI10211J34971_10004816_pt1 | contig 10657 bp, 13 predicted proteins | sample Etolagsediment_FD_34971 | JGI IMG/M metagenome (IMG submission 34971)
ATTTTTTAACTCTTGGATTTGTATGTGGTCTCCATAATATCTTAATTTGTCTAGGTAGGTCACTAATAGCCTGTATTAAACTTACTGAATCTAAGTTTGGTAAAGTAAGAACTTCTACGCTGTTACTTGCTCTTGATTCCATATCTTTATCTGTAAACATAGAAATTTTATAAGCATATTTACTATTTGCCATCAGGTCTTTGTCTAAATAGTGTGTTGCATATTTGTTTTTTACTGTTGCTACTCTTTTAAATTTTGAACCTTGTTGTACATCTGCTCGAATGATATAATATCCAGCAACACCTGATACATCTATAGCTTTCCACTCTAAAGCAACTGCTTTGATATCTGGGATAACTTTAATACTCTCAGCTGATACTACAGGTAAACTTTCATCTATTTTTGGTTTTATAGGTGTTGTTAATTGTTGTTCACAACCACTAGTGAACAGTATCAAACCTACTAACAATAAACTCTTGGCAAATCTTCCCATCATTTTTTTCCTTATCAAAATAATTATTATAAAATTGTTTCATATCTTCTGGTAAATCTACATTGAAACTCATATCTTCATTGGTTATAGGATGTTTCAAATATAAACTATATGCATGTAAATAAACTCTTTTAAGCTTATCTAAATTTCCCTTAAAACCATATAATGCATCCCCTAGTATATGCCTTTGAAGAGATTCAAGATGAACTCGTATTTGATGTGTTCTTCCTGTAAATAATTTTGCAGCAATCAACTCATAATTATTATCTTTACTTGTTTCAAGTTTAACAAATGATGTTTTTGCATTTTTTCCACCATCAACAATTCCCATTTTTAATCTATTGTGTGGATTTCTCCCTATTGGTTTATCTACTGTTATATCATCTTTTAAAGGTAAATCAATAAAAGCCAAATAGTATCTTCCCATAGTCTTTGTTTCAAGTTGTTTTGAGAGCTTCTCATGAGCTTCATTTGTTTTTGCAATTACCAGTAAACCACTTGTCCCTTTGTCTATTCTGTGTACAATTCCATGTCTCTCTTCTCCACTTATAGTTGAAAGTGAAATATTTTGTTTCTTTAACCAATCTACAAGTGTAGGTTCATTGACACTTGGGGCTCCGTGTACTATTACACCTGAGGGTTTATTGATAACCATAAAATACTCATCTTCAAAAACTATCTCTACATCAAAATCAACTTCTAAGGCTTCCTCTTTTACAACTTCTGGAAATTCTACAAAAACCTTTTGTCCTATTTGAAGTTTTAAACCACTCTTTGCTTTTTGTTTATTTTCAACTTTTACACAACCTTTTTTTATCAGTTGTTCTATTTGATTTCTAGTTTCAGCTAACTGTTGAGATAAAAAAATATCAAGTCTCATCTCTTCTTCTGCAGTAAATTCTTTATTATTCATATATTATGTGACCCTTGTATTAATTTTCGATTATACTCAATATTAACAAAAAGCCTAATTTAATATAAAGCTAATCATAAAATATAAGTAGGATGTCAATAAATTAATTGTAGAATTCAAATTAATTACAAAAAAGGAAACATCTATGTTCAAAAAATTCTTACTCATTACTTTTTTTATAATATCAAGTTATGCAAATACTCTTAAAATTGGTGATACTTTACCAGCTTTTACACTTCCAGATCAGTTTGATAAAAAACACACTATAGATACACAAAAATATACTACTTTTATTATCTCATTTGAAAAAGATATATCAGCAATGGTAAATGAATTTTTAAAAAAACAACCAGATAACTTTTTAGAAACAAATAAAACTGTATATATCTCAGATATTCACAAAATGCCTTCATTTGTAACATCGTGGTTTGCAGTACCAAAAATGAAAAAATACAATTATACACTTATGCTTATGTATGAAGAAAATCCTATATTTCCTCAACATGAAGAAGCTGTAACAGTGATTAAATTTCAAGATGATAAAATATATTCTATTGATTTTATAAAAGAAGAAAACAACCTACAAAGCATATTTCACTAATATAAATAATGGTATATTTTTTTGATAAACGGATTATTTCTCATTTTAATTTTGAGTTAATTTTACTTATTTTACCATTAGCTTTTTTGTCTCATTACCTTATTTTAGAGACAAATCAGGTTTTGGGGCAAAAACAGCTCATATACTATCTAATTTCTCTTGTTGCATTTATCACTATATTTATAATTCCTTTTAGAAGTTTAAAAAGATTTATCCCTTTTATTTACTGGTTTGGAATATTTTTATTGGCATTAGTTGAAGTTTTTGGTGTAACAAAACTTGGAGCAACACGATGGCTTGAAATTCCTATTGTACATATGACTATTCAACCATCAGAGCTATTTAAACCTGCATTTCTACTTATGATTGGTTTTTTAGTATCCAACAAACCACCACCAAAGGGTGGTTATGGACTTAAAGACTTTGCATATTTTAGTTTTTATATTCTTTTACCATTTATACTTATCGCTAAAGAACCTGACTTAGGAACTGCACTGGTATTGTTACTTGTTGGATATGGAATTATTTTTTTACTTGGTATAAATTGGAAAATCATAGCAAGTATTGTATTGATATTAGGAATTAGTTCTCCTATTATTTATACATATTTAATTAAAGATTATCAAAAGAAAAGAATCCATGATTTTATTAGTGAAGAACCTAGCTATCATGTAAAACAATCCCTTATAGCTATTGGTTCAGGTGGACTTATAGGAAAAGACAAAGATGAAGCTACACAAACGCAACTAAAATTTTTGCCTATTGCAACAAGTGATTTTATTTTTGCTTCTTTTGTAGAAAGATATGGATTTTTAGGTTCTATTGGTTTAGTGTTTTTATATCTTTTAATTATTGTCCATCTTTTACTGCTGCATCACCACTTTAAAAAAGATTTTATGATAAGTGTTTTCTCCAGTGGTTTGGCTTTATTATTGTTTCTAAATATGAGTATAAATATACTTATGGTGATAGGATTTGCACCAGTTGTTGGACTTCCATTACCTCTTTTTAGTTATGGGGGAAGTTCTTTTATCAACTTTATTGTTTTGTTTGCTATTTTAGAAAACCTTATAGCCTTTAGATTTATGGATGGTTATAGTTTTAATCGTAAACTTTAACAAAATTTTGGTAAAATAATCATATGAATACAATAGATATATTAAAAAATAAAGTTTTACAAGTTACAAAAGAATTTAATTTTTTAGTGCATGAGAATAGACAACTCAAATCTAAGGTACAGCAACTCCAAGAAAAAAACGATATCTTAACTAGAAAAAGTGAAGACCTTATACTTAGTATTAACAATAGACTCAGACAAGAGGGTGATAATTGAAAAGTATTACATTTCATATAAATAATGAAGCTTACACTGTAGATATTGGTGAAGATGCTGATGATAAACTAAGAGATGGACTTAAAAAGTTTCTCACAACTGAAAAGAACCTAAGCACGGCAGAACTACTTTTGGCATATTTAAGAAAATCTCAAGAGTTAGTAAATTTTGAAGAGGAAGTTGAATTAGAGATAGGAAAAATTCCAAGTTTAGAAGATCTTAAAATAATTTAGACCGAAGTATCTTCTCCACCTCTTTATAATCACTCATATACAAACTAACCAAATTCCAAAACCTCTGTGAATGATTTTTTTCCTCTATATGACATAATTCATGTAACACAACATACTCTATCGCTTTTTTTTCAAACTGTAAGAGTTTATAATTGATTGAGATATTATTTTCATAACTACAGCTTCCCCAGCGTCCTTTTGCAAAACGATAGCTGATATTTTCAGGATACAACTTAGTTCTAAAACACCACTCATCAAAAATTGGATCAATCACTTTCATAGCATTGTATTTGTAAAACTTTTTTAACCCCTCTACAAAATCAGTATAAGCTTGTTTTTCTTGATTGTATTGAACTATAAAAACATCATCTTTAAGTGTAAACTTTACATTTTTTATTTTTTCATCTTCAATAAGTTCTAGAGGATACTCTTTGCCTAAAAATGGTACTACACCACCTGATACAAAATCAAAACTATTTTTAGGAGGAACTTTGGAGATGGTTCTAAGTATCCAGTCTTTATATTCATACACAACCTCTTTTACCATATGTGCTTTAAATTTTAGAGGTGTTTTAACTATGATTTCATTTTTATTTTCTAACGCTAGACTTACTCTTTTTATCTTTTTATTTGTTCTATGAATAAGTTCAAAAGTATGATTATCTAAAGTAATTAACACTAGCTTCTTTTAACTTCTTATACACTTTATCCATATCAGAACTATACACCCTAGTTTCACCAATAGTAGTCATAAAGTTAGTATCTCCACTCCATCTAGGAACTAAATGCATATGGATATGTTCAGCAATACCAGCACCACCAGCACTTCCAAGATTCATCCCTATATTTACCCCTTTTGCATTTAAAACATCTTTTAAAAGCCTCACACCTTTTTGTGCAAAACTAGACATCTTGGCAAATACTTTCTCATCTAGGTCTTCTAAATTTGCAGTATGAAAGTTTGGTATTATCATAAAATGCCCTGGAGAATATGGATACTTGTTCATCACTATAAAAAACTCTTCATCTCTATACAAAACACCAAGATTTTCATCATCATCTCTATTTTCTACAATATGACAAAATACACACCCCTCAATAGGCTTTTTTTCTTTTGAAATATATTGTGTTCTCCACGGAGCATAAAGTCTATCCATTATATTGCCTTTTTATCTGTAAAGATTATTTTATAATTTTATTGCTTAATCTTATTGGTGTATTGTCTTTTGTTTCTACAGAGATATAATACACTGTACTATTGTTTTCATCTTGTTTTACAATACTTAAGTTATACCGTTCATCCTCTAAAGTTACATTATTTATCTCATTATTCTCATGGGATAAAATATAACTCTTTATATAGTCTATATGTATTTGTCCTTGAATGTGAAGATATTTTAGCTTATTTAAATTGGATGAAAAAATATTACTTTGAACGATACTATAAGTTAAGATACTTACTAANANAATNAAAACCATAGTTATCAAAAGTGCAAAAGCTCTTCTCTTCATACTTTTTTAAATCTTCCATTCTTGACATATAGTATCATCATCTATACAAATATTTATTGTAGTTATATTAGGTGTTATAGATATTTGATAAGTGGAGATATTCTTTAACAGTAAATATTCTTCAAAATATAAGTTTTCATCATGAAATTGTAACTTCGAAATATCATTACTATTTATCAAAAACAATCTTGTAGCTTCAAGTTTTAAGCTACTATATGTTTCATAAAATTTTGTTTTACTTTTTGTATTTAAAGTCAAAATCATATCCATACTTCCTAAAAGAAGGATAGAAAACAAAGCAATACTGACTATCACCTCCAAAAGTATAACAGATTTTTTCAATACAATACTAACTACAATATATCGTGCAAAGTATTTGCTTTTTCCATCCACTTATGGATAGCATCATAGTCCTCTTCTTCAAGCATCTTTTTGACAGTATCTAATTGTTTTTCATAGATATTTATAGACTTTATAAGATTATCTTTATTTTGTCTAAAAATATCAGTCCACATATTTGGACTTGATTTAGCAATACGACTCATATCTTTAAATCCACCTGCAGCAAGTGAGATAATATTTTGTGGGTCTTCATGGCTCATAACTGTAGTTGCCAAAGAAAAAGAGATAGCATGTGGTAAATGAGACATATAACACGCATGAATATCATGAGTTGATGAGTCCATATGTACAATTCTCATAGCAATAGCATTAAAAATATCCAATACTCTAGTTCTATGAATCTCATCACAACTATCCAAATCACAAACTACAATAGTTTTCCCCTCATACAGTCCATCTATAGCAGCACTAGGACCAAACTTCTCAGTTCCAGTCATAGGATGTGCTGGTACAAAGTTTTTCTTGATAGAATGTGGAATATTATCAACAATAAGCTTCTTAGTACTTCCAAAATCTATTATAGTAGTATTTTGAGATACTTTTTCTAAAGTTGGCATAAAAGCAACTATCGCATCAACAGGGATACAAAGAACTATCATATCACAAGTAAGAAGTTCATCTATTTCCACTATTTTCTCAACTAAACCTAACTCCAAAGCTTGTTTTTGATGCTCAAGATTATGGTCATATCCTACAACTTCTTGTGAAAGATTGTATTTTTTTACAACTTTGGCAAAAGAACCACCCATAAGTCCAAGACCAACTATTCCAAATTTAAGTTTTTTAAAATTTTCCATTATCTATTCCAAGCCTTTAAAATTCTATCTGTATTTCGTTTCATATCTTTCTCTTTTAAATCTTGCCGCTTATCGTGAAGCTTTTTCCCTTTACCTACACCAATATTGAGTTTAACCATATTTTTGTCGTTAAAATACATCTTTGTAACAACTATAGTATAGCCATCTTTAGTTACTTTTTCAAAAAACTTATTTATCTGTTTTCTATGAAGCAATAGTTTTCTATCTCTATTTTCAGCTGGTCTATATGTACTATGAGTAGTTTCTAAAGCACCGATATGCATATTTAAAATATACATCTCATTTTTNATAATNCGNACAAANGCATCTTTTAGATTCACCCTACCCTCACGAATAGACTTCACTTCACTTCCTTGAAGCTCAATACCTACTTCTATCACATCACTTACTTCATAATCATGAAATACTTTTTTATTTAAAAATTCTCTTGGTTTTGATTTGTTTTTATCTTTTTTTGCCAATGGGTTCTTTCCTTACTATTGTGGAATTATATCACAGTTATTTTATGATTCTTTTAACTTCTTCATATCTTCTTCAAGTTCTTTTATACTTTCAACCTTTTGTATCTCTTTTTAAATCATATCAAAGTTATAATGTAATACATCATAATTTTTACCATCATTTGTGGTTGTTCGGAATTTCCGAACAACCACTGTTTCTTCTAATTCCCCATCTTCAAATATTGCTTTAATATGTTCACTTATAGTTGATTTTGCTTTTCCGTAGAGTTCGCAGATTTGAGATTGTGTAAGTCTAATAGATTCCTCTTCAAACTTTACATCAACTTTGATATTTCCTTGTTCGTTTTGGTAGATTAAGATATTATTTTGAATAGTCATTAGATTTTTCTCCATAAGTTTCACTAGGTTCTGCTACCATTAAAGTATCATCTACCCCTACATAGTCCATATTGTTTGTGACAGCCGTTGTTGTTCCCAAGTCATCATAAAATTTTTCTACAAATCCTACAATTTTATCTAAAACTCTTGGAACTACTTTTTTTCTCTCTAAAAGCTTTGGTTTTACTTTGAGTGTTTTTACTATCTCATCTTTTAGGGGAACTCTTTGTTCATAGATATATTTATCTACAACTTTTCTCACCTCTTTACAATCTAGGTTTTCATCACTACATAACTCTTCATAGGCTTTATCTTTTTGCTCTTCCCAAAACTTATCAAATTCGTCTTCTATATCATCTTCATTTATAGCGTATAAGTTTTCATTGATAAACTTTTCTATCAGTTCTTTTTTACTTCTTAATTGAGGATTATTAGAAAGGATATTTGAGATATTTTCTCTTTGTTTTGTTTTCTCTTCATCAGATGAGTCTTTATATTTAGCTAAAAGTTTTAAAATATAGGCTACATTTATTTCATCTTTATGGATAAGTTCAAGTTCAAAATCCACATCTTCTAAGATTGATACTTTTTCACTTCCTTGATTTTTTTCACTTTTTATCTTCTCATACATATCTAGGTATTTTGACTTATAGTCTTCAAACATCTGTGCACTTATAGACAAATCAGACCACTTAAAATCACTAAATCCCTCTAAAATATTTTTTAGTCTCATTAGCTCTCTAAAAGCTTTGATAAACTCCAACTTATCATCTTCACTTATCAAACTATCTACACTACTAACACTTGGTGCTATTTTAATAAGATTTATAAAAGCCTCATTGAACTTTATAACATACTCTTCGTAAGGTTGCATAAGTATCACATCTTTTTCTTCTGGTTTTGAAAAAAGTGCAATAGCATTATCTGTGGCTTTTTTTATATTTCTAAAACAGACTATATTCCCTTGTGATTTTCTCTCATCAAGTATTCTATTTGTCCGTGAAAAGGCTTGTATAAGTCCATGATATTTTAAGCTTTTATCCACATACAAAGTATTCAACCTCTTACTATCAAATCCTGTTAAAAACATATTTACCACTAAAAGCAGATCGACTTCACCTTTTTTTACTCTTTTTGAGAGTTCATTGTAGTAGTTATAAAAAGTTTTACTATCTTTTGTATTGTATTTTGTCCCAAACATCTTATTATAATCAGCGATATACTCATCAAGCTTTTCACGGCTATGTTTGTTTATATGTTCTTCATCGATATGTGCTCCATCTGATTCGTACAAACCATTGGCATCTTTATCCTCTTCATTGGCACTATAGGAAAAGATTGTTGCTATTTTTAAATTGTGCTGTTTACTTTTAAAGGTTTCATAATATTTCATAAGCATCTCAACACTACTCACACACATCATACCAGTAAAATCTTTACTATGTGTTTTTCTTCCATGATTTGCCAAGATATACTCAACTATCTTTTCTACCCTATCATCACTCTCTAAAAGTTCTTGTCTATCTATATCTTCTACTTCAATATCAATATTTGTAGCACTTCCCTCTTTTTCTTTATATCGTCCTATATACTCAACTGAAAACTTCAAAACATTGTCATCATTAATAGCATCTGTTATCACATATCTATGAAGTCTATCATCAAAAAGGTCTGCTGTAGTTCTTTTGCCTAGCTTATTTCCCATAGCATTTTCTGGAAATATTGGAGTACCTGTGAATCCTATCATTTGATTGTTTGTGAAAAATTTATTGATATTTAGATGTGTTTCCCCAAACTGACTTCTATGACACTCATCAAAGATAAATACGATATGTTTCTCTTTTTGTTGTTCCATCTTTTCTAGGTATTGTTTTTTGTTTATTGCTGTGTTTAGTTTTTGTATAGTTGTGACTATTAACTTTGTATCATCACCAAACTGTTTTACTAAAGCTTTTGTATTATCAGTACCATCTACACTTCCATCACTAAAAGAGTTAAACTCTTTTGTGGTTTGGAAATCCAAATCTTTTCTATCTACCACAAACACTACTTTATCTACTTTTGGAAGCTTCATAAGTATTTGTGCTGTTTTAAAAGAAGTGAGCGTTTTCCCACTTCCTGTTGTATGCCAAATATATCCATTTCTTTTTGAAGTATTCACTTGCTCTATGATAGCTTCAACTGCATAAAACTGATAAGGTCTTAGAACCATAAGTATCTTATCCACTTCAGCTAGTACAATATACTTACATATCATCTTAGAGATATGACATCGCTCTAAAAATGTGCTTGTAAACTCTTCAATCTTTGTGATATTTTTATTCTCTTTATTTGCCCAAAAAAATGTTTGTTTAAAACTTTGTTTTTTGTTGTTGGCATAATATTTTGTATTTACTCCATTACTTATGATAAAGATTTGAATATAGTGAAACAATGCACTATTTGAGCCATAAGAGTGTTTTTGGTAGCGATTGATTTGATTAAAAGCTTCTTTGAGTTCTAGTCCTCTTCTTTTTAGTTCAATTTGTACCAAAGGAAAACCATTTATCAAAAGTGTTACATCATATCTATTTTTATAAGTTCCATCTACACTTACTTGATTTGTAACCTGAAAAAGATTTTGACACCAATGTTCAGAGTCTAAAAACTCTATATAAGATGTAGTTCCATCATCACGATTAAGTACATATTTATCTCTTAGTTTTTTAGCTTTTTCAAATACACTTCCACCGTTTAGATGATTGAGTATCTTTTTAAATTCACTGTCACTTATGGTTGTCTTATTATGCTTTTCTAGTTGAGACTTCAGATTTGTTTCTAACTCTTTATCATCTTTTATAGATACTCTTTCATACTTCAAATCTATAAGTTGTTTGATAAGGTTTTCTTCTAGTATTGCTTCACTTTGTGTACTCATCTTGTTTTGACTCTTTCTTCTAATTGTTCAAGTTCAATTAACTCTTCAGTATCTTCTTCTATAGCTTCTAAAGATTTTCTTTTTATATCAAAAACTTCATAAACAGCCGTAACTTTCTCTTCCATTTGACTACGACTTATACTCCCATAACCTTTTAGAAGCTCTTTATCATTAAACTCTATAATACGGTCAATATTACTTCGCCAAAAATCCATAGTAATATCTTGACGATTTTTAGCCCTAAGTTCTGCTGTTTCTAAAAATACAATCACAAAACGATTTAAACTATCAAGTTCATCTTCATTGAGATAGTTTTTAGCAATATAAATATCTTGCTTTCGTACACGCTTACCTTTAAAACTTGTAATTGCCATATTCTTCTCATTTGCATCTGCTCTATTAACTATAATTTCAGCTGCTGTTTGTCCAGTAATGGCAAAAAGAATTTTATTTTGAGTATCAGCATAAAATAGATTTGTAGCTTTATCAGTAGCATCATAATCACTACTAAGTTTAAATAGATCTCTTACCTTTTGATAAAATCTTTTTTCAGAAGCACGAATATCTCTTATGCGTTCTAATAATTCATCAAAATA
>JGI10211J34971_10004818_pt1 | contig 10652 bp, 9 predicted proteins | sample Etolagsediment_FD_34971 | JGI IMG/M metagenome (IMG submission 34971)
TGAATATGGGTGTGACCTTCGGTCCCCACCGGAGCAACAGCATGCCCTGCACGGCAGAAACCACGGAGTTTGTGCGACCTCTCACGGAAACCGGAAAGCTGAGGCCCTGACCGAGTCAATCAGTCCCCGCGCCGCACGGGAGCCAGCCGTTGGCCCCGTTCGACTTCTCCCAGTCGAAAGCGCGCCCCACTGACGCGTCGTGCGGGACCTGGACCCGTTGTCAGTCGCGGTCCATCAGGAACCGCTGGTGTGCCCCGGCGACCACGCCTTCCCGGTACAGCCAATCGCCTCCGAGAGTCCACGAGTTACGCGGACTCTCGGCCTCGAGTATCAGGTCAGTCATCGCCTGTGTTCCCGTGAAGGGAATCGGGGCAGTCGCCCCCGCCTACTTGCCCACGCAGTACAGGTTGTGATCGCTGCGCAGGTACAGACACCCGTCGGCGACGGCCGGACTGGCGTTGAACTGGCTCCTGTCCTCGAATTTGTTGTGGGCGAGCTGCTCGAACGCAGGTCTGGCGGCAAGCACGAACGTGCCGCCTCGGCGTGTCACCACGTAGAGCTTGCCGTCCGCCAACACGGTCGACGCGTAGGGTTGCGCACGGAAGCGTTCCGAGTACTTGACCGCGCCGTCGCGCAAGCTGATGCAATAGGCAGTGTTGTTCCGATCACTGACCCAGTACAGGTGTCCGTCGTGAATGACGGGTGATGACACATTTGCACCAACATCGGCGACCCACAACCGGTGAGAACCGGTGACGTCCCCTCGTCCGCCGGCTTTCACCGCGATCGCCTGGGACGAACGTCCCCCGATCGCGTACACGATACCGTTCTGTGACACAATGCTGGGGCAGACGTAGTCATGGATGCCTTCGCAGCTCCACAGCGAGTCGCCGGTCGCGGGATTGAACGCCAGGATACGGTCCTTCACGCACACCACCAGTTCCTGCTTTCCGTCCACCTGCACGAGGTGCGGCGTGTTCCACGACGAGTTCATGCCGCCGGCGCTCCATACCTTCTTGCCGGACGTCTTGTCCAGCGCAACCAACGAGCCGCTCTCGACGCTGGCATTGACGATCACCAGGTTCTCGAACAGCACGGGCGACGTGCCACAGCCCCAACCGTGGACTTTCGAGCCCACGTCGGTCTGCCAGAGCGTTTTGCCGTTGAGGTCGAGTTTCAGCACGCCCGTTTTTCCGAAGAACACGTAGAGCGCTTTGCCGTCGGTAGCGGGTGTCGCGGCCGTGTAACCATGGTCGCGGACTTTGGGGGATTCGGGGAGCTTGGGTTTGATCTTCTCGTCCCACACGATCTTGCCGTTGCCGCGATTCACGCACAACACATGCAGCACTAGGTCCTGCATCGTGCCGGACTTGTCGGGATCAACAGCGTAGCCGCTGTAGCACGTCACGTACAGCCGGTCGCCCAACACGATCGGGCTGGACGAACCATACCCCGGCAGGGCCGTCTTCCACGCGAGATTCTCACTGTCGCTCCAGGTCGTGGGCAGGCCCTTTTCGTTCGACACGCCCTGGCCCCCCGGGCCACGGAACTGACCCCAGTCTCCCGCCAGTCCATACCTGGCGACCAACACACACACGGCGGCAGCAAACACGACACGACGCACACGGTTCTGTCTCATCACGGGACTCCTCGATACAGGCGGGTTGTACTCCTGAATACACATTCCACGGCGGCAATATAGGTGTGACCGGGCCGGTTGCACCTGCAAACATGGGCGTGGGCACGCACGCGGCGCAGGACTGATGGCTCAAGGTTTGCTCTTGGCGGGCTGCTTCTTGCGGGGGCGTGGCCCTCGCAGAGGCCACTTGGGATCTTCGGTGCGTGCAGCCTTCATCAGCGACGCGGCCTTCGCAACCAGCTCCGGTTTGTCCGCTGCGACGTCCGTGGTTTCGCCGACGTCGGTTGCCAAGTCGTATAGCTCGATGTTCCCGGTCGGGTTGTTCTTTACGGCCTTCCAGTTGCCGAATCGGACAGCCTGGATCGAACGGCCTTCGTGGAGTTCCCAGTAGAAGTACTCGCGCTTGGGGGCCGGACCGCCTTTGAGCATCTCGACAAGAGAGACACCGTCCGGTTTGTAGGACTTCGGCAACGTCGCTCCCGAGAGCTGGGCAGCCGTGGGCATGAAATCCCAGAACGCCCACGGGTCGTCGCACACGCGCTCGGCCGGCACGTTGCCGGGCCAACGGGCAATGGCCGCCTGGCGCAACCCGCCCTCATACATCGACCGCTTGAATCCGCGTAACTTGCCGCCCATGGTCTGGTCGAAGCGTCGTCCGATCTCGGATCCGGGACTGAACGACGAACCGTTGTCGCCCGTGACGATGACCAGCGTATTGTCGTCCACTCCCAGTTCCTTGAGCAGATCGAGGAGGCGTCCCACATCGCTGTCCAGCCGTGTCACCATGGCCGCGTAGTTCTTCTGTATGTTGCTCCAGCCTTCCCGCTCGCCGTATTCCCCGAGCTTGTCTATCTCGTACCGGCCGTGTGGGAGTGTCATGGCGTAAAACAGGAAGAAGGGCTGCTTGCCCACCGACCGGACCCACTGTTCCACGTCCTGCTGGATCAACTCCTGCGCATACGTTCCTTTCTCCAAGTCGAAGCGCTTGTCGTCGCGGTACAGGTAGCTCGGGAAATAGCTGTGGGCGTGGCGCTGGCAGTTGTATCCGAAAAAGTGGTCGAATCCTACCTTGAGCGGGCTGCCCGACGTGTCGAACATGCCCATGCCCCATTTGCCCATGCACGCCGTGGCGTAGCCGACGTCTTTCAGAACCTGCGCCACGGTCAGTGTGCCGGGTGGCAACGGCATCTGGCCCTCCGGTTTGATCTCGCGGTTCGCTCGGACCGGACAATTCCCCATGTGCAGGCCCGTCATCAGCGACGAGCGTGAGGGCGCGCATACGGTCGTGCCGCTGTAGCACTGGGTGAACCGGGTGCCCTCGGCCGCCATCCGGTCCAGGCGCGGCGTCTTGATCAGCTTCTGCCCGTAACACCCGAGATCGCCCATCGCCAGGTCGTCGGTGAGGATGTAGACGATGTTCGGCTTCTTCCCGCCTGCCGCGTCCGCGGCCCGGGCGCCGTTCCGCATCAGGCTCACGCCGCCGGTTGCCAGGAGACTGCTCTTGGTGAATTGGCGTCTGTTCATCTTGGTCATGCTCCTTGGGTTACTCGCTCCGGACCGCCAGAACTGAGCACAGGACAACATGCCACAGGAACGCGGAGATGCGAGAGGCAACACGGGTCGTGTGGCTTCCGCCGCCGCTGCGGCGACACCAACCCGGTGGTGGTCGGTGTTTGCTGTGCCGCAACTGGCGGAATAGCCTGCTCCGCGAGTATAGTGTCATATGTTCTGACGGACTGATATCATGTCGGATAGTGCAGTTCCCACGCCACTCAGCGGCGTGGAGAGTACCAAACACAAGAGGGGCGCCATGGCGATCATCCAGCATACAGCGTGTATCGATCGGAGAGGCCCGGAGCATGGCGGCAGCAAGGGCAGGGGAGTATCGAAGGGACGCGAGATGGGCGGGCTGTCCAGGTTCACCCTGATTGAACTCCTCGTTGTGATCACGATCATCTCGATCCTGGCCGCCATGTTGCTGCCCGCGCTCAACAGCGCGCGACAACGAGCACATGCCATCTCCTGCGCAAACAACCTCAAACAGATTGGCACGGCACTCGTGCTCTATACCGAGGAATACGACGAGTTCTATCCCTATTGTGGCGGAGGGGCTCCGGGCAGTTTCTGGTGGCCCCCGCCGAACGGAGCACCCGCTCCCCAGGAGTTGCTGTACACCTACACAGGAGACGTGGCGACGTTTGTGTGTCCTCAGGATTCGTCACCTGAAGACAACAGCTGGTGGGAGTTTGACTACCACCCCAGCTTCACCGGTGCGAACGACAAGGCGAGCTACATGTACTCCGAGGAGGCACTGTACGGCGAGGCACGCAGAGGAATCGGTCTGAAACTGACCGATGTACTCGACCCGTTCACTTTTGCCTATGCCGCCGATGGGCGCTGGCAGCCAAACGGGTGGAACTGGCATACGGTCGACCCGACGGACGTGAACAACCGGATCGACTGGACTCACACCGGCAAGGTCAACTTCCTGTATGGCGACTCCCATGTCGAGGCGCAGCATCAGGTTGGTGCCGGCAGCCGTGTGCGCAGCAACCCCGTCAGCCTCAACCCGGCCGACTGAGAGATGTCAATGCCCGGCCTGCTCCGTCCTCTTGCCGTATCCCTCGCTCGACGGCGGGGATCGGAGCTGCTATGGCCGCGAGCGACAAGTCCTCGGTCTCGGAGGCCGACGTCGCCACCATCATTCGCCGCGTCGGGATGACGCCGGCGGATGTCGAACGGCGCCTCACAGAAACAACTAACTCGGCCTCGGTCAGTAAACCGTAGAGCGTGGTCTCGGGCCGGCCTGCGCCCGGGCCGTTGCTTACTGTTTCTTCCTGTTCATCAGCACGAATGCACCGATCGCACCGGCGACGACAAGCAGGGAGATGCCGAGCAACGGACGGTACACGATCCAGGCAATCGCGATCGTGACCAACGAACACACGGCAGCGATGCCAGCGGCTACGATGCCCGTACCGGCGGCGACCAGCGATCCGAGGAAAGGCAGCACATCCGCGGACACCGAGAGCGGTTTGAGAATCATGCTCAGACCGATGAGCATCAGCAGGAAACCGACAAAGCGAATGATCCAGGTGAGCTTCTTGTTACTCGCCTGAGCGGCTTGGAACATGCTCTCCGCACTGAAGGTGCCCTCTTTGAGAAGCGAGATCTTCTCGCCGTTCGAGGCTACATACGGCTCGAACGTGTCGCCGATCTGCTTGGCTACCACGCTGACCTGAGCCGGCGGAACGGCCCGGAAACGGACCCGCACATCGCCGATGACCGGCACGGTTGGGTCGGCGCCCGCGTACAACGCGTTCTCGACGGCGTGGACTGGCTTCTCCTCCGTAGAGAGGGCCGCGGCCATCTCGGCCGTTACAGCGATAGCATCCGATTTACTGATCGACGCTGTCAAGCCCGGCGACAGTGTATACGCGCCAACGGTCACTTTCTTGGCAGAGAACGTCTTTGCCTGCCAAGGCATGGTGGCCGGGTTCTGATGCCCCTCGGGCTTCTTGAATCCGGATGAAGCGATCAGTGATCCGGACCACTTCTTGTTGTAGTCGTATGTCGTGATCTTCTCCGTTCCGCCGCCGAGCTTCTTCCGTGTCTCGGACCTGGAGTCCTCGGCCCACTGGTACATCTCCACTTCGCGAGTCAGGCTGATGGCCGTCGCGGCCACGTTGAACACTTCGTCCTTCAGTTCCTCAGACGTCTCCGCTTTGCCCGTGATGTGCACCAGCTTGCCCTCATCAGAAGCTTCGACTGCGTCCGCTGATACCGAAACGACCGCCCCCGCTCCCTCTTTCAACCCTCGGTAGCGCTTCACTGCGCGACCCTCGTTCTTGAACAGCACAGGAAACGCCACAACGAAGAGCACCAGGCCGAACAGCATCCCCTTTACAGAATTGCCGAGCCGCGATCCCCAGGACTGCTCCGTTACTTCCGTGTACGAATCTTCAGACATGACGTGTTCCTCTCTCTTCTTCCTGTTGTTCCCGTTGTGTCCCCCGGCCCACGTCCACTACACTTCCACATGTGGTGGCACCAAGGCGCTTCCGGCGATCTCGCTTCTGCCCCGTGTTGGCCATGTCGTCACAACCAACAGACGGGCCCGTGCTAACACGACGGGAACCATAGTCCCGAATGACTGGTGCGCAAGCTGATACGACAGGCAGACGCCCGCGACAGGGGCGCTCCGGTTTCCACTACGCAGCCTGTGGTCTACGCAACTCGGAACGGTTTCAGTGTGTAGCTGAGCTCGTAAACGCCCGGGTCCACGCAGTACTCCGGCAACGTCTGCGGACCACAACTGCCCGTACCCACGCCACGCTGAATGTGGTCGATGGTAATGACTGTCTCCTCGCGCTTTACGTCCGGCAGGTCGTTCGTGTGGAAGCAGGCGAACAGATCGTGTGACGTGAAGTGGTGCGTGGAGAACTCGAACCGCGGCGCGGCCACGATGCGCAGACCCACGGCGCCGTTGTCCACCGAAACCCACCGTACATCCGTCTTGTTCCCGTTTTCCTGTGGCAGGATGTACGAGACGAACTGCTCGTCCACGGTGCCGTTGTAACGCCCGACAGGTGCTCCGGCATTGCGGTCGATGTGGTTCTCATGCGGCCCGCGACCAAACCAGCTTACGTTCTCGAAACCGGCAGCGGTGAGCATGTTGACGCCGATGCGCGGAAGCGACGGCAACGCCTTGTCCGCCTCGATGCGGTTCTCGACCTGTACCTCGCCAGTCGGCAGGATGCGCAATGTCTGAACGTGGCGGAACGCGGTGTCCGACGCCTTGCATCCGTAAGTCTTGTCGATGGTGACAACGACGGAGTCGCCGTCTTGAGCCACGGTTGCGGACGTCGCGTTCGCAGATAGCTCGTTGATGCCGGCCTTCAGCCATTGCCCCAACGGCTTGTTCTCCTGTCCGCTCCAGTGCCGGATGCCGTCGTTGTCGGTCGTTGCACGCCAGACATGCAGCTCGGGACCGACCGTGAGCAGTGTCGCTCCGCCGAGGCCAAGAGACGCCACAGCCGCCTGTCTCTTGTCCACGATCAGGACAAGCTCGCCGCAACGCACGGTTGCGGAGTCCGCACCGTCGTCCAGTTCGACAGGACACGTCGACTGTGCGGGATCCGCGGCCATCGTCGGTTGGACAGGCAGCGCGAATTGCTCCCACGCCACCTCGTGTCCTTTGTCGCACCACGGCGTTTCGTCAGCCGCCACAAAGTGAACGTTCAGATGGCACTCCTGTCCTCGCCTCAACTCCGGAAGCGACAGACCGAGGCGAACCTCCTCCTGACGACCGGCAGCCGTCTTCAGTCTGGGCAGGTCGCCCGTGGCAACAGCCACGCCGTCCACGAGCAGTTCCCACGAGCCGTCCAGCCACGACATGTCCGTGAAATACTGCTTGTTTTTCACCTGAATCAGGCCGGACAACGGGTCCAGCGACGTAATGCCTACCGGCTGCGCCAGCTTCTTGAACTCGTACATGGCCGGGTGCGGAGTGCGGTCCGGCCAGATGAGGCCGTCCGTGCAGAAGTTGGCGTCGTGGATCTTCTCCCCGAAATCCCCGCCGTACGCCCAGTACTCGCGTCCTTTCTCGTCGACCTTCTTGATGCCGTGGTCGAGCCATTCCCAGATGAAACCGCCCTGCAACCCGTCGTACTTCTCGAACGCGTCCCAGTATTCCTTCAGGTTGCCGTTGCTGTTGCCCATGGCATGGGAGTATTCGCAGGCGATGAACGGTCGCGTACCGTCGTTCGTCAACGCCCAGTGGATCACCGCGTCGCGTACGTGCGGGTACATCGGGTCGACCAGATCGTTGTACTTGCCTTGGGCCGAATGATAGCAGTTGCCGCCCTGGGACCAGCGGGCCTTGATCTCGCCCTCGTGGTGGATGATCCGGCTCGGGTCGTACGCCCTGATCGCGTCCACCATCAACTCGTGGTTCTCGCCGTGGCCGCTCTCATTGCCGAGGGACCAACCGAAAATGCACGGGTGGTTCTTGTCGCGCAACACCATGCGCATGCCGCGCTCGACGTAGGCGTTGGTCCAACGCGGGTCACGGCACATCGTGGCGTAGTTGGCGTGGCACTCCAGGTTCGCTTCGTCGAGCACGTAGATGCCGTACTCGTCACACAGATCGTACCACAGAATGTCGTTCGGATAGTGCGACGTCCGCACGGCGTTGAAGTTGAACTGCTTCAGCAGGCGGATGTCCTCGATCATCCTCTCGCGCGAGATCGTCTTACCGGTCGTGTCGTCGTGGTCGTGACGGTTGGCGCCCTTGATGAGCACACATTTGCCGTTGATCAGTAGTTCCTGGCTGCGAATGCGCACATTCCGGAAGCCGACACGAACGCTGCGTACGTCCATCGCGTTCCCGTCGGGGTCCAGCATGGTCACGAGCAGCGTGTACAGGTTTGGCGCCTCCGCCGACCACGGAGCCACGCCCGGCACGCGAGCGTCGATCTCGCTGCGGTACCCGCTGATGCGGAAGGACCAGTCAATTGCATCGCCCTGCTCCAGAATCGACGCACCGGCTGCATCGAACAACTCGATGCGGACCGTGTGATCCCGATCGGGGCCTTGGAACCCGGGAGCATCGCTCTCTCGCCGGTCGAAATTGATCTTTGTCTTCACCTTCAGCACCCCGTCGCCGGACTCCAGGTCCAGGTCGGCATGCGCGAACACGTCCTCGATATAGCCCAGATCGGTGCTGTAGAGGTACACGTCCCGGTAGATGCCCGCCTGCCACCAGTGATCCTGATCCTCGATATAGCTCGAATCCGACCAGCGCACGACCATCACCGCAAGCGTGTTCTCGCCCTCGACCAGAGCGTCGGTGATATCAAACTCCGACGGAATCCGCGAGTCCTTCGCCATGCCGATGTACTGATCGTTCAGATACACTTCCCAGTAGCTTTCGACGCCAGCGAAGTGGATCACGACGCGCCGCCCCTGCCACGCTTCCGGCACCGTGAACCGCGTCCTGTAGATCCCGGTCGGATTGGCTTCCGGTACGATTGGCCGGATGTTCTCGAACGGCATCTGGACGTTCGTGTACTGCGGCTTGTCCGGGAACCCTTGCATGGTCCAGTTGCCCGGCACGGTAATGTCGTCCCAATCCGCGTCCTCCGTGTCGGCCGCGAAATACGCTTCGACAGCTTCCTCGGGGCGATCCAGCAGGCTGAATTTCCATTGCCCGTTGAGCAGCGAGAACCACGTCGACGCGTCGCGATCGCGCGGCAGTGCGGTCTCCGCATCGTGGTAGGGGACAAGGCAAGCGCTGGCCGGCAGACGGTTGACGGACGTCAGTTCGGGGGTTTCCCAAGGCTTGTGCGAGACACGGATCGGGCTGGACATCGGAACTCCTGAGGCTACATGTTGCTTCACGTTTCAGGCTTGAAAGCGATCTTCCCCGCCACAGGTCGCCACAGACGGCATGCGGTCGAGCACATCGCCGCCTAATGTAACTCAGACGTGCCCGCCTGCACCTCCACGATCGCTGACCGGCAAGCCGGCAGAGCGGCGTAGCGCAAATACGCAAAGACACGCGAACCCGCTGAGTCGGTCAGGATAGTGATGTCTGCCTTGCTCCTCTCCCTGTGCATTCGCCTAAGCCCCATCAGATCCCCGTTGCCCTGCATTCATCATCATCTCGCGGCGGTCTCACTGTCAGTCATTCTGCGGACTCCGCGGATGGACGGTAAGGGCATCTCTTCTCCTCGACCGGACCAGCATGATCGAGACAGGGCCATTTTGCTCTCAGCGGCTCCGCTGACGTCCCGGGAGCGCCGAGGCCCACCTCGGCAGCTTTCTGAAGCCGAGCTGGGCCTCGGCGTTCCCGGGAGAACTCCCGCCGGGTCACATTTGGCCATGGGGCGTCAGCTCGCCACAAGGTGCTTCATCACCATGCATTACGTCTCAGAACAAGACCGCCCTGTGGTCGAGAGGCGCGGCAGTCCTTGTTGGCGATGCAGCACTATACTACGGGGACAACCGTCATATGGAGCGCACTGCCGGTGGGCCTCCGGATCAGGGAAGACACGGTTCCGGGAGCGCATCGGAATGGGACGATTTGGCGTGCAGTACCCCGCCATGGGAGGGGAACGTGGAACACATCCCGCCAACAGATGAGAAGCTGATCGACGAGTTCAACGCGACCGGCGATCCGGCTCTTCTTGACGAACTGACCAAGCGTCACATCGGCAGGACGCGGGCGTTCATCTACCAGATGGTGCTCAACCACGCCGACGCTGACGATCTGGCCCAGGAGACCTTCATCCGGGCCTTCCGCGGTCTCCCACACTTCCGTGGCCATTCGACGTTCACGACATGGCTGTTCCGCATCGCTACGAACACCACGCGCACATTCCTGGCCCGTAGGACGCGAGACCGCGTCACGACTGCAGAGCACCTTCCCGACTGTCCGGCCCCGCGCCGCGATGCCCCCGATTCGGCGCTGACCACGGCTGAAGTGGACGCGGCGATCCGGTCCGCCCTCGATACACTCACACCCCCGTTGAGGGCCGCCATCGTCTTGAGAACCATCCACCGCATGGACGTTGCGGAGATCGCACGCATCGAGTCATGCACGATTGCCACTGTCTATTGGCGCATCCACCAGGCCCGAAGACAACTCAAACACCATCTCAGTGACGTCGACATAGACGTCGGCTGATCCGCTCTTTCTGTCTCAGACATCAAAGAAACAGCCCCGCACGCAGTCAAATGAGAAGAGGATGCCCCCGACACATGGGCAATGACATGGACGACCGAGACATAGACAAACTCCTGCAGGAATGGGCAGCACGCGATACCACGGACGCCAGGCGGGAAGCCGACGTGGTTGCCCGGATCGCGGAGCGCGTCCGGAATGAACGGCCCTTCGCGCTCGGCGACAGGCCGGTTCCGGGCCTGACGCTGACCATCGGGCGACGCTTGGCATGGGCTGCGGCGGGGGCAGCGGCGACGTTGGCGTGTCTGTTCCTGACTCCCACGGAGC
>JGI10211J34971_10004821_pt1 | contig 10648 bp, 10 predicted proteins | sample Etolagsediment_FD_34971 | JGI IMG/M metagenome (IMG submission 34971)
TCACCAAGCTGTTCTACAGTCCCTTCATATAAGTTTTCAACAAATGGTTGATTATTTCCAATCTTTCCTCTCATCCAACATGGTTGAGTTAATACCTCACAAATTTCTATATATCTCTTCCCTTGTAAAAATTTATAACAGCAGTTTCTTCCCTCACATTGTGGATAAAGCCAACCAGCACTAAACACTCTAGAAAAGTCTTTTTTAGTTGCTAGTTTATTCACTAACAGATAATTTAAAAACTCATTGGTTGAATAATGTTTTCCTTGTGGAATATATTTTCCAAGATTTGCTTGTGATCTAAAAAGAAGACCTTGGATCATATCTCCATATTTATCTCCTAATTCAAAAATCTCCTTAATAATATGTTCATTTATCCCTTTTATCAAAACAACTGATATTGCTACCTTATCAACTGAATATTTCTTAAGTAAGTCTAATGCTCTAATCTTAAACTTATAAGCATTTCTATCGTTGAATATCAGTTGATTTAATTCTGGATCAGTTCCCCCGCTAATTGGTATATGTATTCTGACTCTATTCTTATGGCAATAATCAGCTAGTTTTTTAGTAAATTCTTCATCTTCGCCTAATCTCTTCCCGTTGGTTGAAATATAAGGGAGATGACCATGCTTATTTATTATCTTCAAATAGTCAAAGAATTTTGGTGAAATAGTTGGTTCCCCACCAACTAAAATTATATGAACATTCTTTTTTGGAAACTGTGCCAACGCATTATCTAAATAGTCAGTATCAATATCAATTATATCATATTGACTATAACATACGTTACAGTTCATGTTACACTTTGATGTAACATCACAAAATAATACTGGAAATGGATTATCTTTAAACGAGTACCTCTTTATTTTTTGCATATTCGCTCATCTCCCCAAAAAATGATTTAGTATTAAAGTTTTCATCTAGCTTTCCTCTTTTCCAACACAAAGCAGAATTTAATGTGGCAAAATCCACAAATGATACAAGTAGAAATTTATCATATGTGAAATGGTGGCAACACATTCTATTTTTACAAATTTCAACCAACTTAGGTTCATTCGTAGTATAAACTACTTTACTTTTTTCAAGATCAAAATAGACAGGAAATAATTCATTTAAAAAGTTTTGTACTGTATATGGAGAAGACTTTATATGTCTCCCTATATTTCCTGCTGCTCTAAATTTTAAATATCTTATATTTTTTCTATGCTTTTCAGCAAAGTTTACAAACTCTCCAATAACATGCTCGTTTAATCCCTTAACTACAATTGATGATAAAGCTATCCTTTTTATATTTGCTTCTAAAAGATTGTTAAGAGCCTGAGTTTTCCATTCAAGACAATCCTCATTATCTATAAATTTATATGCTTCAGGATTTGTCCATCCACCATTCAGAGTTATACACCAAGCTATCCCAGAACCAGCATCTTTGGCTTCTTTTATAAAGTCTTTATCTAAATACTTCTTTCCATTTGATACAATAGTTGGTAAATGATGATATTTTTTAGCTATCCTTATAAAATCAAAAAATTGTGGATGAATTGTTGGTTCTCCTCCAGCTATTCTGAATACTACCCTATGAGGAAGTTGTTTACAAACTTCTTCAAAATATTCTAATTTCATATCATCTTCTTCTCTGCCCTCCATATAACAAAAGTTACAGTTCATATTGCAACGAGATGTTAGATTTACATATATCATCTTATATGGACATTCTCTCACCGTATAAGTTTTAAATGGTTCTTCCATCTTTTGACATCTCCTTCGGTAAAGTTATTAATTTTATATAAAATTATATACTGGGGAGTATTATACATTTCATATACTCCATCAAAGCATATAAAATCTTTACACTTATCATATTTTTGGGAACCAAACAGAGATCCCTTCCCTTCTGAAGCTCTTTTTAGCATCACATAAAGAGATTTCATATATTCATTCATAAGAAATATTCCAGCTTTGAATCCTTTCTCTTTTGCCCAAGATAATTGTGGTTCAATAAAATATTCATGTGCGAAGGCTTTCCCCTTAATTTCGTTCATAAGGTAAGTTCGTTTACATAACACAACTACATCTTCATCATATTTAACTACAGCACTAACTGCCTTGATTTTATCCTCATGATAAAGGAGATATAACATACCATTATCATTCTCATAATCGTGTTTTATATAAGTTCTATATAAGAGACAATAATTTTTATTTTGCCAATCTCTATAATCCATATTGTTTATAGTTTGTTCTACATCCCGTTTATCAGTTTCCAATTCTTTTACTGCCCTGACGCAAAAATCATAAATATCATCAAAGTAATACCAACAGTTAGTTTCAACTTTCACAAGTTTAAACATTAATACTCCTCGATCGCATCTAGATCACATGAATCTTGAAGGTAGATGCCTCTCTCTTTTGCATAGTGAACAACGATTTCTTTCGATCTTTTATTAAGATCTAGTTGCTTCTTACTTATCTTTGGATAAAACCCCATATAGAATGGTCCAAGGGATAAATCTTTTCCTTTATCATATGTTTTATAAACTTCAGTATTCAAGTACGCAAACAGTCTATGAATTCTCAATGAAGAGTCACCTCTCTGTACTGGAACATCTATCATAAATTTTTCTAAATCAATTAAGTCACTTTCAACAAGGTTATTCCACCCAAAAATCATTGTGTAAGACAACCCTGATTTTTTATCTACTAATAATTGAAAAATATCAAGTACATCTTTTTTATTATAACCCTTATGTATATAATCCCACATCCTTTGATTTGGATACTCTAATCCCATACTAAACTTTATATATGGTATTGGAGACTTTAAAGTTTTTAGAGCTTCTAGTTCAATACTTGATGGCCTCATAAAAGCTCTATACGTGAAACCCCCTTGTGGAAGTATAGGAACAACTTTTCTAATCATAGATGGAATTAGAGCTTCTGTATTTAATCTAACTATCATCTTTCCATCATAAACCAAGTTATCAAATTCAAAATTCATTACTTCTCTTCTTCTGATTACAGGGTTATGTGACTCTTTTGAAAAAGCACAAAATATACATTTACCCCAATAGCAATAGTTATCTAAGGTATATGATATAACAATTGGATGGTCATGAGGTAAATCTTTTGGAATATTTAAGTTCCAAGGTTGAGAAAAATCCTTAAATCCAAAATACTTTTCAGCGGATTCTTTAACTATAAGTAAATTTTTAGGTATTTGTTTTAATGCTTTTTGAAAATTACAAGTAACAACTGGACCTCCAACTACAAATTTAACATCTGGATGACTTTCTGCCCATACAAAGCATCTATGTAAATGACTGGTATATGATGCAGATATATATGCTGTACCTTTATTTATTGGAAAGTCAGTTGGCCAGTCTTTTTCATGTTGCCCAATAATTTGCATTGGATGTTCAACCCAAAAAAATTCTCCTTTGTTTTGGCAAAAGTCATAAACATCTGAGAAACCATTCCCTAAATCATAGCATGGTGGAGAATCATAGTATGAATAAAATTGTATAAATACACAGTCCTTCATTTAGGACCCTCCTGTAGTTAAAAGTTCCATTCTTTTACCCCTCAAACTTACTAATATATATACTATTGTTGAAACAACAAAACCCCAAAATGCAGAGTGAAACCCCAATGGAGAAGTGAAAAACCATTGGTATGTTATTAATGTACCAATTCCAGTAATCATACTCCATATAGCTCCATTAGCAGTTCCTCTATTCCAAAATAGTCCGCCGAGTAATGTTGGTGCGAGTTGTAATGTTCCCGCAAAAGATAAAATTGATAACGTAACCATAAGTTTAGGAGGATTTATAGATAGAATAAATACTAATATCAATATGACTAAAATTGATATTCTTGCTACTCTCAATTTACTCTTGAATAAGTCACGTGTTACTAAAGACGCAAGGGCAAGTACTTGTGAGTCAGCAGTTGACATTGATGCTGCAACAACTCCAACTATAGAGAGAGCTCCGATCCAATCTGGAAAGATTTGAAGAATGGTATTAAAAGACATATCTCCAGATACTAAGTTAGGATCTAGAAGCTTAGCACCAAACCCTATAAATATAGTCGGGATGATAGCTAAAATAGCATAGATGGGTACAGCAATTAGCATAGTTCTTAGAGCCTTCTTAGTCTTTGGAAGAAAGAATCTCATTAATAACTGAGGTTGAGTCACTGGCATTAAAAATATCATAAGGAAGAATGAGAAGAGCATGGGCATTGTGAATAAACCTTTTGGTCCTGGTGCACTTAACAATTCACTATTACTATTTCTAACATTCATGAAAAAACTTTCAATCCCCCCAAAATATGAGATAATTCCACACATTAACATTAGTCCCACTATTACAAGGATAGTTCCTTGAAGAGCATCAGTCCAAGATACACTTCTCATACCGCCCATCTCTGAATAGAGAAAAATTATAATCAAAACTATAATTGAAATTACAATCACAGGAACATTGAGTGCATTACTAAGAATTATTCCGAGTCCAATTATTTGTGTTGATATATAGGGTAGGAGAAAAGCAAAACTAATTAGTAATGAAATTATCATGGCGGTTCTGCTTCTATATCTTTTCTCAACAAATCCAGTCATCGTGATTATATTATGTTCCTTAGACATTTCCCAAAATTTTCGGCCAGTATAATATACTAGGAGACCCATCAAAATATCAGCAAATATTATAAAAGCAAAAGATCCAATTCCATGAGTATAGAAAAAACCAGGAACTCCAACTAACATAAATGAAGAATATAGAGTTGCAGAAAAGGTCATAAATGTAATAATTGCTCCAGTCTGTCTTTTAGTTGTGAAAAAATCCTCGATTGTATTCCCACGTTTCTTCCATCCAAAATATGCTAACATAATACAAATACCTAGATATAATAAAAGAATATTAGTCATTTCCAATCACCCCTAGTTAAATATGCAAATATCATCACGCCAATAAACTGAAGTGTAGCAATAATAACCCAGATTGTTAGTTGTGGTGGTATAGAAAAAAATGAGAGATTATATTTAATAGGAATAAATGGTAGAAATGCCAAAATACCTAACAAAAATAACAATATTTTTTTCATTTTTTAACTCCTTTTAATTTTATTTATGATATAATTTAAGTTGACAACCCACTTTTCTTTTTGGTATTTTTGAATCTGCAGACGATACACAAGAAGGAGAAATACATTCTTTAGGGCCATCAAATAATTTAAAACCTGTCTGAATGTTTCCTAATGGTTCGTCGATACATGAGTATGATCTTTTGATACTCCCACAAGGCTCCCGGATGATAATGCTCCTAAATCCAGATGAACACTCCCACCCTTTAAAACAATTAAAATTAAACGCATTAAACCTTTCAGCTTGATCCATATACCAATCTACACCCTCGTCGTCAGTCAACATAACTTGGTATATTGGTTTTTTATCTTCTCTTTGTGGCATACCTTTATGAAGTATTTCTAACTGCTCTTTTGTATAATCTTTAACCACAAAATTAGCGTGAGGATCACTTTGTGGTTTAAGGGTTACATTTAATTGTTTGTTATGAAAATAATTAGCAATTTCCCATAGTTCGTCAAAAATCTTTGGAACCATAACCATATTTATAGTTACCTTGACTCCATATTCCTGCACAAATAATAATTTATCAGCAAATTTATCAAGATCTTTGACGTATTCTCTATGGAGACTCGCTGTAATAGAAGCCCTATCAAACTTTAGAGCCCTGTCTAAATATTGATCAAACCAACTTATACTTTTGGATAAATTAGTTGTCATATGAATTGAAGTATAATTAGTGTTTAAAATATCATTAGCAAGGTGTTCTAATATATCGAAATAACCAGGATGAAGGGTGGGTTCGCCTCCAGATAAACTAAAATGAAATGAGTTAAAACCATTAGCTCTTGCTTGCTTTTTTATTGAGTCAATGGTCTTTAAACATAATTCAGTTGGTCTATGATCTTTGATGTCTGACCTACCATGCTCCCAACAGTAAGAACATTTATAATTACAATATCTTCCAAGAAGCCAACTAACAGTAAACAGGTCATTATTAAGCATTGATATCTGACCTACTCTAACTATTCTATCAAAAGGAATTTTAGAAAAGTCATACTCTGATATCTGTTTATTCATAGTATTTTTCCTTCTTAATTTTTATTTCTGGTTTACAATTACACCTTTCACTTGAACAAATTATAGGTTCTGTGGGAAATTCAAAGTTATCTAAGTTAAAAATATTAGCTAGAACATTTTTTGCGTGTATCTCACAGTGACCACGATAAATATTTCCATCTGGCCATACTCTAATAGCATGGACTCCTATCCAACATTTCCATCCAGTAAAAACATTTTTCTGTCCTACGAACTCGTTGGGATGGATACGCTCACGTGTTCCATCACTATACCTTTTTATAACCATACCACTTCTTAATTTGAATGTTTGAATAGTTGCGCCTGATGCTTTAAGTTTTTTTATCTCTTCTTTTGTAAACTTAGTAGTTCCATCATCTATATCAATAAGAGGTTTTAATAAAATGGTTGTATTTTTTTGTAATTTATTATGTATTTCATCAAAAAAATTATTAGCAGCATCAAGGGTTTTAGGTTCGCAAATTATCGCTACATTTAAAATTGCATCTTCCCCTATTTCTTCTACATTATTAATAAAATCTTGAATATTAATTTCTGTAGGATGAAATGTTATGGAAGCAACATCTAAATACTTTGTGGCTTCTTTCCACCATTCTTTTCTTCTACTTCCATTTGATACAACTTCAATATAGTATCCTTTATTTTTTAGAAACTCTACTAAATCTAAAAAGTTTGGATGTAATGTTGGTTCCCCTCCGCAAAGAACAACATCGACATTATTTTTTGCTGGTAATTTATTAAAAAAGTTTATCAAACTTTTATAATCTAAAAAATTATCATATCTGTTCTTAAGATTTTTTTCCAAACAATACGGACAATTATAGTTACAAATATTACATAAGCCAATTTCTACCCTAATTCTATTTTTTATAACTGGTTCTATTCCAACAAACTCTTTCATAATTTTCCTCCTTTTATTAAATTATATAAGTCAGGAATATCATCTTTTAACTTTTGATTTCTTATTTCATCTAATTTATTTGTATAACTCCAAAACTTTGGTATGAGATTAGAATAGTCTTCTTGAAACATAAAGTTGGTATATTGAGTAAGTAATTTTGCTGCTTCACTTTTATATCTACCATCAAACTTAAATTTCTTAAAATGTTCCTTCACTGCCATCTTTGCTTCTAATGGTAGAACTTTTATATTTAAAAAATGAGGTCCGTGTAATGGATGTAAGGATGCAATTGGTCGCCAATCAGTAACATTAACTCTCTTAAAATTTTTTGATATTTTCCATTTAAATATTTCAGGTAGATGTAATATGTTATATGCCTGAACTGTAACAGCAAGCCATAGAATAAAATTCCCTTCTGCTTCATCAAGTTTAGTTAGATTCTTCTCTATACGTTCCCATTTACTTGGATATCTAATATAATCATTAACCTTTCCAATACCATCAATACTTGCTCCGATCTTTATTGCTCTAAAATGCTTCCACAAATCCCATGCCCTTTTTGGTATATTAACTATGTTAGAATTGTGTTCAATTATAATTTTGTTGGAGTATCCTGATGCAATACATCGTTCAAGAAAATCAAATTGCTCTTTAATTTGTAATGGTTCACCACCAACCATATGGATATGTTGGATATGTGGTATCTGCTTATCAATATGTTGCCAGAATTGTTCACTTTTATACCAACTATAAATATCATTCTCTAGTTGATATTTTCCGTCAACCTTTATGATTTTCATTGGACCAGATGTATCTTGAAATACATTACCNCATAACTTAACTTGATCACCATACCAACCACTACTATCTGTTGCACTACATGCTCGACATTTTAAATTACAAAGATTTCCAAATCTTATGTCATAGTATACAACAGGAACTTCCTTGGGATCAATAGTACCATCTGGTTTTGTAACCCTTTTAGCATCTTCTGCTGTAAAGTGATGTGCCCATAGTTCTTCTTCAAATGAAAATCTAGAACGCATCCCACTTTTTTCTTCTTTTTCACAGCGGATGCAATCAGGATGCCATTTACCATTTAACATAGCTAGTCTAATTTCTCGCATTTTTTTTGCATTCCTACATTCAACTAGATCATCAGTAGCGGCATTATATATACTACCATCATCTTTACGGATCATTCCCTTATCAGGTCCTTGATTAGCTTGACAACATACTCTAACATCTCCGTTATTTCTTATTGCCTGAAAAATCCATGGGAGAGGACAAAAAAGCATCGTATATTTCCTTATTTTTATATTTTGGAATTTTGCAGTTAGCTGAACTGCCACATATTTTTGTTATACACTTTCTTGGTTTATCATATAATTTAAATCCTGTTTCAATATGACCAAGAGGCTCATCTTTACATAAATAATGTCTTCTAATTAACCCTTGTGGTTCTGATATTATTATACTTCTATAACCGGCCTCACATATCCACCCTTCAAAACGATTAAAATTTAGTGCTAAAACTCTCTCAAGGTTGTCAACATAAAATCGTTTTCCGTCATTGTCTACCATTTCAAATGTGTAGTGCTTTTTACCCAGTTTGGGAAAACCATTTTTTATTTTATCTAATTGTTTGTCAGTATATTTACGTTCGATTGTTTCATTGTTTATGTAATCAATTTGTATTTTTGGTTGAACTGTTACCCCTTTATTATAAAAGTATTCAGCATGATTCCACATCTTATCAAAATCATTATTTAACATTACGATATTTACTTGAACAATCACGCCATAAAATTTTAGTAACTTAACCTTTTGAAGGAACTCTTCTCTTTTGGCAAACTCTGGATGAAACGAAGCTGTAACTGATACATAAGCGAATCTTTTACATACTTCTGTTAACTTTCTAAACCATGATAAACTTCTACTACAGTTACTAGTTATATTTATTTGTGTATTTGAGTTTGCAATATATTCTAATATATCAAGAAAGTTTGGATGGAATGTTGGTTCTCCTCCACTAAATGAAAAAGAAAATTTATTAAAACCCCTTTCTTTAGCTTGTTTAAAGATATTATTAATTGTTAGTTTTATAAGGGCAAGTGATCTATAATCTTTTTTATTTGTGTGAGCGTATGGCCAGCAATAGGAGCAGTTATAATTACAATATCTTCCTAGTAACCAATTAACGTTAAAGAGATCATTGTATAAAAATCCCCTGTTTCCAACTCTAACAATGTTCTCAAACTTAATATCAGAAAATTTCATTATATATCTCCGGACAAATATCTTTAAAACTTAAACCCCTTGTAGAATCTATAGATTTTGTAAACAGTTTAAATTTATCTAAAAGTCTGCTTTTATCTACACTATTCATATAGTTACACATATGATTTAAATTTTGATTTACTTTATTATTGATTCCTTTATTCCACAATTCTTTTGTTATAAACTCCTTTGCTTTCTTGGGTAAAACCGGAAGACTCATAAACTCTGGCTGAGTAACATGAGTGGGGTTAAACCAACTGTTTTCTCCAAATTGTTTGTTATAATATTTATTAATATTTTTGATCCACCAATCAACCATAGTTGGCAGATTAAGAATATTATAAATCATAATAGAAGAACGCATACCAACTCTAACATCAATGTCATTACTGAGTTGCATATATTTAATCAAATTTTCTTCAACTATTTTCCATTTGGAAGGATATCGAACATATTCAATAACCTTTCCAACTCCATCAAATGAAGCAGCAACCTCCACATATTTCGCTCGTTTCCATATATCAAGTAGTTGGTCTTTAGGGAAATGCATTAAGTTTAAAGAGTAATTTAAAAAAGTTGAGTTAATATCTCCCTTGCTTGCCAACTCCTCAAGTATAGTTTGATATTCATTTATTAAAAGGGGTTCACCTCCTGTAAATTTTAAATGCCTTAAACCAGGAATAATTGATCTTATTTTATCAATATCTATTGTTAAATATCCAAAGTCCTTATAATTTAAACTTGAAAGATTTTCCAGGTTCTCCTTATTCCATGCTGTACTAAAGTAAGGATTACACATTACACACATTAGGTCACAAGCATTAGAGAATGCCACTTCTAGAAATCTTATTTTTGGTTTTAAAATATTAATATCATGAGTCAATACTTCTTGGTTATTATAATTTTGTCTCAAGCTTTTTTGCTTTCCAGTATCTTCTTCTTCATAACATCTAGTACAACCATCAACTCGTTCACCATTTAACATTTTTTGTCTTATCTCTGACATAAAATTATTATTAAATAAAGAGTCAAGACTATCATACTTTAAGTTATTAGTTTTGGGAACGCACTGCCCTTTAAATCTGCAGCAGGGTTTACAATTCCCACCAGGCCCAATGAAATGGTGATTCCATGCTAAACTACACCATGTTTTTGTCATAGTTTAGTTTCCTCTCTATTTGTTTCATCGTCACCAGAAAACTTATATTCTGTTCCGCATGTCCTTCCGCAAGTCATTAGTTTTCCTTCGGACATCTTCTTAGACCAACTATTGACCAAATCAT
>JGI10211J34971_10004822_pt1 | contig 10646 bp, 12 predicted proteins | sample Etolagsediment_FD_34971 | JGI IMG/M metagenome (IMG submission 34971)
CGTGTATAATTATTGTATAGTTATTTTTTAATGTGGGTTAGGAGACAAGATGAACATTCTGATATTGGGTGGTACCGGTTTTGTTGGCCAATACTTGCAAACCTATTTAATTGAACGTCGGCACACGGTTTCTGTTTTTGGAAGAGCGGCCTTTGCGGACGGTTTTGATTTGACTGCTCAGTTAAATGATCAAGATGTGCTGATTAACTTAGCGGGAGAGAATATTGGTAAACGTTGGTCGCCCGCTTATAAACAAGCGTTGGTAGACAGTCGTGTTAAAACCAGTGCGAGATTACAGGCCGCTTTGCAGGCCTGCTCAAATCCACCCAAACGAATTTTAGCGGCATCGGCAATTGGTATTTACCCAGAGAACAACTGCCAACATCCCATTGATGAGTCGTTTGATCCGTCTACCTACCAAGTTAAAAATAACTTTTTAGCCACACTGGGCCAAGCATGGGAACAAGCCAATAATCAGTTAACCCCCAAACCGGTGATGATGCGATTTGGTGTGGTGTTAGGCAAAAATGGCGGGGCTTTGGCCAAAATGTTACCGCCTTTTAAATTGGGTTTAGGTGGGCCAGTGGCGGGTGGTCAGCAGTGTTTTAGTTGGATTCACATTCGTGATTTAGCGCGAGCAGTTGAGCATCTTATGGATCACCCTGAGCTTGAAGGTGCTTTTAATTTAACGGCGCCTGAACCTTTGAGTAACGATGATTTTGGCAGAACCTTAGCACGCATATTGCACCGACCGTATCTGATTCCGCTGCCTCTTTGGCAGCTTAAATGGATGTTTGGTGAGGGGGCCAAAGTGCTCACCTACTCTTCTGCGATTGTGCCAACGCGCTTGCTTGAGAGTGGCTTTAAATTTGAATTTAGCAATGTGCAAGCGGCGTTGCAGAAGATTGTGAAATAACATTTTTTTATCTCGGTCTTTAAAGGGCAGAGTTTTTTTGAATTGGGAGGCGTGATGAAGTTTTACGAGCAGACAGTAACTGGTGCCATTAATCCCGTGAAATTAATTGGTAAGGAGCCTTACCAGCGTTTTCAAGATTGGATGCTGGAAGAGTTTGATTTTAAGCCGTCGCCCTTTGCGGGCGGAGTGGAGCATAGCCAGACTAAGTTGGCGAATTTAGATGTACAAAAGTACGCTAAAACCCGCAACTATTTAGACGGTGATATTTCAATGCTCTCTCCCTATATTGAACACGGGCTGGTGGATCCGACTGAGATTTTAAAATACATCGATTCACAACAAGACCGCATTCAGGCGTATGGATTTTTACAACAACTGAGTTGGCGAGATTTTTATCAGAAGAAGTACGCTGAAAATCCTGCGCTGATTTGGGAGAACCTTCAAGCCTATAAAACCGGTTTTGTGCACGATGAATACAGTGACCAGATGGCAAAGGACATTGTGAATGGCACCACGGATGTGGCAGTCATTAATGGTTTTATTGAAGAGTTACAGCAGACCGGTTATTTGCATAACCATGCACGCCTGTTTTTAGCCTCTTACATTGTGCACTGGCGCCGAATAAAGTGGCAGGTTGGGGCAAAGTGGATGTTGAGTTACCTCATTGATGGCAATTTAGCATCCAATAATTACTCTTGGCAGTGGGTGGCCAGTACTGGCAGCAGTAAAGCGTATATTTTTAATTTAGAGACCGTTCGTAAGTTCGCCAAACCCGGTATGAATTTAGCCGTGGCGGATAATTTTCCATTGCATGGCAGTTATGAAGCGTTAGCCAGACGGCTTTTTCCACGGTTAAAGCCGCATGACCATGCTTAGTAAATTTAAAAATGATTGTAGCGTCAATCTTGAAGGGGGTAGCTATGAATAAATTGGATGTTAATAAATGGGTTTGGCTGCACTACAACCAACTTAACCCAGACCACGAAATTTTTAAGCATGTTGCCGACTACGAAGGCATTTTATTTATTTGGGACGAAGCGTACTTTGAGAATCAGTTTTTTTCAAAGCAGCGGCTGTTTTTTATTTGGCAGTGTTTGGCCGATTTTAAAAATATGAATTTGCATGTGGTAAAAGGTGAAACCGATGCCGTGCTAAAAACCTTGTATAAAAATAACCCCAATACCCAAATATTTACGCCAGAAAACTCGGTTTTTAATTACCAACGTTGGCAGTTTGTTGAACCACTCAAGCAGAATCAATTTATTGTCTACGACAAAAATATTCCGTTTGGTTTCTTTAAATTTTGGAAAGAAGCACAAAAACAACTCTTTAGAGCCAGCGCATGACCCCTTGGCACTTTGTGCTCGGCTATGCGGGGTTATTGCCGTTTATTGGTCTGCTCATTTTAATGGGGTTAGATTACTCACCCGCCGCTTTCTGGTTGCTGAGTTACGCCGCCTTAATTTACAGTTTTTTAGGCGGAGTGCAGTGGATGGCTACGTTAAACGCCAGCAATGGCCAGCACAAAACACTTAAACAATGGGTTTCAGTGTTGGTAATGTTGTGGGCTTGGTTATGGTTAATTGTGCCGCAAATGGATTGGTTTATTTTGGCAGGCCTGTCGTTTTGGTCACTTTGGATCTATGAGCGAGCATTGTTTAACGAGACTTACGCAATTAATTTTATGAAGATGAGACGTAACTTATCGCTCGTTGCAGGTCTATCATTACTATTAGCAGGCCTGTTATGAGCAACGTATTTGAAGCGATTTATGACCCCTCTTCCGATAAAAACAGAACGCCGTCAAGCGCTTGGAAGCTGATTAGTGACCAAGTCATGGGTGGGCGTTCACAAGGCGAAATTACACGCGTTTTGAGCGATGAGTCAGCGTTTGATTGCTTGCAAGGCGAGGTCAGTTTAGCCAATAACGGCGGTTTTATTCAGATGCAGATGAACCTGAAAAATATCACAGGCTTGTCCCGCCCCTTTGCCGATTACGACGGTATTTTTATTGAGCTAAAGGGCAAGCCGCACGTTTATAATCTGCACTTTAAAAGTAGCCAGCTATGGTTGCCGTGGCAGTCGTTTCGTAAAGCAGTCTCGGTGACCGAGCAATGGCAGCGATTTTTTATCCCGTTTAGCGATTTTGAAAGCCACCGAACCTTCTCGACCTTTAAACCCGCCAAAGCGACCCGATTTGCCATTGTGGCGATTGGTGAAGCGTTTGCGGTCAAAGTCTGTGTTCGGCGCTTTGGCGTTTATCAGAGCGGCTAACAAATCTTGTTTGATGATTCATTAATTTAAATTGACCCTTATTCCCCGCATTAAAGGAGGCAAATATGGCACTGAATGCAAAGAGTTTTCAACTTATTGAAACTCAAAGCCCACAATCACAACGTNTGCGTTTTATGTTGGCAAAGCTCTATGGCGCTCACATGGATGTGGATATGCGCGGTTTTTTACTGCAAGCNAATGAAGAGGAGATGACCTGTTGGACAGACATTCAACAGGCGTTTTATGTGACNAAAGGCAATAACTTCCGTTTAAAAAANTTAGCCGAACAAGCTAANATNGAATTTCAAACTCAGCAAGCGTTTGAAGAGGGCAGAAGTTGTGCGTATGACCTGTTGCCCGCTTTGGTTGCCGATAAAGGGGTGACGCTTCGAGAGAGCAAAAACCCCTATCTTAAAAATGATGCCGTGCCACCAGAAGTCGCGCAAGCGTGGACAGCAGGTTTTAAGAATGCGTTTGAGGTGATTTCGGGGGAATCTTGGTAAACGTTGGTAAATGTTAGCAGGCCTGCTAATTTTTAAATCCCTGCTTTGTGTTTACATTTAAGTACTAGGCGACTTTTAAGCGCTATTTTAGGTTAGTTAGGGGCAATTAAAGATGTTATCTTCATTTTCGACTGATGCCAAAACGGTGCCTGCTGAGGCCGTTTCGAGCATTGATTACCGTCAGCGAGCAGTGATTTATACTGCACAGCAAGCTTGGCAGGGCAGTCCATCAGAAGGCGTGGTTCGCAAGCCGCTTGAGAGAGAGTTTGCCGAATCGGGTCGGACCACGAGTCTTGTGCAGTTTATGCCGGGTGCGTCTTTTGCCCCGCATTTGCACCCAATGGGTGAGGAGATTTTGGTTCTAGAGGGGGTGTTTTCTGATGAAACGGGCGATTATCCCGCTGGCACTTATATTCGTAACCCGCCGGGTTCGATGCATAAGCCGTTCTCTAAAACCGGCTGTGTGCTGTTTGTAAAACTGGATTACTTTCACCCACTGGATTTGCAAGCGGTGAACTTTCAAACCCACTTTAAACCGATGCAGCAAGGGATTGGTAATTTAAAAGTGATGAGTTTGCACAGCTTTGAAACCGAAGGGACGGCGTTAGTTTTTTGGCCTAAAGGTGAGCGTTTTCAGCCGCATAAGCATTGGGGCGGTGAGGAGATTTTTGTGATTAGCGGTGCGTTAATTGATGAGCACGGACGCTACCCTAAAGGCACATGGCTAAGAAGCCCACATCTTAGTCAACATGACCCTTACGTAGAACAAGACACGCTTATTTATGTTAAAACAGGGCACCTTTAGCTTCTACTGCTTTTAATTTTACCGCAGTTTAAGTTGCTTAGGCACCGTGACGAGCGTGCTTATATTGAGTTGAACAGTGACTGCGGTTAACCGCTTTATCGCGCAGTTGCAGGTGCTTGGTTTTTCGTCCACTGACACGAGCTCGCCAATTTTTAAAGGGTTTCTCTTTTAGATGACGGCGCATAAGTTTAATGACCATCGGCTCGGAGAGTCCAAAGTTGAGCTCAATGGCTTCAAACGGAGTGCGGTCTTCCCATGCCATTTCAATAATTCGGCTGATCTGTTCTTCTGATAGGTTATCTAAAATCTCTGTTTTCATGGTCTGTCTTAATTTGATATAAAGTATTGATAAAAAAGTTAAAAAGTCGCAATGATTAGGGTGCTAAGCGTTGAATGTTCCAAACTTGGCTGCTGCCACGGGGTGTTTTTTCATACAAAATTCGGTCGTGCAAGCGGTTTTCACCACCTTGCCAAAATTCAATTTTAGTGGGCACCACTCGGTAGCCGCCCCAAAAATCTGGAAACGGCACTTCGCCATGTTTAAATTGAGTCATCAGTTTTTGGTACTGCGCTTTAAGTAGCGATTTTGACGAGATGATTTCGCTTTGATGGCTGACCCACGCACCAATTTGACTGCCTTTTGGCCGACGGCTGAAGTATTTAATGGATTCAGCGGTGGAGATTTTTTCAGCTCTGCCTTCAATGCGTACTTGGCGCTCTAAATCGAGCCATAAAAACTGCAGACTCACATTTGGGTTATTTTCAATGTGGCGTGCTTTTTCACTGGTGTAGTTGGTAAAAAACACAAAGCCGGTCTCATCAAAATATTTAAGCAATACGGTGCGCGTGACGGGTTGCAGCTCTGGGCTGACGGTGGCAATAATCATTGCATTGGGTTCGGTTAGGTCAGCCGCTTCGGCCTCTTTAAACCACTTGTCAAACTGGGCAACGGGATGTGGGTCAACGGATGTTTTGCTTAAACCACCTTTTTGATAGCTTGAACGCATATCGGCTAGATCTTTAAATGTTTTACTCATCATCCCTCTCCTTAAAACCGGGGTGTGCCTAAAAGTATTGCAATGTATTGGGTTAGTTTACTGCCAACCTTGCCGCCACTTTTGTGAATCTTTTAAACTTTGTGGTGTGATTTCAAATTGATTTTTTGTCATCACCGCTTCTAAGGTGCAACTGAGCACTTTTTGCGACTCTTCATCTTCTAAGCAAGCCACCACGATAAAGTGCTTTTGTTTATCTATTGGGTTGAGGGCCGTCCATTTTGACTGCATCAGTTTTTTTGTCTGAAATCGATTCATTTTAGGTATTGTTGCAGTGTTTGATAAAACCTTTCGGGTTGCTCTATCCAAGGAAAGTGGCCGCACTGGTCGATAATATCAACTGAACTCAGATTAATATTTGGTTGCATGGCGTCTAGGTTGTAAGGCATCAAGTAGTCTTGTTTGCACTCTAAAAAATGCAATGGTTTTTGCCAAGCATTAATTTCTGAAAATAAGACAGGTTTGGCGTCGTACTCTTTCCAAGCCTGAATATTCAAATCGATATTGAAGTCATTAATTGTAAATTGTGCGGCGTAGGTTTGGCCCTGTTCATAATCTAAAAANTAGGTNGGCAAAACNTGCTGAATTTGGCGNAAAGTCACGGTTTGTAGNTCNGCTTCGTTAAATTCGGTGGNGTGTTCCCATGCNGATTCATCGTCCCATTGNGCATTGGTCTCTTGNCTGTTACGNGNATGAATTTCATCGGTTAAGTGCGCCATCGCTTTTTTNTGAGGNTCAACGGGATTCAGTAAGATAATTTTTTCAACATCGTCTGGGTNGGCACGTGTATANAGCATCGCCATCAGTGCCCCCCANGANTGGGATAGCAAAATAACCGGNGTGTCGTTAGCGACATGGNTTTTGAGTTGGGCGATTTGNGCCGTCCACGCNTCNAATAAATTTGTGGGTTTTTGCGCTTGGTTTTCGCCAATGCCAAGCATGTCCATTAAGTAGACNNTATGCCCCATATCGGCGATTTTGAGTTGTATTGGCTCTAAGTTCCAGCTACTAAATCCGGGGCCGCCGCCTAGAATAAAAACAGCGGTATTCTGTGAAGGGTTTTTGGTGGCCGCAGTTTGGCTTGGCGTGATTTGGTGGTAATAAAACTCGCCAGTAGAGTGGAGTATTTTAGGACTACTAAAAGCGGCATACACATGGGTTGTGGACGCCATTAAGCCCAAGCAAATCGTTAGCAATCGAATCATAAAGTTAAGCCACGTTATTGAAAGGTTCAAAATGGGTTGCGCTAATAACAGGATATGAAAGGTGTTATTAATGAAAAAGTGGGGGCGAAAACGCAACTGTAAATTGGGTTTTCAATAAAGGTGTAAGCTCTACTGTTTTAGCGCTCCCCAAGCATTGAGATATAAGGTTGGCAATCTCGGGATCAAATTTACCTTTTTGTATAAGTATTGTCAAATAAATAATTATATTTGTATAGGTTTAGGTGGGCTTTATTTATGCGTTGTTGAATGTCGTGATTGAAAGCGTTGTCATTTGTAGTATTGTGGGTCTAACTTTTTGAGGTGTTGCATGACTATTTGATCTGAATTAACAGCACTTTTAGCAGGCCTGCTAATAGTATTAGCGGTTAATAGGTAAGTGTTTGATTTACTGGTTATTACTTCTTTAATTGGCTTCGATGTTAGCCAAGTCGAAAGGTCGTTAATCCGTTAATTGAGTGTGTTTTATTGTTCATAATGCTGTAACCTTCTTGAATGCCCTCAACGTTACTTAATAATGGTTATTTATGCTTACCCGAACTTTACTGCCGCTTCTGTTTATTGCCAGTGTTACCGCTATGCTGCCCGTCCACGTTTTTGCCAAAACCATCTCCATTACCACGCAACCGGTGATTGACGGACTGGTTGAAGAGCGCATTGAGACGGTTGGTCAGGTTGAGAGTTTACAGTCGCCCGTTGTGGCCTCTGAAATTACCGCTAAAGTACTCGAAGTACTGGTTAAAATTGGGGATGCTGTTACGCCAGAAACGGTGTTAGCAAAACTAGACTCCGCTACTTACGAGTTGCAAGTGGCGGAAGCGCAAGCGGAAGTGCGACGTTTGGAGGCGATGGTCGCTTTACAAACGCGTCAGGTGAAACGCTTTAAGGCACTATTGAATAAAAAAGGCATTGACCGTGCCACCTACGATAAAGCGGTCTCAGAACAAGAGTCGGTCGAGTCTGAACACGACTATGCATTGTCAAAATTAAGCCTAGCCAAATTGCGATTGCAGCAAACTCAAATTTTAAGCCCAATTCAGGGCGTTGTGGATGAACGCATGATTTCGGTGGGCAGTTATGTGGTGCCCGGCACGCCACTTTTTAAGGTGGTTGGTATACAGCAATTACGTGCGCGTTTGCCGTTTTCTGAGCGTCTCTCATCGCAAATCAAACAAGGTCAAACGGTTTATTTAACCTCGGCGGCCAGTTCAAGCGCCCCAATTAAAGCCAAAATTGATTATTTACGTCCACAAATTGAATCCGCAAGCCGCGCGATTGAAGTTTTCGCTACGTTTGAAAATCAACAGGCCTGGTTATCGGGGGCGAGTGTTAAGGCGGAATTGCTTTTAAACCAGCAACCTAACGCTTTATTGGTGCCATTGCAGTCGATTGTTGATCGCCCTGCTGGACAAGTCGTGTATGTGGTTCACATTGACGAGAAAACCGCTAAAACTACCATTGAAGAGCGTCCCATTACCCTGGGCTTAACCACCGATCATGGCGTGCAAATTTTGGCCGGATTAAAAGCGGGTGAGATGATTGCGGTCGATGGCGCACGCTTTTTATCAGCGGGCGCTGAGGTGGAAATTCAACGATGAACCTGGTTAAGTTGTCGTTAAATCGACCCGTATTTGCGTGGATGATGAGTCTATTAATTGTGGTGTTTGGCTGGATGAGTTTTGAACGCATCGGCCTAGATCGTTACCCTTCGGTGGAGTTTCCAATGGTGTCGGTCAGCACCGTCATGCTGGGTGCCAACCCCGAAATTATTGATGCTAGCGTGACGCGTGTGATAGAAGCGCAAGTCAACGCGATTCCGGGCGTTGAGCATATTCAATCGAAGTCTTCGCCGGGTGTGTCGCAGGTTTACTTGACCTTTCGTTTAGAGAAAGACATTGATGTGGCGTTCAATGAGGTGCAAGCCAAGGTTAATCAGGTATTAAACCAACTGCCGGACGACATTAAAACCCCTCAGGTGGCTAAGGTAGAAGCGGGCGGTGCACCGGTGATTTGGTTGGCACTGGAAGGTAATCGTACCTTACAGCAACTCAATGAGATTGCGCGTAATCAGATTAAACGCCACTTAGAGAACATTGATGGTGTTGGCCAAGTGGTATTGGGCGGCGAGCAAAAACGCACCATTCGAATTGATCTAGACATTGACCGTTTAAATGCCTACGGTTTAAGTGTGTTGGAAGTGATGGCGGCGATTGAGCAAGAGCACTTTCAACTACCGGGCGGTTTTTTAACCCACGGTGAGCAAGAGTATTTGATTAAGTTAGATGCCGAGTTTCATCAAGTAGAGGCATTAAAAACCTTGCCGGTGGCGCAACGTGGCAATAGTGTGGTGCAGTTGCAAGACGTGGCACAGGTGACCGATGGCTTAGCCGATAAACGCAAGTTAGCGCATTTTAACGGCAATACCACGGTCGGTATCGGCTTGATTAAGGTTTCTGGCAGCAATACGGTGGATATTGTTAATGAGGCTAAGCTGCGTTTAGAGCGTGATATTTTGCCCAATTTAGAGCCGGGTGTGACCTTGCAAGTGGCCAGTGATGACGCCAGTTTTATCGAACAAATTTTAGACTCTATGAAAGAGCATTTGTGGTTGGGGACGATTCTCACCGCGGTGGTGATGTGGCTGTTCTTAAAGAATATTCGTGCCACGGCGATTATCTCAATTTCCATTCCGGTGTCACTGCTTGGCGCGGTTGCGGTGATGTACTTCTCTGGCTATACCTTTAACACCATGACGCTGTTGGCGCTGTTGCTGTTGATTGGGATTGTGGTGGACGATGCGATTGTGGTGTTGGAGAACATTCACCGCATTGCCGAAACCGAAGACGTTACCATGCGAGAAGCCGCCATCAAAGGCACGCAACAGGTTCAGTTTGCGGTCATTGCCGCTTCATTGACGTTGGTCTCCATTTTTGTTGCGGTCATTTTTATGGAAGGGATTGTGGGTCGCTTTTTTAAAGAGTTTGGCGTGGTGGTGACGATTGGTATTTTGGTGTCGCTTTGGGTCTCGTTAACCCTGATTCCGGTGTTGAGTGCCCGGTTTTTAACGGTTAAAAAAGAAGATAAATCGCCTGAAAAACCCGCTTCAAAACTGTATGAGTGGTTAGAAAATGCGTTTGTTAAAACCGAGCAGGCCTACCAAACGTGGTTATTTGAAGCCTTAGATAATCGCCGTAAAACGCTTTTATGGACGGCGACGATTGTGGTGCCGTGTTTCTTATTGGTGACACAACTGGGTTCCAGCTTTATGCCCAAACAAGATCAAGGGCAGTTTATTGTGAACTTTAAAACGCCGTTGGGTTCCAGTTTGTTGTACACGGAAAAACGTTTAATTGAGATAGAGTCGGTTCTGCAAACCACGGATGGCGTGGCTGGCGTATTTTCCAGTATTGGCACGGGAGAAGCGGCGCAGGTAAATGAAGGGCGCATTGTGGTGGGCTTGAGTGATATCGGTGAGCGTGACCAGCACATGACTGAAATCATGCAAAACTTGTCCACTAAACTGAATGGAATTGCAGGGGTTCAAGCGTTTGTGTCGCCACAGCCGATGATGAGTGGTCAGCGTGGCGAACCCTTCCGTTTTGTGATTCAAGGCCCTGACTTGAAACAGGTTGCTGATTTAAGTGAAACCTTGTTGCAACGTCTGCAAAAGCATCCGCAGTTAGGTGAGATGGATTTGGATTTACAGATGGCCTTGCCGCAAGCGAACTTTGAAGTCGATCGACAAAAAGCGGCGTTATTGGGCTTGAGCTCTGAGTCGGTGGCACAAGCAATTAATGTGTTAGCGGGCGGAGTGGATTTGGTTAAGTTTAGTGAACTGAATCAAACCGGTGAGCGTTACGATGTGCAGTT
>JGI10211J34971_10004823_pt1 | contig 10645 bp, 11 predicted proteins | sample Etolagsediment_FD_34971 | JGI IMG/M metagenome (IMG submission 34971)
ATCTATAAATATTGCAATATTTTAACATGAACCTATTAATGTTATTAGATAAATGTTTTCATATGGCATTTTTAGCATATCTTTTATGTATTTTAATCTTTTATATATATTATAAGAAAAAAATAGCAAGAATATTTATAAATTATTTTTTTTTATCAAGACATTTTATATCTTCCAGTCGGATCATATAACTTATTTATGTGTATTGTTTTATTATTTTTTTAAGAAAAATGTATCAATATAAAACTATTTTTTATAATTTATTGATGAACACTTTAAATTAATAATATTTAATAATATTTTATTATATTTAATAATATTTTATTATTCTATTTAAAGAAAAAACATCAATATGAAATATAAATTGTAAATTCTTTTGATTAAAAATAGATATTAAAAATTTCTATAAATACTTAAAATAATAACTTTAATTATAACTATGATTTCTATAAAAACAAGTACTTCTTTTAAAAATAAAGAATTAAGTAATTATCTTAGTTTAGATAACATAGATATAAATGAATATATATTAAATACAGGTACTTTTTTTTTAAAATTTAAACTTAAAGAAAAAAATAGTAATTTAAAAGATTATACTTTTGATATTGCTTCTATTATTGAACATTATGAAACCAAGATACAAAAATTAAAAGAAGAAAATGAAAAAATAAAATTAAGTAAAAAAGTAGAATATTTTGAAGAAAATAGTTTGACTGTTTCTAAAAAAGAGAATCAAGAAGAGATGATACTTATTAATCATATCGATAAAAAATACAATGATATGTATTCAAAACTTAATGTGACTACTGACCATTATGATAGAACTCTTATTAAAAATTTAGATCCTATAATTAAACGCATTCATGATATGAATCAAAACTTTTATAAATTCTTTGATAAATTTGATAAAGGTAATGTTGAAAAAGGTAATTTTGGTGAAAAATTTATTGAAGATTATTTAACTGATAAATTCTCTAATTGTTCTATAGAAGACACTCATAAAAGTACATCTGCAGGTGATTTACTATTTAAGTTTGATAACTTATCTTTGTTAGTTGAAAGTAAAAATGTATCTTCTATTAGAAAAGACGATGTTTCTAAATTTTATAAGGACATTCAAATTAGAACTGAAAACAATGAAATTAATAGTGCTTTATTTGTTTCTTTAAATAATTGTAATCTTCCTAATAATTCTAAATTTTTTTCATTTGAAATAAAAAATAAAATTCCTATAATATTTATATCAGATGTATTCAATAATACTGAGCTAATTAGAATGTCTGTTATTATGTTAAATTATTTGTCTAAATTTATAGAGAATTATTCTGATAATATATCTGTACAAAATATACTTAATGATTTAGAAAACTCAATCTATTTAATTAATAAACAGTTTGAATACATAGAAAATGATAAAAAATTAATAACAAAGTTCCAACAAAATATTGTTAATAAAGAAAATGATTTAAATAAATTATTAAAAATAATAATTGATTCTATTAAAAATAATAAAATTAAAACAAATGATAAATATACTGATCATAATTTAGAACAAATTGTTAATCTTGTTAAGATTGAACTTAAAGATAATTCAAATTTTAAACTTAGTATGAAAAATATACAAAAGTTTAATATATCTTCATACACTATAAAAAAATATGGTGGTATTAAAAAGATTAACCAAATGATTGAAAATGAGATGAAAAAAGAAAGTTATATATTATTAGAGTAATTATTTAAACATATTGATTTAAAGAATAATTAGTTAAATATCATAACTTAAAGATTAATTAGTTAAATATCTTAAGTTAAAGAGTAATTTGTTAAATATCATAACTTAAAGATTATTTTTATAATTTATAAATTTCAAGTTATTTATTTAGATGATTCTGTCACTAATAATTGAATTGTATCTTCTAATGTTCTTGTTTGATTTTTCTTAAATATTTCATCGATATTTTTTCGTGTTAAAACACCGTTCTGAATTTCATTGAATATTGTATTGTTTTTCATTGAAATGAAAGAACTAAAAGATAAATTAAATTTATTCATCAATATATCTTCAATTAGAAGTTTATCTAATTTACATGATTCATATGTATTTTGACACAAATGAATAATATCATCAATCGATATTTGAATTCTGTTTTCTTCAAATACATTCTTAAATAAAATTTCTTGAATCATCGCAGGGGATATACAATAATCTTTTATCTTTTCAGTATTTATGAATTGTTTCTTTGATATAATTTTAGTTTCATACGTATTTTCAATCATTTGAATGACAATATCTTTTGACGGATATGATAATTTACAATTAATGTCAATACGACCAGGTCTTAGTAATGCCTTGTCTAATTTATCAATATAATTTGTTGTAATTAAAATCATTAATCCATCAATCTTCTTTAGTCCGTCAAGTGATGAAAGTATATTTCCAACACCATTTTCTTCTTTCTTTAAGAAAGACGGTATATTAATAGTAGATGATATATTATTTGATTGATCACTGGACAAAGTTTTAATAGATTTTTCTTTTGTTTCCTCTTCACGTTGAGCAAATAATTCACTGTTAGTGTCCATTTCTTCAAAAACAAAACAAAGTTCATGATTATCATATTTCTTACCATTGAACTCTCTTTTATCTAAAACAGCATTAAACATCTCTGAATCTTGAACTAATTTCATGTTAATATTGACAATATGTCTTTTTGTGACACTTGCAACCATTTCAATAAGTGTTGTTTTTCCTGTTCCAGGAGAACCTGAAAAAATAGAAACATTCTTATTTCTACGACATGACTTAGATAATATTGTTTTCATTGTCTTCATTTTATTTTCAACTTTTTCTTTTCCACCTAATAAATGAATTATTTCAGGGGAAATATCTCCATTAATAAATAATAGAAGTTGATCATAAAATTGAGCCTTATCTTTCATATAAAAATTAGATAATTCAAATTTACGTGTATTTTCTTCTTTTTTAAATTCAGTAATAAAATCACCGTCTTCATCTTTTCTAATTTTCTTTAAATCAAATTGAAACAGTTTATGCTTATCTTCATCAGGATGACAATATTTATCATAATCTTCAATACATTTTTTAATAAAACTATCAATAAATTTATTAGCTTCATCAAAACTATAAGAATGATAAAAAGGAATAACATATATATAAATTGTTGTTAAATAAATATCTACATTTTCATCAGATTTATTTTGGGTTTTTGATGTTTTACCATAAATAATATATTCATCTGTTTGTTCTAAAATAATAGATTTATTTAAAGAAATTAACATAAAACGATCTGTTTCTTCATCCCAATAATTATTCTTCATGTGAGTACGTATTTGTTTTCTTTCATTGATTTTATTTAATTTTGTATTTATATTATTATTGATGTAATATTGAATTGCTTCATATTCATTTGAATATACTACTTTAATCTTAGATTGATTGTTTGAAATCGTAATTCTTTCTTCAATTCCTTCAACCATGATTTCTGTGTAAAATAATCTGAGAAATGTGTATCTGTCCACTTCTTTATATATTTTGTAAATAATAAATATAAAAGGTAAATAAAATATAAATTCGGTCATATTCTCAATTGAGATGTATTTTAATATTTCAGTTGCTTGTTGCATCATGAAAAAATTGATTACGCTGTCGATATCCATTTTACTTTATTAAATTTTAGTCTTGGAAATCGATATATTATTTGAATTATGTAAAAAATCAATTTTTTTTATGGAAAAGAATAAGAAGAAATGAAATACCAATGTACTATTTAATATATAATGTATAGTGTTTGTTAATTACATATTTAGTAAAAAAAAGAATTAAATAATGAATTTACAATATATTTTTAATGTAAATACAATTATGCTATTTTATAAATAGATATGATACCATTTGACGCACCATTCACATAGTTTGATATGAAATCAATCGACCCGTCTGATGTGTTTCTTATTCTTAATGTGTCGTTTATATTAAATGTATTGATAAAAGAACATGGTATGACTAAACTATGAGCTGTTCCCGTACCTATTTCATCAATTCCTTTTTGTGCTATCAATAATGTCTTTTTATTACCATTTTGAGTATATTCAATACTTAAATTAATCGATGCAAGTGTCGTGTTTTCAATGTATATGTTAAAACTATTAAAATAATTTCCTTTTTCTATAAATGTAAATGTTCCATTTTTATAATTTATGTAATTATTTTCGACAAATGTATTGTCAAATTTTATAATTTCACCTTTTTTAACTGTTTTCATTTGTGTGTTTGATTTTGATATTAAATTAGAGTAGATTATTTCTGCTTGATAAGATACTTTTGTTCCATCACTACCAACATATAACCCCACAACTTTATTATCATCAACTGAATTTGAACTTGAAAAACCATTTGTGTCATATAATATTTGTAGTGCGTTTGATAGATTATAAAGATATTTACCTGTCGTATCTCTTGTGATTGTTAAGAAATAACCAGATGGTATTGGTGATGTTTTCAAATCTACTACATCTGCATTTATTGTATAGGTATTATCTTCATTTTTTGATATTCCCTCAAAATGACTTACTAAATTATTTCCAAAATCAATGGTTGTCCAATTCAAAAATGTATTTGATGATGAATTATAAGTAACAATAAAAGCATTGCCAATAGGTATTATTCCATTTTGAGTATATATTTTATCAATACTTACTGATTTTGTTGAATACCCACCAACAATACTATAATTATTATTTCCATTATATATGATTCCGTATGTAGTTGTTGTTTTCGAATTTGGATATTTGATTTGAGTTTTGACTTTATGTAAATTGTTTATATCATAAATATATGATATTGTTTCATTATTTTTATTTGTATTTCCACTATTTCCTACAATTAACCCATTTGAATTACTATGTAAAAAATTAGTATTATAATATTGATTGACACTTGGATAAATAAAATTATTTGATTTTTTTAATTGATCTAACGTTCCTTGAAAAAGAAATCCTTGAATGTTTTGATTATAATCTAAATATGAACCAACAAATGTATAGTATCCTGTTTCTTTATTGTAATCCGGTCCATATACTGATGTACCCAATGAATTTGGAACATTTAAATAATATGTTATACCATCTATACAATTAATATTTCCTATATAAATAAGTCCATTTCCAGTATTTGGGTTGGGGTTTGTTGTTCCACATAATACGTATTCATTACTACCTAATGAACGAATTCCTTGCCAGGCTGATACACCCCCATATTCTTTTCCTGTTGGTGTATCTACTAAAATATTATTTGTATTGTAATAATTTATTATTGCTTTATTATTTGAGGTCATTATATATATATATATAAAGATTTGTTTTTTTATTTCGATTAATTAAAATATTTATATATAAATTTGAAAAAAATTATTCTATTTTATGTTTATTATTACAACAAGGTTTATCTTACACTTTTATTCTATACATTTATTCTATACATTTATTTGTCATTTTTAACAATTTTTATATATTATATATAAATGTACTTAAAGAAATAGTCATATATATAAGTAATGAGGTAGAGTAATCTACTTTGTTGTTTTTTTTTGGCATGGTTCCCGAGCGGTCTTTTGGTTATTTTGACCAACCCGTATAAAGGGGCGAGACTTAAGATCTCGTACGTAAGTTTCCCGGGTTCGAATCCCGGTCATGTCAAGTTATTTTTATAAATATTTTTTATAAACATAAATTTTTTTTTAAAAAAAATGCCAAAATGTATTCATAATAATTGTACAAAAACATACTTATAATATTTTATATGGGTAAATAAACTATATAAAATAATAACAGGGGAAGGTTTCGATCCTTCGACCTTTGGATTATGAGCCCAACACGCTTCCTTCTGCGCCACCCTGTTATACTTATACACTTAGAAAAAAAATATGACATTTAAACGCACTATTATTTTAGGGCAATAACCTTAAAATATATAAAAATAATATTTAACATATTGTACAACCATATAATCCATGTAAACCTCCTTCATTAGCTATTTTTTTTATTTTTTCTAATTCTTCATCACTAATCATTTCATCATTTTCACTACCTTTTTTTACAAATGTTTTTATTTGGTCTTTTAAATCATTACTCTTTTCTTCATTAATTTGTTTTATTTTTATAACTTTATTATTTCCTGACATATATATTTAAGATATAAAAAATTGAATCTTTTTAAATTTATTTAAAATATATAAAACATACTTTAAATATGTCAAGACTACCAGATGAAATTATCTTACATGTGATTAAGTTTCTAAACTATCATGATTTTAAAAAACTACAAAAAAGTGATAAATATTTAGACCAATTACTACAACATGAAATTATTCTTAAAGCTCCTAATACTATCATTCGATTTATGTTAAATACAAGATTTAAAAAAAATAGAAAAAGTATAGAAATAAATAAAAGACATAATCATCTAAATATATTAATACTACCAGATGAAATTATCTTACATGTAAGTAAGTTTCTAAACTATCATGATTTTAAAAAACTACAAAAAAGTGATATCTATTTAGACCAATTACTACAACATGAAATTATTCTTAAAGCTCCTAATACTATCATTCGATTTATGTTAAATACAAGAGTTAAAAAAAATAAACTAAGCATAGAAATGAATAAAAGATACAATAATCTAAATAGTTTAGAATTAGCTCTATATTACTTCTTTTTCTATGAAAACCAATATGTAGAAAATTGGTTAAAAGGGGTAAATTGTGTATGGAAACAAAATATTATTAACTCTTATCAATTTACTATTCCAGAAAAAGTTAATAAATATAATTTATTTTATATACAAAAAAATATGAAACCAGATGAAATTTGTAATATTGGCTGGTAACTATTTATTTCTATAGAATTTTAATTTATAATATTAACTTATAATATGTCTAAAGATTATACCAAATCATGTAAAGTTTATAATAATTTATATAATGAGTGTATCAATTTATTTGATAAAAATGAATGTTATATATATTATCGTTTTCTAAAACTTCATTGTGTATCTTTTTCTAAGAAATGAATCATATCCCTTAATATATATTTATTATTGTTACCAGATTCAATATTTTTTAATACACTTAATACCATATCATTTTTTAATTGATTTGCTTTTTTTACATTCTTATTTTTTTTATAATAATCAATTAACTTTATACCTGATTTAATTGTTGTGTAAGATATTTTACTATTTTTTAATTTTCCATTCATGTACATGTTTTTAGTAAAACGCTCTTCAATTAACTCATAATCTTTATTCGAAAAATATTTTTCACATTTTGAATTAGCACTTGTAAGACCAATAGCAATTGCTTGTTTTTTTGAATTTATTTTTTGATTACTTCTTGTTTTTAATTTTCCTTCTTCAAACTCCTTCATTGTTTTAGATATCTTTTTTAGCTTACATGACTCATATTTAGTTTGATTACTCATACTATTTGCATAGATTTTAACTAAAAAAAAAAATTGAATTTTTTTTTTGTAAAATAATATATAATTAAACAAACTTTAAGAAAACAATGTCAAAAGCTACTGCTACCGTTAAGAAGACCAATGAGTCTAAGAAGACCCCTATTAATATTAATGAAGCTGAGAAGAAGGAAAAGAAACCTATTCTTTCGGCACCTAACCTAAGATATTTATCATTTACTCTTGACCTATTAATGAAACAAGTTTCTGATGGTGTTATTACTCCAGAGCAAGCTTATTCTTATCTTAATAATAATAAGACATTTGATGAACCTGATTCTCAGAATCAATTCTTTGAGGATTTCGATTTTAAGGCTACAAACAAAACATTTAAGGATTTTATTAAATCTGTTAATAAGGTATCTATTGACGCTGACAAAGATCTTGTAAAGGCTGAAAACCTTTCTGCAAGTGCTTCTGAGAAGGCAATTGAGAAAGAGAAGGAAGCTGAAACTGCTGATGAAGACAAGAAGAAGCCCGCTAATTCTGTGGCTAAACGTGCCAGAACCGCTGCTAAAACTGCTATTTCTAAGGCTGAAACAGCTAAGGAAAAGTCTGAAAGGTTGAAAGATAAAAAGAATGCTGCAATTGAAGCACTTGGTATTTTCATTATTAAGCACAAATCTGCTGATTCATCCTCTGATAATGGAGATCAAGAATCTTCTGATAATGAGCCTGATGAAGAATCTTCTGATGTTAAAATTGAAGTTGCTATCTCTGAGATCGAAGATCCAAAGAATACACCCAAGAAGTCATCAAAGAAGAAGAATACTTCTTCTGAAGCATCTCTATAATTTATTAATTTAAATTTTAATTAAAATATTTAACAATTTATAATACACAATACCATTTTTTTTATTCGTTTATTTTTAAAATTTTTAAAAATAATTATTATTATGTTTTTAGAAAAATTTCCTTATAATACAAAAATATTAAGTGATTCTTTCCCAGAATCTTTACCTGCCTTTATAGAAGTAAGCCAATATAGTCGTATGAAATATGAATGGTCTCATTTAAAAAAAGCTTTAGAACTCGACCGTGTATTACATAGTGCTGTTTTTTATCCTCATAATTATGGGTTTATTCCTCAAACATTATGTGAAGACGGAGACCCATTAGATGTACTCGTTATGTGTGATGGACCATTACAACCAGGTTGTTTTGTTAATGTAAGACCTATATGTTATATGATTATGGAAGACGAAAAAGGGTTAGATGAAAAACTTCTTGCCGTTGTTGAAAAAGATCCTCATTATAATCATATACATAAAATGGAAGATATTCCTAAACATAAATTAGATGAAATAAGTCAATTCTTCGAAACATATAAAACATTAGAAAAAGAAAAATGGGTAAAAATAGGTGGGTGGAAAAATACGATTGAAGCACATCATCTAATTAAAATAACTCATGAAAAATATATCAATGAGAAAAAATTATCATCAAATAGCTTAATTGACTTAGAATAAAAATTGATTTTTTTTTTTTAAAAAGTACAATTAAACATATATATAATGGATTCAAGCGACAAAAATTATCAATTTTATTACAGGTTAAGATGTGTTCAATCACTTATTCATGTTCCATTGGAACAAAAAGATAATGTGAACAAAATGTTATTAGATTTAGATAGAATGTATACTGATATGTTGAATAAAAACCAGTTATTTGTTTGTGAACTTAATAAAATGAAACATTATATTCATAAATTAGAATACGATATGAATTGTATTTCTATTGAAAATAAAAGTTTAACTAAATCTGTGATGGAAAAAACAAAATGTGATGAATTACGACCTTTGTCTCCTCCTGGTTTNTATCCAACTTTAGATAATCAAATAGATAACNTTAGTGTGAAACAAAACGAAANATATCAATTATTTCCAAATACTTCTAAGATGTTTTTATTTGAACTTAATAATCCAGTTCAATTAAATGATNTTAAAAAAGAATCTATATTAGATAAATNTGATAAAGAGATTGAACCAGAATTAGACCAAATTGAAACTAATAAAAATATAATTAAAAAAAAAGATTTTATTATTAAAAAAGAAAATAAAAATAAAAATAAAATGAAAACATCAAAAAATATTGAAGATATCGATAAAAAATGGGAAAGATGCAATTTATTTAATGAATCTTTGGAATCTATTCATAAAATATTAACAGCAGTTATGCATGTATTTTATTCTGAATATTACAAACATGCAAAATATGATGATTATTTTTCAAAAGAAATTGTTAGCCATTGTTATGGTACATTTTTTATTGATATTATTCATAATTCAAAATTAAATACTACATTTTTATATTTACGTGAAAATACAAAAAATTTAGGTAATTACTTTCGTAAAATTAAAGTTGAATATAAAATCTTTAATAATAAAAAAGGTAAGCAAGTTACACATTTCTTTTACAAAGAATAAAATTTTAATTTTAATTTATAACATTTAAAGTTGTCATTCGATTTAATATTTTTGTTAATATTTCAATCGATATTTTATCCCCTAAATTATCAATAACTTCATTATATAATGGATCACGATTATGTTCTTTCAAAATAAACTTATTGATTATGAATTTAAAACTATAACCAATTACTTGACCTAATTACCAATAAAATGTATTTCCTTAAAATATTATTGATAATAATCAAGAAAATAATATTAATATTGAAAATAAAAATAATCATGATGGTGAAATAATAAGTGATTCAGATAATGATACAGAAATGTCTCTTATTGAAAACGATAAGCTTGAAGGATTAACTGGTAAACATCGAAAAAATGTTAAAAAAAGATTATTGAAGCATAAAATAATAAAAAATAAATACATATTTATTAAATAAAAAAAATATATAATTATATATTATAAATGTCAAATAAAAAAAATGGTGAAATTTTTTTTGTTTCTGATTTAGAAGGGTGTTACGCAAAGATAAGGGATAAAAAACAATCAACTTTACAATGTTCTGACATTTTTTTCAGTGCATTATATGATCATCTAACAAATATGGTATATATACATTTAACTTTGTAATGTTAATTAAAGTATTCATTGTAAATGTGTTCATGTGTAACATACTTATATAAAAAATGACCCAAATAAA
>JGI10211J34971_10004824_pt1 | contig 10641 bp, 12 predicted proteins | sample Etolagsediment_FD_34971 | JGI IMG/M metagenome (IMG submission 34971)
GGAACATCTTACGGCACAGCAGTAACTGACTCTCAGGAGTTTTGGGTGGGGAGTAATGTCAATGGCTCTGCACAAACAGTTAATGGCCATATGGATATGGTGCAGGTGGATAATGGCACAGCCCTATACACAGCACCATTTATACCGCCAGTATACCCGACAAGTGGCGCGAGTGGAAATGCTTTTCAAGTGATAATGTTCTAAACAAGGAGGATACAATGAGTGTATGGAGAATGGAAATGGACATATCGTTTGATTCGAAAGCGAATATGTTAGCTATGATGAACCTCATAGAGAAGATGTATTATAAGTTACAGAAGAAGGAAGGCGAACTTCCTATACCTTGTCAAGTACGATGGCACGAATGTATGCACGATGTGGGTGGACCCTGCAGTGGATATGAAACTGTAGTATTTGATGGCGAGACAAACCATGGCGTACCCGCGATAAATGCGATCCCTAATGCGCTTAAAATAGAGATCAAGAACCCGGTAGAAGCAGAAAAGGCAGTTCTTCAGGGGCAGATCGACGCTTTAACAGCAGAGAATGCCGAACTCAAGAAGCCTAAAGCGACTGGCGGTACGGCTCCCATAGCCCCAGCAACCGGGGGTACAGCTTGAACGCAATAGAGATGGCAAGGATTATCAAGGAGATAGGCTTGGCAGCGGGTGCCTTCTGCTTATGTGCCTGGATGGTTGTGTATATAGTGAAGAGACTTGCCACGAACCTTGATAGGATGATAACAAAACAAGACATCTTTATGGCACGGGTGGAGCAAGAACATAAGGCTGCCCAGGAAGATCATAAAGAATTTTCAGCACAGAATAAAGAAATTACTGCGGCACTGGGTCGCATTAATGGCTTTAAAAGTGACTAAAAGGAGGACATGACATGAAGTTTTTAGAAGGATACAAAACGTACATAGTGGTAGTGGTAGCGGTTATTTTTAATGGGTTAGTGGCGATGGGCTATGTACCCGCAGAGTCTCTTGGTCTGGTCAACACCATACTTGGGTTCTTGGGTCTTGGTGCTGTTAGGGCTGGGATAGCAGGTAAATAATGTGGGTTACATTGGGACTAGGAGTCCTAAAGAATCTACTAGGGTTAGCGAAGGATCTCAACTCAGGAGAGAATAGAGAGAAGAAGTTCCATGTTGCAATGAGTAAGAACGCAAGGAAAGCCCTCAATATAGCCGAGGACTATTTCGACATTGTAGAAGAGAACTTAACTAAACTTCCAGAGGGTGTACGGAAGAAACTTAAAAGGCTGTCGCAGAAATTTGATGACCTAGATTAATATGCTGAAGCCCCTGGTGATAAGCCAGGGGCTTTTTGCATTTAGATTCGAGTTGCCGTACATAGAAGGATATAGTCACGGGAAGCTGGGAGTTTGGTATCCCAATGCTTTCCGTTGGTGTTAAACCGAGTGATGCTGGTAATATTCAGCAACTCTCTATACCTCCATTTGACGATGTTTTCTGTGAACATTCTCACGTGGGAAGGATCATCGAATGAAGGAACAGAAAAAACAACCTCTTTGCCAACCGGTACCTTGCCAAGGACATCCTTGTCACGAGTCAGGTGTTCCAAGACTTCAAGAAGAACGTATGCATCGTAATCTCCGTAGGCATGGGTGTATATGTCCGCGACTCGATAAGGATTGGAGACCATGTCAAAGCCATCGTAATTCTCTATGTACTCACCAAGTTTGCCCTGCCCGCAACCTATATCGAGGGTAGACTTATCCCCCACGATCTTAGCTACAGCCTTGTAGATATTTTCATATCTCTTATGGGCATCCTCTGGATACTTCTCATAGATCTTCTCATAATAGTCCGCGGTCTTTTCTACCTTCTCCCGGGTGAAGAGTAGCTTACTATTATCAGCCACCTCTGCCATCCATAGCCAACCTTCTTTATTAGTAGGACCCACCATATTAGCCATAAAGAGGATGGCTTCCTTGAAGTTGACGTTGATCTTAATAGCCTGGAGACAGGCATCCCGGGCTTCCTCTCCCCTTTGGAGATTCCAAAGCGCCCGTGCCTTCAAAAGGTTAGCATCTGCCCTCTCTAATGCCCATTTCCCGTACTTTAGGTGTTCATCTGCCCAGTATAGACAATTAACCCATTCGCCCTTGTAAGAGCATTCTCGCGCGAAATAATACATATTTCTAGGGGCTGTGCGGTTAGCTTCAACCTCCTTCTTGAGGATCCTATATGCCCTATTAGGATCTAACTTGTGTGCCGGAGACCACCCAAACCTTACTGTTGCCCCTGTGTGGTACTTAGAAGTTACCGATAGATGGTTATGGATGGCTCCCTTCCAATAAACTTCCTTACATTTCCTATATAAGGTAGGTATTGAGTGAGAGTTTGCCCCACTTACAGCTATGTAATTGACACCAAAACAGTATTCTTTAGGGTATTTGTCTATTGCTGCTCTTAGCTTCTTCATATCCCCCTTGGTTAAGGTGTCATCAGCATCGATGGTATAGACCCATTCGTTCTCACACTTAGCCATCGCGTGGTTCCTGGCTCCCGCGAAGTCATCGTTCCACTTGTAGTCCGTGAAGGACTTGATGTGTGGGTATTTCTTCTTGAGTTCCTCTATCACCTCAAGAGTCTTGTCGATGGAGCCGGTGTCACATATGACGATCTCATCAGCATCCTTTACCGATTCGATACAAGCGGGCAACATCTCCTCTTCATTCTTTACTATCATTGCTACACTTATTTTAGCCATAATATCCCCTGTCCCATAAGAACATATGCCAACTGGATACCTACGAGGAGTCCAAAGAATCCCTCACAGATCTTCCACATGAATATCTTCTCTGTTAGTTTTGTATTGGAAAGTAAGAAAAGTACACTAAATCCTATGGCAGTTCCAAGATTCCACCACGAGATGCCTATAGCAGCCCCTATAGTCGCGTATAAGACCCCTACGAGGATCTTCTGCCACCAAGGGGTTGAGTCTCCATACCCCATAGAAAACCATGCTATGGCTGGTAGAGTGGCTAAAATGGCCTGCCACCACGGTACGCAGCACATTGCTGTCATTAGGTAGATAGTAGGTAGTAGCCACCTACGGATCCACTTCTGTCCTGGTATCTTAGACGAAATCTCTGTCCCACCTAGGGAAAACAAGATCCACGAGATACCCGGTACAAATACCATCAATAATTCTGGGTTCATTTTTCCTCCTTGTTATGACGCTTACTTCTACAATTTTTAGAACAGTATTTTAATATCTGTTTTGGGTTATTCTTTTTCATTGGTTTTTTACATACTTCACACCATTCCATTAGTCCTCCTTGTTGTGTTCCATATAGCGCCACCCATAATATGCTATGAGTACAGCGTCACTAGTGTCCTTACAAAACATCCTTGCTTTATGTTGAGCCGGGTAAAGTTCTTTTGCCCTGGCGTATAGTTTACTCTTGTCCCCGGCAGCATACACTCCTATAGCATTCTGCCATACCTGGGGGCGAACCATATGGTAGGGTGACTTGGAATGGTGTGCCGCGCTTTCTACAGCTTCAGCCCACTTACCAAAAGTAAAGGCACTTACGACTCCCATCTGGGGAGAAGCAGTTACCCTCTCTATGAAATAGACACAGTTCTGGTATCCTATTCTCCTACAGTTCTCAATCTCCCCTCTGAAAGGGATGACCCACTTGAGGTCACCATCAAGTAGACAGGCTGCTGCCCCGCTTTTTCCCGGATCCACTCCCACAATGAGCATATCTTTCCCTCCTACATTTTTGACAATACTTTTGATTGGCTGACTTTGGCTTGTACTTCTTTCCACAATCGATGCATTCCCTTCTCTTGTTGTCAAATTTAAACTGCCACGATGAACTCATCACCACCCCTTTAGCAGGTGCATAATTAAATAACCCCAAAACAGTATCATTCCTATTATAACGGAACGCACCTGCCATTTCGGAGCCTTCGCTTTCCATATCCAAAACATTTTTGATATAGTATTCCCGGTAGTCAACTTGGCTATGAGTTCATACGCGCCAAGTAATGACCCCACACATACCCAAAATATAACCCACCACCATAGCCCAGCTACTGCAAAGGGTACCCCTAGGGTTATTAGAAACACTGCTAGAATCTTTACTGCGTCCATAACTTTCCTCCAATCGCTGCAATCACCTTAGTTGTCACAGCATTACCTAAACATTTGTACCTCTGGGTATCACTTATCCCCTCTGTCCACCCATCCGGAAAGCCCTGAAGTCTCTCACATTCCGTAGGTGTAAGCCTACGAATCCTCTGCCCATCTGTCAACTTACATCCATTACGGGGTGCTGCGTTGTTGAAGGTAGCACGAACTGTCCCACAATTATCCTCCTTTCTTATACGACTATTGTAGTCATCATAGCACATCACTCCGTGTTGATCCTGCCCCGTAAGGGTGAAGGATGGCTCACCTTCTTCCTTTATTCTTCTTCCGTTTTGTCTTTTTTGTAATCGTCCGGGCGTAAGCACGGCACATCCCCGCCTATTTTTAAGGTTCGTGAGGTCTCTGCCTTCATTGGCTTCCTCTCTATAAAGTGACTCTTCAAGATCCCTTGCGTCATCTTCTCCGATAGGAAATACTTTGGGTCTACCTGATCCTCTAGTATGTCCGATAATGAACACTCGCTCCCGGTTTTGAGGAATTCCAAAGAATTTAGTATTAAGTACCTGCCATTCGATATCATACCCAAGGTTGGCAAGGACTTTAAGTATGGTTTGGAAAGTTTGTCCAGAGTCGTGAGTAAGTAAGCCTTTGACGTTTTCGAGTAGAACACATTGGGGTCTGTGGTGGTCGAGAATCCTTGCGATCTCAAAAAAGAGAGTTCCCCTAGTGTCATCGAATCCCCTTCGGTAACCGGCAACTGAGAATGCTTGGCAAGGAAATCCTCCAACCAGGAGGTCATGGCTTGGTATGTCTGTGACTTCGATTTTTGTGATGTCTCCTTCATAGAGTTTGCTCCTTTCGTCCCATCCTCCAGCACCAAAGGCTTTTGATCCCCCCACCCCTGACTGGTCAATGCCGGACATAATTTGTTTTTGATTAATTTCTTGTGTAATCTTTGATCCGAAGACTTGACTATGTATTTCATTGTACCCTCCGAAGTTCTTTCTATAGATGGCACTCGCGTATTTATCCCACTCGTTGGCGAAGACGCAAGTAAAACCTTCGTGATCTTTCCGTGGTTCTGCCGGACTGTCGGTGCTATCCCCGTTGGGCAATACACATTGTGACACTCGTGACCCTTTCCCATATTGAATAGAATTTTCAAGTCCATAACGGAACCCTCCTATGCCCGCGAATAGTTCAATAAACTTCATACTACCCCCTCCAAGAGAGTATCATCATGGTCCACATAAAAATAACGAACAGTATACCTAACGTTGCCGCTATATTTTCTTCTTTCATAGTCTACCCCTTTTTATACCTTTGAGTGGTGAAACCTTCAGCGACTATAGGACATCCCGTAGCCCAATCAGGCACTTTACACATAATTCTGATCATTTCCTCAATTTTGCCCTCACCTAACGCTCTCTCAGAGACGATCTCATCGTGGGTGTGCATAAGTATAGGGTATCCTGCAGCTTCTAGAGCAGGCATTGAGTATGCCATAATGTCTCTCGCTACAGCTTGAGTGATGTTCTCAACGAGGAGTCCACCATATGTATCCCTTCGTACCCACTGCGATGTGACCTCTGTCATAAAGGTCATACCCATTTGCTCGAACCTATTAGGCTCTAGCTGTGGTTCCATATAGGTGAGGATCCTATCAGATGGTAGCCTACAGAATATAGCCTTCCTATCCGGCACATATATCCAAGCTATACCATTACACATTGCTACCTTATTAGGAGAGTGGTATGCTTCCATCATTGCTCTCTCCATATCGTACCAATAGTTCTTCACGTTAAAGTATGTACCTCTATACAGATCAACAATCCTCGTGGCTTCCTCTTCAGTAACATCGATGCCGTAAGTTTTGCAGGTAAGTCGGAACTTACTTGCGCCCATTCCGAATCCACATCCAAGGATTGCTTGTTTTCCAAGTTGTCGCTCACTAGGATTATCAGCTTTGGTGAGTGATGGATCCCCATAAATTCTCTGAGCCATCTTAACGTAAATGTCTTCATCTGTACCCCTATCAGTTGCTTCAAACTCTTTGAGTCCTGCTTCCTCACCAGAGAGCCACATAACTACACGTGCTTCGATAGCACCATAGTCTACCACATAGAGTTCCTTACCCTTAGAGGGTATGATCATCCCTCTTATACACGAGGAAAGAACATCCATAAGTTTCCCTGGGTACATCATTTCTACAGCAGGGTACCCAACAGCAAGGATATCCTTGATGGCTTTGTCTGTATCTACCTTACTCTTTGGAAGGTTCTGCAACTGTACCAACTTGCCACCCCATCTACCTGTCGATGCCCCGTGGTACACATAACTATCACGAAGGATATCGTTTTCATCGACAGCCGCGATAAGCTTCCTATATTTAGCAAGGGAAGACTTACCTAATTGCTGACGAAGTCGTAGCACTTGGAGTTGCTTTGGTGTTAGTTTGTTTGCCTTGATTGCTTCTGTTACCGACTGCTTTGTTAACGATGTCATGTTGGCGCCACCCTCATTGAGGAAGGCGATCATCGATTGTACTTGAGTCCCCTTGGTTACCTTTCCATTGGTAAGTGCCACAAGTTCTTTATTAAGGGAGTCGGTTTTCTTTTCGAGGATTCTAATGATTTTCTTAACCGTAGGCATATCAATGCGAATGCCGCGCGAGTTGATAAGCTGGTCATAGAACCATATCTCTTGTTCTTTGTCGGATAGATCCGGCAAGGCATTGTCAAGGTCTCTTTCGACTCTGACATCTTGCCTGCAGTATTCATATAGCATTTTAAGATGCTCACTGTCTTCGTCATATTCTTCTGTCCCCTTCTTTAATGGTTTAGCCATACGCAACATCATCTGTCTACCCACCTTGTCCTTCCTTTGAGGTAGACCTAGGGCGTCGGCTGCCTTCTCTAATCCTTTAGGCAGACCATAGGCACAAGCTTTAGCCATAGTGCAACGCCATCTTTGGAGAGGTATCGCGGGAAGACCATACTTCTTTTCCATTATGTTCTTCCATATGCATCTCTCAAAGAAAGCATTGTGGGCTACGAAGATGACATCTGGGTTCATTGCAAGTTCCACGAGTTTGTTGAACTCATTACTCACGTGAACTTTACCATCATCCACAGCGATAGCTACGCAATGGACATGGGTAGTAGGGTGCGCGGAATAAATCCACGCACCCGTTTCCCAAATGTCCACTGTAGATCTTGTTTCAAAATCTATGTGGACTTTCACCTTACACCCCCTGGAATGGGTTTGCTACAGGAGTAGTTCCCGTTGGGGCAACTTGCCCTGTCGGTGCCGACTCCTGTACTTCACTCTCTTCAGGGATGTCAAGACCCGCGAAAGCATCATCCACTTTCACACCTGTCGATGCGAAGGGAGTGTTCTCACCTGTCTTCATAACGTGTTGCACACCAATACTAACACTCTTCTTGGTGCCATACTTGTACCCAAACACATCGATGTAAGCTAAGACATTACATCCAGCATAGACTTCGGTTGGATCGATTGGTTGTTTGTCCCTATTCACAACACAAACCTTGCCGAACTCTGTCTTACGACTCACATTGAGAATATAGTGTCCCGCATATTCTCCACGATATGTCTTGAACGATCCTACATCATCACCATCTTTGAAGTTGGTGAAGTTTGCCAAGGCTGCCGGTAGTCCTGCTTCACCCGCAACACTTATAGCTTCCTTACTCACTGCATCCTTGAGCCACTTTGCAAACTCGATGACTTTAGGATCTGATTTTGGGAACAGTATTGACAACGAATACTTGTTGAACTGATCCGGTTTACTTAGGTTCGGAAACGATGCCCTTCCGATAGGCGTTACTTTTGACATACTCATTTTAGTTCTCCTTTTTGTTGTTCTACTGTGCTAGTCAAGTTCTACATCCTTGAACACATCTTCGACTTTACGACTTATAAAGTCTTTTGCTTCCTTGGTTGGCACTAACTTGATGTCTCCCTCTGGAGTCATCACATAGTCATCCAACACTTCCTTACCTACGATCTTCTCAAGTTGCGCTGGTGTCCTCACCTTACGCTCACCAAAAAGATCATCGCCAAGTTCCGACTGGAACCTTTCGATCACTGCCTGCTCGTCCTTGTACCTCCTTTGTTTTCTTCCTCGTGTCAACACATAGTTAGGTATATCCTCACCCTTGGACGCGAGAGAAAGGGCATACCCTTCTAGGTTATTAATAAATGCCTTGAGTACCTCAAGGGCTGGTAGAGCCTTACCTATTTGTTCACCTGTTAGATCTGTTATCTTAGGGAAGACTCTGTCGATCTGTGGTGCTACTTCTTGTACTGTCGTTACAATACTTTTTTGTAGTGCATGACAGACTCCTTGTGCTTTACAATACTTGCACCAGGTTCCGGCTTTGAAGTCAGGATCTTTTACCCTAGTTAAAGCAATCGCTCTCTTCAACTCCAATATGAATTTGTCCATCCTTTGGGGTGTGGTCTCCCACATCTTTATGAACTCCCCTTCCTTTGCCCTAGGCTGAATAACACCTATGACAATCTTCTTGATGAACATCTTCGCATCCAAGTAGGGGCGTATTCCATAATACATACACTGTTTGTTCTCAACAGGGCTGACGATAATACCTCGTCCTCCCTTGAGATCAATAACATAGAGGGTGTCTGATGCCACGAATGAGCAGTCGGTAGTGCCTTGAGCCAACTTATCAACCTCTGGTATTTTGAACTTCGTCTCTACTTGTAAAGCTTTCTGATCCAAGTTATGTTCCTTGAGGATATCGAGGATCGTATTCCTATACATACGAACCGCGAAAGCGAAGTCATCATTTACTGTGAACTCGATGATCTCCCCATAGTTATCCTTTACTTCAATAGTGTCTCCGATACAGTCATAGGGGTCGATGTCTTCTTTCAAGCATCTTGCTCCTAACTCGTGTATGGCTATCCCCTCCAAGGCTGGTGGATTAGACGGCTCAACAATGTCTATCGCAGCCTGGGCAGAGACACTACCTGGACACTCAAAGAATCTATCAGCACCTGACGGACTGACGTTTGAATGACCCATTATTTTACTCCTTCTTTGGTTAGGAAGTCCGCTACCAACTTGCTTACGGCTTCATAGTCCTTGGGTTCAACATCGAACACGTGTTCGTTGTTGGGGTACTTCGCTTTGAACTCACCCTGCAACTTTGCAAAGAGTGCATTCGTCTTCTCAGGATCCCCACTAAACGATGAGATCTTGTTGGCTGCTTCCTGCATCTCTGTCTGATACCCTTCAGGTGTAAGATCAACCTTTACTTCTTCCTTCTTCTTTGGCTCTGCCTTCTTCACCGCCGGTTTTGCTTTGGGTTGTGTCGGCTGTGTTTCTGATATCCCTGCCTGAACCCCCTCTGAATACGTTCCTTCGGTTGTGATCACATCATCTCGTGCCGCGATCTTCTCCAATGCTACCGCGATTCTTTCTGCCTGTGCATCTGTCATTACTTCCTCCTTCTTTTTTGGATTAAAGTCTAGCCCTAACTTATCATCCTTCATTATTGTCTTGATGTTCTTGTCCTTAAACAGAGTGCTACTTAGCACCTGCTCATCCACAGTTCCCTCTACAAGAAGGAACTGAAATAGGCAAGGTCTTTTTTGCCCTTCCCTATATAAACGACCAATGGCTTGTTTGATGATCCCTGGGGTGTGGGCTATCTCAACGAATACTGCCATACTCGCCACCTGCTGAAGACCATCAATACCTTCACCTGCCGCTTGAATCTGTCCTATGAAAACTCTGCAAGATTTTTCCCCACAAAATTTATCAACTACCTTTTGTCTGTCTTTACTGGGGGTTGCACCCCGTAATACGACAGGATTAAATTCTCTGAGTGCTTCTTCAAGACCAAGGATAACATCTGTATGGTAAGCAAATACAACAACTTTATCCTCCGATTCCAAGATGTTCGTGATGTGTTCGGCACTGGGTACGACTTTCCCAAGACCGATCTTACGTCTAATGGATTCGTTCTCCTCCCCTGTAAATAAATATTTCTCAATGTCTTTCGAGAAGGGCATATAGATTTTTTGAAGAGACTTGTCCGGTAGGACATCACGCGTTCTCCGTAACATAAACCCTTCGAGCCTGCCAGAAAGTTCCTCAAGATTTTCTGCTCCATTAGCTTCGTAGCCCCACTTCCCATCTTGCCCATCACAATACCTCCTTGTGTATGCTATGTAATTAAGGTAGCCACCTAGCCTTTCAGGGCATAACTTGCTCAACATTGCGTGGAGTTCCACTGGTCTATTGAGAACAGGTGTGGCTGTCATCATCCATCTATAAGTCGACAGGTCAGCGTATCCGTTTCGCAGGTACACTGCCTTAGTTCGTTTAGCCTTATGGTTCTTGAGGTAATGTGCTTCATCGCAAATGAGAACATCATACGTCCTCTTGAGTAAACTCCGAATGTATCCCTTCCTCCAGCAGAGATCGTAGTTAATGATGAACATCCCTTCCCTTGGCA
>JGI10211J34971_10004828_pt1 | contig 10637 bp, 9 predicted proteins | sample Etolagsediment_FD_34971 | JGI IMG/M metagenome (IMG submission 34971)
TGGATGTTTCGTCTTTGGATGTTTCGGCCATAGATGATCCGGCAGATGTTGATCCAGCAGACGGTGATCCTGCATAGGAGGATTGGATCCATGGTTGCGCCAGTCATTGTGAATCTGATGGTGTAACGTCATCTCATCCGGGTACGTGTCGGTCGTAACGATACCCATGGTGAATGCACCCCAGCCTACATCATATCGTGAGGATTCTTGCTGGAAATAGGTCTTCATCTCTCCATGGGTGAGATCTGGCAGATTCCAGATGGGAATGGAGGATATGATAATCGGTGCCTCGTAGACCTGTCCGGATGCAGTTGCTACTTTATACATCCGTGACCCAGACCGAGCATCGCCTTTATGTATCGTNTTAGCGACATCTGTTTGCTGAATCGGCGTAAGAGAAACGACACNAGATCGATTCCTGAATACCCCGTTATGATCTTCAACAAAAGCTATCAACTGATGTATCATCTCAATGAGTCCCCCCTGCACAGTGTAGTTCGTATAATTGGTATAAGTGAGAGCGGGAGCTCCAAACAGGAAGGAGGTCTCGGAGGATGTTGCCTGGGAAGAGATCAATAGTTGCTCGTCCAGAAATCGGTAGAATCCGGGATGGCTGATTCCTATTCGGGATGCAACCTCTTTTACAGAACTGATAGCATACGGTAGAATTCGTGCATCTCTGGGATCATTTCGTAACAGTTTGATAAAATCCTTGATATGTTTAGGAGGAAAGTTGCGGTTGTGGCCAGACACTTTCCACACGATGTCCGAAACGTCTTTGGCACGAGTCCAGAATGCTCGTTGTTCAGCATGCTCGCCAAACACAGAGGATACTTCTTGAATCCACTGCTCCAAATTTTCCCAGCGGATGATAGACTGTCCATCCATATGCACGGTCATCGATGGTTCAATCCGGGTTTTCCGAATGGTGAACCCCAGTGTTTCTTCCAGTTCTTTGAGAGGTTGATGGGCATCAAATCCTATGAGCGTGGTAGCCCCGGATTCAAAGGTATATCCCTTTCTTTTGTAGGAGGAACTACATCCTCCCGGGGATACGGCAGCTTCCAGAATCAACACATCCAATCCATCGTTAGCCAGAAGGGATCCAGCAGTCATGCCCCCCATCCCGGATCCGATCACAATGGCATCAAAGCTGGTTCTTTTATCTCTTTTTGATTTCATAGGAACGAAACAACTCCACATCACGGGACGTTCCTTTGTATCGATTCTTAGGGAGCATCGGTTCTTAAGAAGTGGCAAGTTGTGTCTTGCGATCGCTCTCAATCACGCCATCTCTAAGCCGGATGACACGTCTGGCGTGTTCTGCGATATCTTCCTCGTGTGTAACCAGCAAAATCGTGTTGCCTGCGCGATAGAGTTCTTCGAATAGTTCCATAATCTCCACACCGGTTTTGGTGTCGAGGTTCCCCGTAGGTTCATCAGCTAAAAGAATGGAAGGGTTATTCACAAGTGCTCTGGCAATGGCTACGCGCTGGCGCTGCCCGCCGGACAGTTCATTCGGTTTGTGGTGAGTCCTATCACCCAACCCTACCTTTTCCAACGTCTCTCTTGCACGTTCCTTACGCTCCGAGGATTTCATGCCCGAATAGATCAGAGGCAATTCAACGTTTTGCAGACAATCCGTTCTTGGAAGCAGATTGAATGTTTGAAAAACAAATCCAATCTCTCTATTTCGGATTGCGGCAAGTTCATTGTCGTCCATTTGGCTCACTGAGGAGCCATTAAGATAGTAATCGCCCGAAGTTGGGGTGTCAAGGCATCCGATCATATTCATGAGTGTGGATTTTCCCGATCCTGATGGTCCCATGATTGCGATATACTCATTCCGTTCTACATCAAATGTAACTCCATTGAGGGCTTTTACAATAGAATCGCCCATTTTGTAGATCTTTTTCAGATCGCGTATCTGGATGACTGCATTCGGCATGATGGACTTTATTTATTGTTTTCAACTAATAATTTGTCGCCGTCGGCAAGATCTCTGGAAAGGATTTTATAACTCCCGGTCACAACTTCATCCCCCTCTGACAGACCGCTCATGATTTGAATGTGGGTATTATCGCTTATTCCAGTTTCAACCTCACGAAGTATCGCATTTCCATCTACATGTAGAAAAACAACTCGCCGCACGTCTCCCTCCTCTTTACCGGACGGACTCGCGGTTTCGGTACCCTCTCCCGGCAAATCATCACTGGAAATTGTGGATTCACCCTGCTCATCTTCGTTATTCGATCGATTTGATCGATTCTCCAACTCGGCAAAATCCCGAACCGTAACTGCCTGAATCGGAACCGATACGACATTCGTCACTGTTTTCGTACGAATATCAACGGTTCCCGACATACCTGGTTTAAATCGCGGTGGTTCTTCACGGGTGTTGTCCCCAGTTCCAAATGATGCAGGAATAAAGGTTCCCGAAAGATTGTCCTCCAGATTGTGCGGCGTCGTAATTCGTATTTTCACCATAAAATTTGTCACCTGCTGTGCCGACCCGCTTCCAGTGATATCCGCTGAATTCGCAATCTCTGTAACAATCCCCTCAAAAGAGCGATTGGGATAAGCATCAACTTCAATACTTGCTGTGTCATCAATCGAAACATGGATGATGTCATTTTCGTTAACTTCAACCTCCATTTCCATCTGCTCCATTCGTACAATTCGCATCATTTCAGTACCAGCAGTTTGTGCCTGACCAAGAACTCGTTCGCCCTGTTCCACTGCGAGGGAACTGATGGTTCCTGCCTGAGGTGCCCGAATGACCGTTTGCTCTAGTTCCTCTTTTGCACGTCGAAGTTGTGCAGAAGCACTTTCGATCTGGTATTCCGCGGCATTTAGCGAAGCTTTTTGTGATTCATAGTTGTTCTTAGACTGCAGATATTGAATCTCGGAGATGAGTTTTCGTTCGTATAACTCCTGGTTTTTTACGTGTTCAGCCTCTGCCTGAAGAAGTCCGGAACGCGTTTGCTCCATTCTGGCACGTTGTGTGAGTAGTTGCGCATTCAGTTCATCGATCCGGGCTTCATATATATCCGGTTTGATGCGTAAGAGAAGATCTCCCTCTCGTACATAGTCGCCTTCAATGACATTTAGTTCGATAATCTCCCCGGACACATCCGGACGAATAATCACTTCAACTTCCGGTTGAATACGACCGGATGCAGCTACCTCCTGTGATATGGTTCGAAGAGCTGCAATTTCAGTTTGAACGGTATATTCGCTCCCGTCGTTGTCCATCCATCCCATGGTTTTTGCAAGCACGGCTAGAACTCCCAGCGCCACTATGAGGATTACAAGTACATAAATAAGGGTTTTTGTTGATGATCGTTTTGCCATGGTTCTGTGCCCTGTGGTTACGTGTTACCTTAATTTTCGTTTGAATTCAATTTCGGTGTGAGCCGTCCGATGTAAAAATCAAGCAATTGATTCTGAAAATATGCATTGTAAAGTGTTTGAATTTGTCCAGATCGAGCCTGTACAAAATTTGCATTGGCCTGATTCAATTCAATGAGAGTAGTTGCTCCAATGGTATACCTTTGCTGTTCCGTTTCAAAGGCTCTTTCTGCAGCAATAAGAGCTTTTTCTGCGGTTTCAAGTTCCTTCAACACAGCCTGATAATCGGAGTATGCTTGCCGAACCTCTTCCAGAATCTGAAAACGAATATCCTCCAGGTTTAACTCAGAATTCCGCAAATTGACTTTTGCACTCTCAAGACTCACTCTTCGATTCCAATTGTTGAATATGGGCAGGTTAAGTGAAATGCCCAAAGAACGGTTTACGTTTCTGTCGAAAAACTGATCTGTAAACCCAAGTTTTTCACGAGTGATTGGATCTGTAAACTGATCATTGTAGGATGCATTAATACCAGCACTGGCAGAAATACTGGGGATCATCGCAGATCGGGCGATGACAACACCACTTTTGGCAGATTCAATTCTGTATTCCTGCGCTTTTAGATCGCTTCGAAGACTCATTGCCATGTCAATCATCTCTTCTAGTCCCAAATCGATTAAAAACTCGCTCTCTTGGGAAAGATCGGGAGCCAAAAATACAAATTGAGCCTCAGAATCGGTTTGCATGATACGATACAGTGCCATTTCACTGTTTCGGAGCGCATTCTCTCTCTGAATAACGGCAAGCTCATCTTGTGCAACCGCGGATTCTTGATTGAACTGATCCACAGCCGGACTGGTACCCACCTCAACCTGAGCACGAATTTGCTCCAGTCGGCTTTGGGAGGCCTCTAGATTCTCCTGAGCAATAATCAGAAGTTCACGGTTCAAAATCAGTTGCAGGAATCGACCCGCAGTATTGAAAATGACAGATTCTCTCAAGCGCTCTGTCGTCTCTTTTTGTGCCTCATAATCAGACTGACTTTGTCTCAAATTCTGAATCTGCTGAAATCCGTTAAATAAAGTAATATTCCCTCCAAGGTTTCCTCCGATGGATGATGTAGCTTTATCCTCAAAGCTCACAGTTGCCTGATCGAACTGCTGTCCTACCCGTCTTGTTGCACTCATGTTGGCATTAAGCGTAGGCAGAAAATCTGCTTTTGCACTCAATACACCTGCCTGAGCCAATTTTTCATTATTCTGAGCCTGTTTTAGCTGGAAATTGTTGTCTAGCGCGATGGTAATGGCATCTGCAAGCGTGACAGTATCTCTAGCTGTCTCTGTCATTTGAGCCATTGATAAGGGAATATTCAAGAACAGGAAATAAACGAGAAGAAGGGTGATTGTAACGGGTTTACCGTTCTTTACAACGGATAATTCAAAGTAACTCATAGAAGGCAAGTTTATGATCGATGTGGTTTTTTTGAAATGTTTCGATGCTCAGAATTCGATGATCAGAATCACTCATTCTATGTGTATAGCAGATTCTGAAATAATTACATCCGAATACAGATTCTTTTTCGACGATAGAATCAGTTACAAAGAGACAGGTTAAAAAGAAGCTCCGGAATCAGTTTGCGGCTTTGGATCGTTTTTCAAGTATCTCAACAATCGTCTGAACGCCTCGTTGTGCAATTTGACGTTTCACTTCATCCGCAACAAACTGAGTTAGTCCAGGGTTGGATGCAGACATACCACGATTTCGCCTTTTGGAAGAACTTTTACCAACTTTGTTACCAATATTGTTAAGAATCGATCCCGCTAGAAATCCAGCCGCTACAGATACAAGAAGTGCGGGTATCGGATGAGATTTTGTTTTTTTTCTGCATGTGTCAATAACTGAGGAGTCTTTATGATACTTCCTCTCGAGTCGGCGGATGTTAGCCTCCAGCTGAGCTTTTTTCTGGATCAGATCCCGGTTTTTCAATGAATTCGCTTGCTTCACTCGGTCTCCTTTTTATCGTTTTGAAATAGTGGTTGAAACGCATCAAAAAGCTCTTTTTCAATTCTTGAAGAAAGCGTTTTAGAACGAGTGTGATGGAAATAGATTCCCAAAATCAGAAATGGAAGGGCAATAAGAGCAAATCCAAGTGCGGTACTATCGAGCCATTCTCCTATCTGAAAAGCCGCCGCAATCATCAGAAACAACAGCGCTAAAAGGGAAAAAATAAGCGTCGTAATCTTCTGTATTACCTTCGTTAGTAAGGATGTGAGGCTCTCAATTCCCTTGAGAGCGAGAAGTTGAAACTTGGCTTCAAGATACTCCGTGAGATCGTTTTTTAATTCGTTCACACGACCCATCCACTTTTCTGCGGAATGTAACATATCTTTCCTGTCTAATAGGTTCAAATGGGTTCTAATTCTATGGCAGCTACGTTGTTATTTCGAACCACCAACCAGTTTACTCAATAGAAAACCGGTGGCTACACCTACCAAAACGCTCTCCAAGGGTCTCTTTCGAATCAACAACTCCAGGTCCGATTTTAACTCCTGCGCACGGTCTGTAAGCCGGGCCTCATCCAAGATCTCTTTTCCCTCATGAATCACATTTTCCAATTCCCGATTCAAGTCCTGTAGAATATCATCTTCCATAGTATTGTATTTTGTCTATGATCCAAATTTGTTACGGTAAAATGTACTCTTCTTCTAACGAAAGAAATTGCATGATATTGGTCAAACCTGCAACTTGATTCCCGGTTCTGAAATTATCATTTTACCCTGATAAATATACCAAATTTTCCGGTGTACTGTTTCAATTTTCCGTTTTTTGCTGTCACTCACGCCAGATCATTCTATGAGACATCCATCCATCTTTCTTCGAATCGTTTCGGTTTCATCCGCTCTAGCTCTGATTCTCATCGCATTTTTTTTTCCTGCGATTCTAGCAGGCATTGAACTTCCCCTACTTTTTCTTTCTGTTTTTTTGATTGGGATCCCCCACGGTGCCATTGATCATGTGATGGCATCCGAAATTTTCAATCTAAAGAAAACACTTGGCAGTCATCTATTATTTTATGGCAGCTATCTGCTAATTATGCTATTTGTAGGCGCTATTTGGGTGTTTCTACCGGTATTGGGAATGATCTTCTTTTTGCTAATTTCAGTATATCATTTCGGGCAGGCAGATATGGAAGACTTCATGGTGGATCACCGGGGGCTATCAGACCGGTTTTTGCACAGCATTCGTGGAGTTCTCATTATCGGATGCATCGTTTTTTCGGATCTCTCCATGACAGTCCCTGTGATGGCGGATGCAATGGCTTTGCAAGCCAATGAACTGCTCGCCTGGATGCCAGATGCCAACGTCGCATTGCTGGTAATCTTTGGTATCTACTTGATTTCAATCGTATTTGCTACGTTTCAGAAGCGGTTCACTTCTCCTGTTTCCGTTCTGCTGGATTCTGTTCTCCTGATTGCTATGTTTCTCATAACGGGTCCCTTTATTGGTTTTGCAGTATACTTTGCACTATGGCACTCGGCTGGTCATGTGCAGGAGATGCGGGAATATTTTCAGGAGCATCAAAAAAACCTTTCCCTGGCTCGTTTTTACTGGCTGGCGACTCCTTTTACACTCATCTCTGTTTTTGGGTTGTTTCTTCTATGGGGTATCAATGAGGTATTTATGCTAGAAGAGCAGATGATTACGTTGATGTTTATTTTGATAAGTGTTCTCACCTTGCCACACATGCTTATTGTAGACCGCATGTATCAGAAGCCTGCTGCAGCTTCATGATGGTATTTTTTCATCGATCGAGGTCAGACGTGCCCCATGCTTTTCACCAAATAGCTCGAAGGGAACATGATTGGTTACGACTCGCTTTACTCCACTCGCCTCTATGATCTCTTGATACGTCTCATAGCAGTCGAGTGCATCTAAAAAAGCTTGCATATCTTCTTCTGTACAGGTTTCGATGAACTGGATATCCTCATCTGCGGATGCCTGTAGTCGAAACTTACCCTTGGTGTCCGTTTCGCCCATTCTGGTAAATAAAGCCAGACGTCTGGGTGCGTTTGTCTCTGTTTCTCGCAACTTGCAAAACGTTCTTTTTACGATGGCATGCGTTACAAGATGATCTAGAAATCCACTGACACCGTGCACTGCATAGGTGACCAGTATATCGGGTTGAATTTCCAGAATCTCTTTTTCAAGAATTTCCTCCAGTTTGATGGGATTGAGTTCTTTGAGTTGCCCATCTGGAAGATCCAATATCTTCATGCCATGCAATCCCAGAACCTTCTTTACACAGTACATCTCGCGGACTCGAACCTCTCCCATCTCTTTTTTTGACAGCTGTAAACGGAATCGCTGTTTCGTAGCTTCCCCTTTCGTTAATGTGAGCAAGTGTACTTCATGCCCTTGACGAATCTGAGCATGCATGGCTGGCGCAGGCCCAAAACTCTCATCATCGGGGTGAGGAAAAATATAGAGTATTCTCATGCAAGGACTATTCCAGTATTCGGTTCTTAGGATCCAGAATACCGTTCTCAGGAGCAACCCGTGGTAGATCCACAAGTAATGCACTTAAGACAGGTCCCGTTTCGGATCATTGTCATACTCCCACACTCTGGACAGGAGTCCCCGGTATAACCCATCTGTTTGGCTCGATCGTAATCGCTATCTGCCTCGCTGGAATATTCCTGAGATTGTGCGGATACGGCTGAAACCGCATGTGCCACCTGTGTCTGATGGTCGGGCTGTACTGCATTTGCGTTGGATCGGGCCGATACCTCACGTGCAAGTTCCTGTTCTTCTGACGGCCGAAGCTTTCTCATTAAAATATCTTCCGGCGGAACATGGGCAAGATCCTCCCTTCCGAGATACGTTACCGCAAGCTCTCTGAAGATATAATCGATCACCGATGTGGACATCTTGATGTGCGGACTTCCGTTGACCATCCCGCTGGGCTCAAACTTCGTGAATACGAAGGCATCCACAAACTCCTCGAGTGGAACTCCGTGTTGAAGCCCCAATGAAATTGCAATAGCAAAACAGTTCATCAGGCTGCGGAATGCAGCACCTTCCCGATGCATATCGACAAAGATTTCACCCAGTTGACCATTATCATACTCTCCGGTCCTGAGATAGACACTTTGCCCACCAATTTTCACTTTTTGAGTATATCCTGTTCTGCGGAACGGCAATCGCTGCCTTCTGGCTACATATTTATGAATGATTTTTTCCGCTACTTCTACAATCTGTTCCTGTCTGGTGGCACGAATCTGAACATCATCCTCATCTTCCTCTTCGATCTCATCAAAAAGATCACTCATGGCGTTGAGAGGTTGGCTCAGTTTCGACCCATCTCGGTAAAGTGCATTCGCCTTCAGCATCTTCTCCCATGACTCCAGGTAGGCCTCTTTGATATCCTCCACCGTTGCTTCATTTGGCAAGTTGATGGTTTTGGATATAGCACCAGAGATAAAAGGTTGTGCTGCTGCCATCATGTTGATATGTCCGCTGGCAGAGATGTAGCGTGTTCCGGTTCTTCCGCATTTATTGGCGCAATCGAAGACGGGTAAATGCTCTTTCTTTAGGTGTGGAGCTCCCTCAACCGTCATGGTTCCGCAAACATAATCATTTGCTTCTTCGATCTCCTTCTTGGTAAATCCAAGATATCGAAGCATATCGAATGAAAAGTCATTAAGCTGCTCTTCACTGATATTCAGTACCTGCTTGCAGAACTCTTCTCCCAATGTCCAGTGATTGAAAGCGAACTTTATATCGAAACTGGAGGGCAGAGCTTCATTGATAAGGCGTACCTTCTCATCGGTAAAACCATGATTTTTCAGGGTTTCGGGGTTGATGTGAGGACATCCATCAAGCGTACCACTCCCCTTTGCATATCGAATGATTTCATCCGTTTCATGCTTGCTGTATCCAAGGTTTTTCAATGCGAGAGGCACACTCTGATTGATAATTTTAAAATAGCCACCTCCAGCTAATTTTTTGAATTTCACTAATGCAAAATCAGGTTCAATTCCGGTTGTGTCACAATCCATGACAAGGCCAATGGTTCCGGTTGGAGCAATCACTGTTACCTGTGCGTTGCGGAATCCATGTTTCTCACCGAGTGTAAGAGCCAGATCTGCATCTTCTTTTGCGGCTTCAAGCAGATATGATGGACATGTCTCCTGATCAATTCCAACGGGTTTGATGGTTAGTCCCTCATATTCCTCTGCCTGGTTGTAAACAGCCCGCCGATGATTCCGGATCACCCGTTGCATGTGTTCGCGGTTTCTCTCATATCCCTCAAACGAACCCAGCTCTTCCGCCATTAATGCACTGGTGGCATAGGATCTCATGTGCATAATCGCTGTCAGCGCTCCGGCAATCGATGCTCCCTTTTCACTATCATAGGGTACCCCTTGTACCATTAATGCTGCACCGAGATTTGCATACCCGAGTCCCAGAGTTCGGAATTTGTAGGAGAGTTCAGCATCTCTTTGGATGGGAATTGTGCCATTAGTACAGATATTTCAAGTACTACGGTCCAGAGAGTAGAAGCATAGCGGATAGCCTCTGTATCAAACTCCCCGCAATCGTCATCTTTGAAAAATTTCATTAGGTTTAATGAGGCCAGATTGCAGGCAGTATTGTCCAGGAACATATATTCCGAACAGGGATTGCTTGCTTTTATGGGGCCGTCTTCAGGGCAGGTATGCCATTCATTAATTGTGTCATGATACTGAGTGCCCGGATCTGCGCACGACCAAGCTGCATACGCAATGTCATCCCACAAGTCTCGTGCACGGAGATTCTTCATAGGCTCGGGAACTCTGCCCTCCTGAGCAGCTTTTTTCTTCTCGATACGGCCATAGAGATTCCATTCCCTATCCTCCATGACAGCCTTCATAAAACTGTTTGGGATCCGTACGGAATTATTGGAATTTTGTCCGCTTACTGTGAGGTAGGCCTCTGAGTTCCAGTCTGTATCGTAGGTGTCAAATTCGATATCCGTGAACCCCTGGGATGCAAGTTGCATGACTCGCTCGATATAATTAAGCGGAACATGGTTACGTTTTGCTTTCTTGATCTCCTGTGCAAGTTCTTTGTGTTTGAGTGGATTTCTGCTGACCTCCCCGTTCATCATTACACCTTCAACTTCAACGGGTGTATGACAAAGTTTTATGATTTTTTTCAGATGACTTTCCGTTGTTTTGGAACCCGCAACAATGGCAGCAACTTTCTGCTCCTCTCTAACTTTCCACTGAATGTACTCCTCGATA
>JGI10211J34971_10004830_pt1 | contig 10635 bp, 11 predicted proteins | sample Etolagsediment_FD_34971 | JGI IMG/M metagenome (IMG submission 34971)
GAGTTATTTAATAAATGTACTGGTACTACCAGATTTATTTATAATAAAGGAGTTGAGAAACTTAAAAATGAGTGGAAAAGTCTTTTTGATAGAACAGAAAAGGATGGATGTATTAAATGTGGTAAAAAATTATATAATAGATTTTTTTGTAAAAAACATATTAAATGTAAACCCAAAATTAATTTTCCTTTATCATTATTCAAATTAAGACCAATACTTATGAAAAGTGACATAGATCTTGATGATGATGAAAAATGGTTAAAAGAAATACCATATGATACTAGACAATTGGTTATTAAAAGTTTGATAGGCAATCGAGAATAAGAAAAATGGTAATATTTCCCATTTTTCCATGGGTTATAAATCGAAGAAAAATCCTAAACAGATCTTTTTTCTTAATAAAAAAGCTGTTAATAAGTTAAATATTATTAAACAAAGATAAATGTTGTGATAAATATATTAATGATAAAGATAAGTTAAGGAAGAATATTTTTAGTAAATTTAGTGATAAAGAAAATTATTGTTATCAAGTAAAATGTAATCCATTAAATTTTATTGAAATATTAATTAAAATGTCCTTAAAAATCGAAAACAAAAAAGAAAAGACATTTTCAGTTTTTCCATTAAGAAAATCAATTATTCCAAAATATATTAAACTTGATACAACAACAATTTTACATTTATTATTTGAAAAAGGAATGAATAAAGGATTTTATCTAAAAAAAGGAAATACAAAGATGTTCCAACATTTTATTTGGACACATTTTTTTAGATTAGATAAAAAAATTTTTAATAAAAAAGGTTATATTTTTACAGGTGAAATATCAACAGATGGTTTTTCATCAAGTATTTTATTTATAAGAAAAGATTTATATAATCCTAATGGTAAAAATAAAGTTAAAACTATAAGAAAACCAAAGGGTTTTAGTAATGAAAAATATATTGATGAATTAAAATTAAAGGAAAGAAAAGAATTAAGAAAGTATAATGTTATAGGCTTAGATCCTGGAAAAAGTGACCTTATTTTTTGTTCAACAAAGGATAAAAATGATAAAATTACAACTTTTAGATATTCACAAATACAACGTAACAAAGAAATTAGAAATAAAAGATATATGAGAATATTGGAAAATGATAAAAAAAAGTTAAAAATAAATGATAAATCAATTAAAGAATATGAAAACGAATTATCAAAATTTGATAGTAAAATATGTTCTTTTGATAATGTTTTGAAATATATAAAATGTAAAAACGAAGTTAATAATATTTTAAGTGATTATTATGAAAAAGAAGTATATAGAAAATTAAAGTGGTATGGATTTATAAATCGCCAAAGAAGTGAAAAATGGATGATAAATAATTTTGAGAAAAAATTTGGTTCGGATAAAGAAAATATAGAATTAAATTATAATTAATTATAATTTAATTTTACAATATATTATACTTAAAAATATACTACAATATAAAACCATTAGATGGATAATAAAAATAAAATAAATTTTTATTCAAAATGTAATTTAAAATTTGGAAATAAATATACTTATTTTAATGATTATTTTGATATGATAAAAAATATTAAAATTAAATGTAATTTCCATAATATAATTTTTAATATTAAACCTAAAAACCATATTAGAAGTTCATCTGGTTCATGTCCAAAATGCAAAAATATTGATATGATTAAACGTAAAAGAAATGAAATTGATGATAATTATTTTATAAATAAATCAAAAAATAAATTTAAAAATATATTTGATTATTCATTGACTAAATATATCAATAAATATAACAAAGTATTATTGAGATGTATTAAACATGATAATAAATTTGAAATTGTCCCAAGGGAACATTTGAAACAAAAATCAGGAGGATGCAAATACTGTAGTAAAAGTATAAAAAACATAATAAGAGCAAATATAATAAATAAAACTATTGATAATTACTTTATTGAAAATAAAAAAGATTTTGATTTTGATAACATAGATACAACTTTAACGTTAAATAACAAGCAAAAAATAAAATGTAAAAAATGTAAAAAAAATATAAAAATATTACTTAAAAATATTAATAATTTAAAGTGTAAAAATTGTTTAAAAATTAAAAAATTAAAAATTATTAATTTAGGTAAAAAAATTGAAAAAACAATAATAATGAGAAAAAATTTTAAAAATGATGAATATATTAAAATTATCCCAATAAAAAATTTAAATAAATATTATATAACAAATTATGGTAATTTGTTCAATAAATCGAAAAATAAATTAAAAGGGCACAAAAATAAACAAGGCTATATATTTGTTAGACTTATCAATAACAATAAAACTAAATTATATAGATTACATAGATTAGTTTGTTTAACATTTAATGGAAAATGTCATATTGATAAAAAATATGTTGATCATATCAATCACATAAGAGATGATAATCGATCATGTAATTTAAGATGGGTCAATCATTCAGAAAATATGTTAAATAGAAAAAAGAGTAATATTACAAAAGAGAAAAAAATGTTAATTAAAAAATATTTAGAAAACAAATATGATGATGAAATTTTTAAAATAATTAAAAATACTATTTATGGTAATTTTAACAAATATTCAATTTCAAATTATGGTAGAATAAAAAATAATAAAACAAATAAAATAATGAAACCCATAATTACAGATGAAGGTTATATGGTAAAATCATTTAATAAAAAATTAATACCAATACATAGACTAGTATGTAATTTATTCAATAATAATTATAAAGTTGGACTTGTTGTAAATCATATAGATGAAAATAAAACGAATAATTATTATAAAAACTTAGAATGGGTTTCAATAGATAAAAATAATAAACATTCAAAAAATACATCAATATCGATGCTTGATGAAAAAAAAAAAATTATAAAAACATTTGTATCACATACAGAAGCATATAAATATTTGAATAAAAAATATACAGGTAATATTCAAAAACAAATTAAAAAAAATAAAAAAGCATATGGATATTATTGGAAAATAAATAATATTTGAACAAAGAAAACATTTAAAGTTCAGTCCCCCAACAAAAGGTATTGGTATGAGAAAATTATTTAGAAATGCAGGTTATAAAGTTTATTTGGTTGATGAATTTAGAACAAGCAAAATAAATTGTTTTAATTTTCAAGAAAACGAAAAATTTAGAAAAAGACAAAATCCAAGACCTTGGAAAACTAATATTGTAAAATATCATGGCTTACTACGCTCTAAAAGTGTTCCTAATAGTAAGTTAGATAAACAAATATTAGTAAATCGTGATTTGAATGGTTCTCTGAATATTCGTATGATAGGATTATGTCATATAAATAATAAGAAGATTCCAATTGAATTTAGTCGCAAAAAACTCAATGAGGCTTCATCGGCATAGATTTATAAAGTCTATTTTGCTTAATTTAAGCAAACTCATATAACAAACTTTACATAAGACTGAGAAGTCTAAACTTTGAAATTTTTTTTTGAAAAAATATGTTCAACTGAAAGTTTCAAAGGTGTAAATGTATAAAATGTGGTTTAGAAATAGATAGGGATCTCGAAACATTTTTCTAAGAACTATAGGTCAAGATGAAGGCCTCAAAGATATCGTAAAGGTATAAAAATTTGCGAATTTATTCATCTGCATCTCTATCTTTTTCAAAAAACTCAATAAGTTCAACAGAAACCGGAATATTAGCAGAAATCAAATGTTGATCCCAATCCTTAAGTGGAAATTTGCGTATCATTTTTTCTGTTAAATTCGGATTCGACGAAACACCATAACGCCAGTTCCATGGCAACTCAGGATTGTCAATAATATCCGACATCGTTATTAGATAATTTCTTGATACCTCAATCCAATCCCATTCTTTGTCAGCAAAATGCTTGACCAAATCAATGAATCTCTTTATATGACTCATACTAAATTCATTGATTTCAATAATCAGATAAAAATTTTGTCGGTTTTTGGTAAAAAAACTTATTGGGTTGGGCATTGATTCGGATCATGTTGATCTTCCTCTTCTTCATTATCAGAACTTTCATCACCCTCTAATAAAATATAATCATATTTTGCTCCACCACCAGTTTGTTGACGTTTAGATTTTTCACCTAATAACTTGAGAATACCACTCTTCTGATTATGAGTCAATCTATCTGGATAATCTATTACATACCTAACAATCAAATTACCAAACTCTCCTCTTTGACCTCTAACCGGCATACCTAAACCATCAAATAAATGATACGAATTAGCCTTGATAATCCTATCATCATAAACCTCAATAACTTCGCCATTCAAATGCGTAAAACTGAAACTCAAATATGTCAATGACTCAGCCAACGTAATATGCTTTGTATAAATTAAATCATCCCCATCCCTTTTAAAATTTGGATCTTCCTGCTCTTCTACAACCAAAATAACATCTCCCTGTTGACAATCCCTAATCTCATTCCCTTCTCCTCTATAAGCACGTGCTTCTCTATTTTTCATACCTCTTTCAACATCAAATTTAAATTCCTCTTTCACACTTTTTGTACCATTACCTTCACAATTATGACATAATGTACTCTTATCTTTAACCTCTCCCTCACCATGACAATTTGGACAACCCATTTGCATCTGTTGTACCATTCCAGGACCCAACTGTCTAGTTATAACAACAAATCCTCTACCGTTACACTTATTACACTTATCAATCTTTGAACAACCTTTACCCCCGCACAATGTACAAAGCCTATCAACATCTATATTACAAACAATTGTTTTTCCCATATACAAATCCTTCAAAGAAACCTTCACTGAATGAACAACATCTCTTGCTTTCCTTTGCGTTTGTTGACCATGTGTTCCCATACCATGTGTTCCCATACCATGGGAACCAAAGATGTGAGAAAAGATATCCTCGGGGGACATTCCTCCGCCTCCACTCTGATCTAAACCTTCTTCACCATATTTGTCATAAATTTGGCGTTTTTCTGGATCAACTAAGACCTGATACGCATTTGATATTTCTTCAAATTTCTTTTTAGCCTCTTCCTGATTATCAGGATTTTTATCTGGATGCCATTTTAAAGCAAGTTTTTTGTACTTTTTCTTGATTGTTTTTTCATCGGCATCTTTTGGAACTCCCAAAATTTCATAAAACTTTGTGTGACCACTCATGATATATTAAAACGATATAAAACTTTATATTGTTTTTACGAAAAAAAAATGATTAATTTTATACAAAACTTTCCACTAAATTATTAAAATATGGAACTCATTAAATTTATTGTAATATCTTTTTTTTTTCAAATTATTATGGATATATACTTTTACAATACCAATATAGAATCCAGTATACTCCTATCTTTTGTAATTTATTCTACACATCTTTGTATATGTTTCCTCAAATTTCGTGAAAGATTCGGCAGAGATTTTATTAATCAACACCGATAAAAAAATTGAATAATTTAATTCAATACTTATTATAAACTTTCATAAAAAATATGGAACCTAAAATAAATATTTTATTTGTATTTATCCTCAAACAACTAGCAGATCTAATAATTATTACAACAGATCAATATACAGAAGCATATCACGGTATTACCATTGTTTTCTATATATTTTTTTCAATATATGCATGGAAAACATATTTATATGGAGATCCTGAATGATGGATGATGGATAATTAATTTTCATAAATCTCGAAGAAACTATTTGTTTTATAATCATATGGAACTAAACCAACCAAACTAAACATATCATATTGAACATCAGACTTCATATATTCATCCAATTTATCCCTAGCATTCATATCAGGACCCTTATTAAATTCCAACAAATACGGATGCAAATTCTTATCAAAAATAACATCACCCCCAAACAACTGAAATGTTGTAGACCCCTTCAAGTTATCACTCTGATAAACCTTCTTATCCATCGCTTTAGAAACATAAAACATCAACTTCTCTATATTCCTAAACAATTTCTTACCATCATCACCTTGATTATCAATATAATCAATTAACTCTTGAAAATTTCTTGGATTCTTTTTATAAATATTCATATCTAAATGGTAACTTGTAATATTGGATTCGAAATCAAAATCGTCATCATTGTATTCTTTGTATGTATAAATACACTTGCCTTTTCTGGAAATATAAAATCTCTTTTTATCTCCCTTTATCACAACAATTAAATAAATTCTCAAATTAACCTTTCTATTATTGATTAAATAAAGATCACGCATATATTTCTGTGCAACTCTATAATTCTCTTGACTTGCTAATAATATTTCCTTCAAATCTTTAGTTAATTTCAAGCCTTCTTTACGTTGAATATTCTTTTTCAAAATATAAATATCGCCTTCTTTATAATCATCTTTGAGATGTTTTAATTCGGTTGGGTCATAAAGAATATAACTTGTTGGCATAAGTTCAGATGCGAGTTTTCTGGTATATTCGTTTTTTAAGGTGTTCCAAATTCCATTTTTACTAACAATGCTGTCACAACCATTAATACCAAAAATGACTTTGCTCTTGTCACCTTTCAAATCTATTCCTTTCAACTCACGTTCGACATTATTGTATCCACATGGCATATAAATTTCCCAGTCTTTATTGTTATGTTTAAAACCAAAGTTAGAAAAAATGTTGTTGGTCACCTTTCCCAAACTGTTTCTACACTTGTAAAACCGTTTATTGTTATAAGATTTATGGTTGAGAATAGCAAGGAGAACAATGAATAAAATAATAACAAATATAATAACAATTCCTTTTTTACCAATCATTTTTCTTTTTTTCATAATATGGCTATAATATTATGAAGATTTTTTAATCAACCATTTCAAAACCATGAGTACTATCTGGATTACTCTTCTCCTCTAAATCAAACTGAAGATTATATATCATTTTCTCTTGTTCTTTCATCCGATCCTCAATCATTAACATTCTTTTCTCCTTTTTTCTATTTTGATATGTTCTATAAACAAACATAACACCTTCTTTTGTTAAATAATAAACCCATCCAACTGTACCTAAAGTTGCTGAAACTAAATAGTAAATCATTTACTGAATATATTATTTTATATATTTTTCTTCTTTTTAACTAAAAAGAATAAATTTATTATATGTATAAATATAATGGACAAAGAATCAAAATATAGTTCAAAGAATAAATATGAAAAATATGAAAGCAAAGTTTCAACTCCAAACACAAAATTCAATGAATATGTTAGTAGTTTACAAAAAACTGGATTAATTAAAAATAATTTTAATTTATCCTTCAAAGACTACAAGAAAACTTTATATAATGAAAAAAATCTCCAAATATTTGGGCATATTTTGTCTTTAATAACAAATAAAGATTTAATGAATGATGTTGCCGAATGTTTTGTAACTGTTTTTCTTATTGTTAATTTCAAAGACAAAATGTTAATATATAAAACATCATATGAAGAATATTTATACAAAAAAGCTCTTAATTTACATAAAAAATTCGAAGAATTATTAAAAGATGTTCAGTTGAATATAACAACAACGCTTGTTTACAAAATAGATGAATATTTACAATGTTACGCAATATGGATTGAATCTCAACAATTCAACACATTCAACTCCTATTTGAAACTTTACAAAGATTATGAAAGATGCTCAATATACATGCAGGCTCTTGAAAAAACAACAATGAATGATTTTATCCAAAAATTTATAAAAACCATGATGTCTGAAACAATCAGAATTGCTGGTGAAAATTTCAAAGAATTCAAAAGTTATCTTGATGAATTTACTGTACCAAATATAAGGGGTAAAATTAATAATAATATTTTGAAAGATTCAGTTGAAGAATTTTATATTATTCTTGAAGAATGTATCAAGAAAAAAAGATATAATATGTTGAAAGGTACTTTAACAGATATTTCAAAAATAATATGTAGAAAATTGAATCGTGGTTTAAGAACTGAAATAGAACGCATGTTCAATATAGACGAACTTTTTGTTAGATTAAATAATGACAAATTTACTAATGATGACTTCATTCAATGGTCAAAAAATATTTTTAACATCATATCAATTCCATTAAATAATAAAGGGATAGTTAATTCATATGATGATTTTAAAAAAAAGATAAATAATAATTTGACTCATAACTTTATTTTATTTGTTAAATATTTCTATATTATTTTTGAAAAAATTAATAAAGGTGATGAATATTAATATTTTACATTACTTTAATAACTTGTGATGCATTTATGTAATTATTGTTATAAAACTTATCGTATTTTCTGTCAGATGCTAAATCATAATTATGATTTATTAAAAATGGATAGGTTATGTAAACATTTAGTTTATTAAAATTGTCTCTAATTGTGTGATCGACCATTTTATTTATTTTTCTATCTAATAATCTATAAATTTTACCAGCGGATTTATGATTAAGTATATATCCAAACGCACCACCATTATCAAATTTACATTTTTTAATAGATGGAACATAAATATTCTCCCCAACTCTTCTACCACATGGTCTAGTTATTCCTAAATAAATTATGTCCCAATTATTTGGAATATTTCTTAAAACTTTTGTTAATGATTGTTTAAAATTCTTCCTAAAAACAATATCATCTTCTATAACTAATGCATAATCAATACCACTTTTGTAAATCTTTTTGATTAAACCTAAGTGAGAGTAATAACAACCAATATTTCCGCGAATACTTTTGTTATTTTTCATAATATTAAAATAACTTGGTGTACAAGCATTTTGAACTTGATTCATATTTAATTGTAAACCATCAAAACCATTATATCTATTAATTTTTAAATTTTGTTCTTTACCAACTTTCTTAATATAATTCCATCTATCTTTACTTCTAGCCAAATTAATACAATATATATTGTTACAAATCATATTAACGACATCCCTATTTTCAAAATGTTCTGTTTTTCTTTTTGTAAGAGTTCCAAGAACAACAAGAGCAACAAGAGCTATAAATAAAAATATTGTTCTATTTGATATCGATATTTTCATTAATATTACAAAGATTTTTTGTTTATTACTGACTATTGTTATTATCGTTATTTGTCACTTTTTGTGTTGAAGAAATTGCGAGAACATCTGCTAACAAACCCAATCCCAAAACAAGAAGGAAAACAAATAAAATAACTGGTAATAACAAAATAATCCATGCAACTGTTAAGTGGCAATGGTAACATAACCAATAGAGTAATCCTCCGAAAATAAGGATTGAAACTAAATGGACACCAACAGTTGTGGCCTTAACTTGAACTTTATTTTCGGTATTTTCCATTGGTTTGGCAACAGTTGCAATCAAACTCACAACAGCCAAAATAACGTAAATAATAAATGGTCCACAGTGTGGATTACAGTGTGAATTTTTGCTCATTATAATATATTATAATATTTTTATTTGTTATAATATATGACAGATTTGTGTGATATTGCTTCTATTTATAATAAAAATGGAAATATTGAACCAAAAGTCAAAAAAAACTTTGGACAATTAAAAGATTCATATATCAATTGCTTATTTAAAGGAAAATATAAATTTATTGAAGATCATTTTCCTAAATTTATTAATGATTCTGTTGAACAAATAATTGATAAAATATGTATGTTTATAGAAAACAGCAATAAATTTTATGTTGATTTTCAAAAAAGATCAAATAAAAATATATTAAATGAATATGGATTTATCATAAATAAAAATAATTTATTAGATTTCTATTTTTATATTTCCGCAGGTTGTGGACTTGATGATGAAAATCGCGATATGAGCATCAATATACAGGCTAGACAAACTACAAATTTTATTATAAATAATTATCCTACAAATAAAATTAAAAACTATATATTACATGCAACAATACTTGATCTAAAAAAGTTACATCCAAAAAAGTACAAAAATATTAAAAATTTCAAAGAACTCTATCAGAAATTCGATATTAATAAATGGTATAAAATATCAGGAGAAATTCTCAAAGAAGCTAAATTACAATTGAAACAAGACAAGGAAATATTTATAAATGATTTTTTTAGTTCTTTTAATGGAAAAATAAACATGAAAACTTTACCAAATAGTATTAATTATTATTTACAATTTGTTTCAAAATTTTATAACAAAAATCAAATTAAAAAAGAAGTTGAACGAAAATTAAAGGAAAAGAAAATAAAATATAGTTTATAATATATGGAAAAATTTCTTATATTTATCACATGTTTTGTACTAATTGTAAGTGGATTTGTTTATTATGATGGGAAGAATAATGAAGTTGAATATTTGAAATCAAATGTTGATAATAATACATATTTAGTTAGAAAAATGCCTGATGCACAAAATGCTGCAGATTTATTAGCAACAATTAGACAAAAATTAATGAAAATTTGCAAATATTGTCTTGTTGAATATCCCAAAAACAAAGCTGTTGCTCGTTTAAATAATAAATTTAATCCAAACAACATAAGTGAAACTGGTAAAAACAGTAAATACACCTCATACTCTGTAAATAAAGGAGAAAAGATTGTTCTTTGTTTACGTTCAAGAGATGGAAAAGATAAACTTATTGATGAAAACACCTTAACATTTGTTTCTATTCATGAACTTGCACATATTATGACTAAATCTGTTGGACA
>JGI10211J34971_10004832_pt1 | contig 10634 bp, 14 predicted proteins | sample Etolagsediment_FD_34971 | JGI IMG/M metagenome (IMG submission 34971)
ATCTTTCGTGCCATACCAAAACCAAGGGCAAGCCTGGTATCATTTATCGCAATCATAATAGGTCCTCCTCCATTACCCACTATTGTAAGCTTTACTCCTGGAATAAGGCCCATACTATAAAGCTTTGATCTGAGGCCTCTTCCTCCCTGTATGTCTATAAGAGTAACCTCTCGACCTGGATTCACAGCAGTCAGTGGCATCATCTTTCTCCCTCAATCTTTATCTTTTCCATTTCCTTTATCTTTGCGTTATATTGTTGCGCAAACTGTTTCATTCGCTCCAGACACTTACCTTTTGGTTGTTTATGCTCCCGGTATTCATTGAAATAGTCAAGCCAGCTTGCTCCGCCCCTTGGACAATTATCTATGAATTCCATAAAGTCCACAAATGCTTCAAGTGTAGCAGGGCTTACAGCATGTTCCATTTTACAGGCATCTTTATCTGCCTCGGTATACTCTATTTTTAGTATATTCGTTAAAAAGCTCCTGAGGATTTGATGTCTATGATCTATTTCTTGCCCAACTTTACTGCCTTTTTTTGTGAGCTCAAGGTATTCATATTTTTCATAGTCAATAAGCCCTCCCTCACTGAGCGTTTTGAGCATGTTAGTCACTGTGGGCATTTTAACATCAAGCTTCTTCGCGATATCCCTCACACGTATAGCTCCTTTTTCTTTGGAAAGATTAAATATAGCCTTTAAATAATCTTCCATAGTTGGTGTAATGGGATTATCGGAAATATTACTCATACCATTATGTGATAATAAATTTGTTAGATTATTAGAACTAAGTTTTGATAATCTAATTTTTAATATAATAATGCTCCGTTGCTTGTCAAGCGTTTTTTATCATAGAGAAGGTATTCTTGACTTTAAGGCTGTTAAAAGGTATTTTACTAATAATTTTTATATGAGCATTATATCATCACTTTGGAAGCATATATACCGGGAGGAAAAGATTGATTGATCTAGTTATCAAAGGTGGTCCATTCATGTATCCAATAGTGTTTTGTTCTGTTGTTGCCCTTGCTATCTTTATGGAGAGATTGTGGGCATTGAGAAGAAAACTGATTATACCAAAGGACTTTATCATTAAGGTAGAAGATCTCGTGCAGCGTAATAAGATTGCAGATGCAATCTTTCTTTGCAAAGGAAATGGCTCTTCAATTGCTCGAACCTTTCTTGCGGGCCTCAAGAACACAGCAAGAGGGATGTGGCTGGTTAAAGAGGCTATTGAAGAGAAGGGGAGGAGAGAGGGTGTTATATTAGAGAGAAATATAGGAGTCCTATTAACTATTGCGAACCTCTCTCCATTACTTGGTTTGCTTGGTACGGTTTCTGGTATGATAAAAACCTTTAATGCTATCTCTGTCTATGGGGTTGGCGGCCCTGCACCTCTTGCAGGAGGCATTGCTGAGGCTTTAATTACAACGGCCGCAGGCCTTATTGTAGCTATACCCACATTGGTTGCCTATCGTTTTATTTTAGATAAAGCCCAGATCCTTATCTTTGAAATGGAGGAAAGCTCTATTAGGCTTGTGGACACTATGGAGAGTACCAAAGACAATGCGGTTTAGTCAGCCAAAGAGAGAAGAAATTAGCCTTGGTGTAAGCATTGCTCCTTTAATTGATATTGTGTTTTTACTGCTTATATTTTTTATGCTGACTTCTCATTTCGACATTATATCAGGAATTGACATTAAATTGCCTGATATTTCAGAGAGAGGATCAGATCAATCAGTAGATACTATGACAGTGTCGTTAGATAAAACAGGAAATTGTTACATACAAAAGAAAAAAGTATCGTTAAAGGACCTTTATCTTCAACTTAAAGAGCTCACGAAAGAAAAAAAGGTCAATCTTATTCTGAATGCCGATCGAGATGTTACGCATGGCCATGTTGTCAGTATAATGGATTTAGCCAAAAAAGCAGGAATTAACTCCATTGTAATAGCTGCCCAGTGGAGGGAAGAGAAGGTGCTGTAAATTTGGCGTTTTTTAAAAAAAATTTTCTTACCTATATTGTAATTTTTTCTTTTGCTGCGGCCATCTCGTTAGCCTGGCTAAGTTTTGGACGGCATGGATTAATAGAACTGTATAAAATGCAAAAGGAAGAAGAGAGATGTTTAGCTATTTTAAAGGATCTTAAAGAAAAAAACAGGTTACTTGCTGATGAAATAAGACGACTCAAGGAAGACAATACATATTTCGAGTCAGTGGCCCGAGAGCAATTGGGAATGATAAAAGACAATGAAATCGTATACCGCTTTAAAAAGGAATTAAAAAATGCTAGAAAAGGGAAACAAGAAAAAAAGTAGGAATATATCAAAAAGGGGAGAGCAATGACCGCATTAAATGAGATCTCTGATGAAATTGTAGACAAAATAGCAACACCAAAGGTAAGAATTATCCTTCTTGAAATCTTAAAGAAGGAAGGGAAGCCTGAAAAAGTAATACAAGCTTGCCTAAAGGCATTGGAATCTTTTCCTGATGATAATGGCATAAGAAAGTTTTTAGCTGAAACATATTTTGAACAGGGATCTGTTGAACTTGCAAAGGAAGAATTAGATAAAATATCCATGCAAATTAAGGAGTTAACTTCAGTTTATAAACTACAAGCTGAGCTTTTTAAGGAAGATAATATGGTTGAGGAGGCAATAAATTCCTTAAAGCTCTATTTAGCACACCATAGTAATGATCAGGATGCAGCTCGACTTTTATCTGAATTGAGCGCTCCGCTAAAAGAAGAAGTATCAATTCTTCCAACCTCAACATTAGCAGAAATTTATTTTAAACAGGGGCAATTAGAAGAGGCAATCACAATATACACACAGGTAGTCAAAGATTTTCCTGATGATGAAAAATATAAAAATAGGCTCGAAGAATTAAAGGCACTGACAAAAACTGAAGAGCCTGAGAAATCTCATGAGGCGATACTAAAAGAAAAAACAGTAACAATAATAGGAATATTAGAAAGGTGGCTTACTAATATAGAGAAGAGACATGTTATAGGCCTTTCAAGCCACGCGTAAACCTATTGCTGCAGCACAATTTTTTATGTAATGATTGAGTAATTTTCGTATTCCTACTCAGCAAATGACCCTTGCGCTTCCTCTCGGCCATGAGCCTTTCGGCAGTGAGCCTGTTGAGAGCCTCCAGGTCGAACGACTCAAGGCCGAATGGCGCCTCAGGGTTATACATAAAAGAAAATCTACGCAGAGCATGCAGATGTCTTTTTTTGTTATGCCCACATAAATGCACAGGGACATTGTTTTAAGGCCCGCCTTGGTAAGACGAAGTTTCTGTAATATTTAATCGCTGTACTATTTTCATGCTGAGTCATATAAATTCATTTCTTTCAAATTAGGCCTGAGCCAGGGGCATAAAGCAAAAAAAGACATATGCATGCTCTGTTGCAGATTAAGTTTCGCAGGAGCTACGTAACGACTTAACCAATTAACCATAAAAAAGGAAACGGGACATCGATGTACTCAACAGCAGATTTTAAAAAAGGATTAAAAATAGAATTGGATGGTAAACCATTTACCGTGACAGAGTTTTTGCATGTAAAGCCAGGCAAAGGTGGTGCATTTGTGAGGACAAAACTAAAAAATATGATCACCGGACAAGTTTTGGAAAAAACATTTAGAGCTGGAGAGAAAGTTCCCCCCCCAAATATACAGGAAAAGGAAATGCAATATCTTTATCAGAACAAAGGTGAGTTTTGTTTTATGGATACCGAAACCTTTGAACAGATTTTTTTATCAGCTGAACAGTTAAAAGAGAACAGACTTTTTTTAAAAGAAAACACAAATGTTAAGGTGCTTATATACAACGACAGGATAATGGATGTTGAACTTCCCAATTTTGTTGATTTGGAGGTTGCTCAAACTGAGCCAGGAATGAAGGGAAACACAGTAACAGGAGGTGGTAAACCAGCCACCCTTGAATCAGGAGGCGTTATCCAAGTTCCATTTTTCGTAAATATCGGAGATACAGTGAAAATCGACACACGCTCAAAAGAATACATTGAAAGAGTATGACAGGGAGTGAATTGAAAACAAGTTTTACCTTTAATTTTATGGCTACAGGTGTAGGGAGCGTACCTTTTTTAAATGTAGATACAACCTGCCAGCACATCCTTAAATTCTTTCCGGACATACCTTTTTGGCCTCAGTTCGTTAAGCGGAGCCATTTTGAAGATATGACCATCCAGGCAAGTCAAAGGCTTCCACGAATTGAATTGGATCTAAAGAAAAACTCCCTGTTTATCAGTGCTAAAGACACAAAGGACAATGATCTCATCTCTTTCTATGAACATTTTATGGCTGAGGATACAGATCATTTTGCTATCAGCCATGAATATGCAGCTGGTCTGTATAAACTTCTGGAATTGATTGAAAAAGACACTGAGAGTTATGGGCCTTTTATTAAGGGTCAAATAGTTGGTCCCATTACGTTTGCGGGAAGTCTGATAGATGCAAAAGGGAAATCCGCCCTTTATAATAATGAAATTATGGACACAATAGTAAAGGGCTTAGCAATTAAGGCACTATGGATTATTAATAAGATATCTTTAACGAAAAAGATGCCTATACTTTTTATAGATGAGCCATACCTCTCTGGTTTTGGTTCAGCCTTTACGCCTATCCAAAAAGAAGAGGTCATTAGACTTTTACAAGAGGTTGTTGAGTATATAAGATCACGAAGTAATGCATTAGTTGGTATCCACTGCTGTGGAAATACCGATTGGTCAATGATAATTGAAACAGGTGTTGATATCGTAAATTTCGATGCATTTGATTATATGGATTATTTTTTGCTCTACAGGAGGGAAATCATACAATTTATTGAAAATGGTGGTACAGTTGCATGGGGAGTAGTTCCTACCAGTTCCTTTACTGGTGAGGAAACGCTTGATGGTTTGAAAATGCAGTTAGAAAAAGGACTTAATACATTGTATGAGTGGGGCATCGATAGAAATACGGCGGCTGAAAGATCAATTATTACACCTGCATGCGGTGTAGGGACAATAGATCCGAATAAGGCAGAGAGGATTTTTAAATTGCTATCCGGTCTATCACGTATAATGTCTGAAACAAAAAGGGACTAAAATAAACCCAACAAATACATGTGACTATTTTTTTAAAGCACAAGCACAGAATTTTCCTTAGCAGACTCTATCTCTAAATCTGCATTTTTTTCCTTGATCAACTCTTGACAGAGAATCGTTAACTTGACCATATCGCTATCTTTTCTTTCTGGCGCATGGTGAAAAAGGACAAGTTTTTTTACATGAGCATTCAGAGCGAGATCAATAGCTGACTGATAATCTGAATGACCCCACCCTCTATGTTTTGTTATTTCCTCAGGTGTGTAATGGCTATCATGTATAAGGATATCTGCTTCTTTACAAAAGGTGATATAATTATTGAATGATTTTTTAGCAACATCAAGCTCATTATCAGTCAAAAACACAAGGGTTTTTCCCCCTTCACGAAACCGAAACCCTAATCCTCCTTGAGGGTGGCGTAAGGGAACAGTATCTATAATAGTGTCGTCAATATCAAGGGAGCCATTCTTCAATTTGTCAATAAATTGTATGTCTGCGCTAAGCTCCTCAAACCTGACTGGCCAAAAGCCGTCTCCCATTTTATTGTCAAAGCTGTATCGAAGACCTTTCATGCATAAATTGTATCCATCAACTTGGATTTTGGTTGAGGGTTGATATATTGGAGAAAAAAAAGGAAAACCAAAAATATGATCCCAGTGGATATGGGTAATAAGAAGGTATATATCTATATTTTCTTTGAAAGATTCCAATTCATTGCCAAGAGATCGAATTCCTGTGCCAGCATCTATTATTATCTTTTTTCCACTCATAAGATCCATCTCCAGGCAGGTTGTATTTCCTCCGTAGATAATGGTATCCTTTCCTGGTACTGGTGTAGATCCTCTAGTCCCCCAAAATTTGATTTTCATTTTTTTTCCTTGGAGAGCGAAACATAAGGTTTTTTGAATTTTTCTTTGAGATTGTAAGCTTTTTATTGTAAAGCCTTTGAAACGAGCAACTTTCTGCTAATTTCACGTGACATTACAAAATCACTCTATTTCTGTCAATGCAAAAAAAGGATCAAAAAATACGGCTCATTAAAAATGCCATAGACGCACTTTCTGACAACAGATCTGATTGCCATTTATGCCCGAGAATGTGCCATGTCAATAGAGATAAAGGCGAAATCGGTTTCTGCGGAGTTGGTAATCATGCGCTTGTGGCTCACCATTGCCTTCATTTCGGAGAAGAGCCATGCCTGAGTGGCTATTATGATTACAAAAAGAATCTGCAAACAAAATCCTCACTTTCTGGATCAGGTACAGTATTTTTTTCCGGTTGTAATCTGAAATGCATTTACTGCCAGAATTATCAAATTAGCTGGCAGATCTACGGAACTCACGTTTCACCTGATAAGTTAGCCTCTATTTTTATGGTTTTGCAAGAAAAAAGAGCTTTAAATATAAATTTAGTTACCCCCACACATCTTATTTTGCCTATCCTTGAGTCATTAAAAAAGGCTTTTGCTCTCGGACTCAATATCCCTATTATTTACAATACAAGCGCGTATGATTCATATGAAACGATTGTCCATCTTGATGGGATTATTGATATTTATATACCTGATTTTAAATATTTCAGGAACGATTCAGCGCGTAGATTTTCTCATGCCTGGGATTATCCTGATAAGGCTACCACGGCAATAAAAGAAATGTATAGACAGGTAGGAAACCTTGAAATGGATAATGAGGGAAATGCAAAGAGAGGACTGATTATACGGCACTTGATTTTACCAGGGCATATGGAAGAGTCATGCACAATATTGGAATGGATTGCATCTAATATTTCTACCAACGTTTATTTAAGTCTGATGAGCCAGTATTACCCATGCAATAATGTTCCGGATGAAATAAATAGGACAATTTCAAACAATGAATATGACGGGGTTCTGGCCAAGGCAGAGGAATTGGGCTTTGAAAATGTCTACATACAACCACACGAATTTACTTCTAAAAAATATTTCGTTCCTGATTTTAGCAAAGACAATCCATTTTCTTGGGAGGAAAATTAATAGGAAGACATGACAAATTTTAAATTACTAAATGAGCATAGAAAAGTTGTGATACAAGTACCTTTTGTAGTACAATTGAGAACAATTATAAATAATATTGGCAGATCAAAAAAAACTGAAGCCTGGAATGTGGCTTTTCAATTTTACGAAAGGAGATAAAATGGCAACTGACGTAGCAAATGAATTGAAAGAGGTTGACAGCATTGAGGTAACTACCCTTATGGATAACTATGTTGATGTTCTTTTGAGGAATTCCCCTGGGGTTACGCGACCTCCACTTGCAATAACAGGAACAATTCCCACTGACGCTCTCTTGGCAGAACATGGTCTCTCTCTCATGATCACAGTAAAAAAAGATGAGAAATCTCACTGTATTCTCTTTGATTGTGGATATACCAAGATTGGTGTACCTCATAATATGGAGATTTTGGGCGTGGATCCACAGCAAATAGAGGCCATTGTCCTCAGCCACGGTCATATGGATCATACTGGTGCACTTCACCCTATAGCGAATAGCCTGAAAAAATCTATTCCCTTAATACTCCACCCTGATGCCTTTATTTCGACCCGTTTCTTTGGTCTCGACGATGGAAGAAGGCTCTTGTTTCCCCAAACTCTCGTAAGAGATCGTATAGAAAAAAATACTGATCTTACAATAGTTGAAAAGCAATCTCCATCGTTATGGATGGATAATATGATAGCAATAACAGGAGAAGTTGAAAGGGTAACGGAGTTTGAAAAAGGACTGCCGAATGCCTCTATGGAAAGAAATGGAAAGGTGGAACCAGATATAATACGTGATGATCAATCCATTGTAATAAAGGTAAAAGATAAGGGGTTAGTGATAATTTCTGGATGTGGTCATGCTGGTATTATCAATACTGTTTTTTATGCCAGAAAGATAACAGGTATTGATAAAATTCATGCTGTTTTGGGTGGTTTTCATCTGTCAGGTCCCATTTTTGAGCCTATAATAGAAAAGACAATTATTGAGTTTAAGAAAATTAAACCTGAAGTTATTATCCCGATGCATTGTACCGGATGGGAGGCCATTAAGAGGTTTTCAGATGAATTCCCTTCATCCTTTGCGCTTAACAGTGTAGGAACAAGAATCACCTTTGTATAAGAATGTTTCGCGATGAGAATTTTAATCTATTTAATTCCAATTCTATATGCAATTTGTCCTTATGACCTGTTGCCTGATTTTTTCGTGGGTCTTGGGTGGATTGATGATTTAATACTATTAGGAGCTCTTTACTGGTATCACTTTATTCATCGACCTGCAAAGGCTAAGGCAAGATATGAGAATGCTTATCGCCAAGCAGGGCAGGGGAATCAAAGCAAGACCTACAATGAAAACCAAAACAATGATCAAAAAGATAAAAGGTTTTCGCAACGCGACCCATATAATATCTTAGGAGTGAATAGGCATGCCTCAGCAAGTGAAATAAAAAATGCCTATAGAAAATTGGCTAACAAATACCATCCTGACAAGGTAAATCATTTAGGTGATGAATTTAAGTCATTAGCAGAGAAGAGGTTTAAAGAGATTCAAGAGGCGTATGAGGAATTAGCGGAAAGGCGGTAGAGCTAAAATCATGAAAAGATACTATTGTGCCAGCATTTGAAGAGCCCATAGGCAAGAGCTCCTATAACAGGTCACAAAAAGGCACCTGTCCATCCTAAAAGAATAATAACAATACATTCAATTGGCTCAAGCATTTCAGATACCTCATCGGTGAATATATAGGTCAATTTTAGGGACAGGCTACATGCCCCAACCAGTAAGACTCACGAGGCACTGGTTATAAAAGCGATGATCTTGTATTTAGCAACATCGACACCCATTCCCTTTGCTGCATACTTATCCTCCCTGAGGGCGGTCAATGCGCACCCTATCTTGCTAAAAATAAAACAAAAATACCTTGACAAAGACTCACTATTCTTTGAAAGTTATTATAATTTTTTTATACCGTATCCACATTTTTGTTTATTAATTTTATGGGAAAGGAGGTGTTTTTTTTAATTAATAATCATAAAAAAATATAAAAGAAAGGAGAAAGCAAATGAGAAAGAAAAGTAAGGTAATAATTCTTTTGTTTGGGGCATTGGCTCTTTTGATGACAATAGGGTGTGCAGAAACAAAGTATATTCCTAAAGGAAAGATCGCTTGCTCATCAGATATTACATGGAATGTGGTTCCCCAGGCTGATATTACTTCATTTTCATGTACTGTGGCAAAATTTAAGAAAAAGCCAGCAGTTATATTTAAGGTGGGTATAAAGAACATATCAGACAAAGCACAGCGCTTCAGAGTTCAGATTTTTCTCCTTGAAGAAGGAAAGGCTGTAGGTCATCTAGTCCCAAGGAAAGGGAAACCACCAGTTCTTAAACCTGGCCAGGAAAAGGTGGTTACCTGTCCGGTAATAAAGGCAACCCAATTGCCGAAAAAACTGGAAGTAGTTATTAAAACTATATCAATTGGCTAATAACTATAAAGTAAAAGGAGGTATAACATGAAAAATACCAAAACAATACTTTTACCAATTTTGATTTCTTTCTTCACCTTTCTGTTGGTCGGAACCTCGGTTCAGGCAAAAACGAGATATATTTCAATTAGCACCGGTGGCACAGGAGGGGTGTACTACCCTTATGGAGGTGGCCTGGCAGAGATTTTTACAAGATACGTAAAAGGGGTTAAAGCGGTTGCAGAGGTGACAGGTGCCTCTGTTGAAAATGTAAAGCTGGCCCATAGGGGTGAAACTGTTATTGCTGAGGCTATGAATGATGTCGTTTATCAAGGCTATAATGGGATTGGTAAGTTTAAAGGAAAACCCCAAAAAATCCTGGCAATGTTTCAGATGTATCCTCACCACTACCATGTTGTTGCACTGAAAGGAAAAGGAATCAAAACTATCTATGATATAAAGGGTCATAAAGTTTCTGTGGGTGCACCTGGAAGCGGAACAGAGTTTAAAACTAATCTGGTCTTACAAGAGGCCTTGGGAATACCGTATTCAAGTTTTAAGGTATTTCGACTTTCATTTACCGAAAATGCAAATGCCCTTAAAGACGGAACAATTGATGTAGGCATATGGGATGTAGCGGCACCTACCTCTTCTGTAATGGATCTGTCCATTACAAGGGACATCTATGTTATCCCATTTTCAAAAGAAGACATAGATAAGATTTGCAAAAAATTTCCCTTTTACTCTCCCTTTGAAATGTCAGCAGGCACCTATAAGGGGCAAGACAAACCAGTTGCTAATCCATCGGTGTGGAATACAGTAGCATGTACAGCCTCGCTGGATGAAGAATTGGTGTATAAACTTGTTAAAGCAGTGTTTGAGCATACAGACTACCTGAAAATGATCCACCCCTTTGCAAAATACACTACACCTCAAAATACTATTAAGCATTCGGTTATCCCACTTCATCCAGGTGCAATCAAATATTATAAGGAGGTGGGATTGACAATTCCTAACCGATTGTTACCAAAAAAATAATGAGAT
>JGI10211J34971_10004833_pt1 | contig 10632 bp, 8 predicted proteins | sample Etolagsediment_FD_34971 | JGI IMG/M metagenome (IMG submission 34971)
CCAACTTTTCCATTAATCATTTCAGGTTTTACTTCGCCTGTATTTTTGATTTCATCAACTGCATTCTCTTCTAAGCCAATTTTATAATTAACTTCCCAAGCCTCTTTTTTAGATGTTGTTTTGATTGCAGAATGATTCTGATTTTCAAAGTTTTTTATTTTTTCATGCTCTAGTAAGAGTTGCTCAGTTTGTGTAGGTACTTGAACATAACTAGGAGTATCTTCTAAAATGAGAGTTTTTACTTGAGAATCTTTTGTTGTGTTTTTTTCTTCTGCTTGTGCTTGAATTTTAGAAGTTGATTCTGCTGTTTTTTCATCTTTGACAACTTTATCTTTAGATGAAATTGGCTTGTTTTGTTTTGTCATAAAAATGATAAGAGCTGTAAATATCAATAATAGTGCGACTAAAAACAGTACTTTTTTCTTCGTTAAAAACTTTAATATCACGAGTTGCTTTCCTATTGTAAAGATTTGTTAAAATACAGAGCAATTTTACAATGAAATTGCAAATTTAGGTGTAAAATCATTCTAAGAAGAGTTCAGTAACTCTTCTTTTATATTTTGCAACATCAAACACTCATATTAGCCTTGCATGTTCTACAAATCTCAAGGGATTATGCAACAGATACAAAGTGCTTTAAAAGTCTACTTTACAAACTCCACCACTTCATCAAACGCAAGTCTCATTTGCTTAGACTGTGGGTTGATTCTATAGCCAAATGGAAGAACCATGGCAACTTGATGTTTAGTAGTGTCAAGCTCTAAAATCTTCTCAACTTCTTCTTTTACAAAACCCTCAATCGGACAAGAGTCTATGCCAAGTGTTGCGGCTGCCGTCATCATATTTCCCGCTGCTATGTAGCTCTGTTTTGAAGTCCAAGCATATATGTTCTCATCACTACTAAGCACATCTTTAAGGTGTGTTGCATAGAGCCCCATGTACATCTCAAGCATTTCACTTGGCATCTCGCGACGTGCGAATCTTTTTTTGACTTCTCCAGACTCCACTTTTACACTCTGGATTCCTGCTAGAACTACCACTAAGTGCGAACAGCTTGTTACTTGGACTTGGTCCCAACACTGAGGTTTTAGTTTTGCTTTTAACTCTTCGTTTGTGATGACCAAAAACTTCCATGCTTCCATCCCAAAAGAAGAAGGTGATTTTCTCCCCACTTCTAAGATAAAGCTTATATCCTCTTCAGATATTTTTTTGTCCTTATCAAAGACTTTACAAGCATGTCTAAAGTCCATTGCGTCCATAAATTCACTCATTTTCTTCTCCATTTTTTTTCATAATATAGCATGTAAGTCTAAACGCTCACTTTATCAGAAAATATTTTTTAAAAATTAATATAGTATCTTATGAGACTAGATTCAGTTTTGTTTTCTGATAAGTAGATATAATCCTGTCTTAAATAATATTAGCTTAAGATTAACATAAGGGTATGCAACATTATGAATAAAATACAACCAAAGAACAGCGAAAAGTTTCTATCGAGTGAAGATTTTATTGTTTCAAAAACAGACTTGAATGGTAAAATTTTATATGGTAATAAAATCTTTATAAAACTTTCAGGGTATGAAGAATCAGAACTACTAAATCAACCACATTCCATACTAAGACATCCCGATATGCCAAAGATAGTTTTTAAGTATTTATGGGAAAGGATTCAAGCAGGTGAAGAAATCTTCGCTTATGTGAAAAATATGTGTAAAGATGGTTCATTTTACTGGGTTTTAGCAAATGTAACTGCTACAAAAAATACTAAAGGTCAAACAGTAGATTTTCACTCTGTACGAAGAAAACCGTCAAAAAAATCTATGGATGTAATTCCTTCATTGTACAAAAAACTCTTAGACGAAGAAAATAAGTCTGGCTTACAAGCCTCAAAAACAATGCTAGAAAACATACTTAATGAAACAGGAGAAACATATGACGATTTTATCTTCAATTTACAGCACTAGACAGACCTTAGCACTTTATGGAGTGCTGCTAATGGTTCTTTTTTACTTCTTATACCTCGGAGAAGTAATTGCCGCTAGTATCTCTGCAGTTGCTTTTGTTGCTACTATGTTGGTATCAAAATTTGAAAGCGATGCTTGTAATAAAATTTTTAATGATGAACTAATTCGTCAAGTACGTGATGTTCTCATTAAGGCTGGAAATGGTGAACTCTCCTCTAGGGTTACAAATATTCCGCAAGACCATGTAATGCAAGGTGTTGCTTGGGGTATAAACAACATGCTTGACCAAACAGAGCAATTTATAAGAGATATTCAAAGCTCAGTAGATAATGCCAGCAGTGGCCATGCGAACAGGCTGATGCTTGTTGAAGGCTATAGAGGTGACTTCAGGACTGCAATACCAAAGTTAAACATCATAATCAAATCTGTCTCCGCATCATACAAACTAGCATTAAAAGCAGAATTGGGGAAACTATTTGAACAAAACAGTGATGGTGGTGTTTCTCGTGGGCTTAGTTCAATAGAAGAAGACATCGTAAAAAACTTAAATCTTGTAGTTAAAATCAACAAGAGTACTAAAGAAACTGCTCATGAAGCTGTTTCTGCTCAAAGTACAATTTTAACTCTAACAAATGGCATAGATCAACTCAGTCAACTTATCTCAAGCTCAAACGAAGCTATTTATTCTTTAAATGAGAGAACAAATGAAATTACAGTTGTAGTTGACCTAATCAAAGATATTGCCGATCAAACAAATCTTTTAGCTCTAAATGCAGCCATAGAAGCAGCCCGTGCTGGTGAGCATGGACGTGGATTTGCAGTTGTTGCTGATGAAGTACGTAAACTCGCTGAGCGTACTCAAAAAGCTACGAGTGAGATATCTATAACTACACAAACACTCAAACAAGAGGCAAATGACATCCAAAATAACTCTCAAGAGATATCTAATATTGCAACAGAATCACAAGATAAAATAAATACTTTTCATCAGACATTAGATGGGTTTGCTCATACTGCAGAACAATCAGAAAAAGAAGCGAAATATATTAATGACTCTCTATATGCAAGTTTAATCAAAGTTGACCATATCATTCTAAAACATAATGCTTACACGACTATCCTTGATCAAGATAAATCTAAAGTACACGAGTTTGGTAATCATACTAGCTGCAGACTTGGAATATGGTATAAAAATGAAGGAAAAGATTTATTTCAACATACAAAATCATATCAACAAATTGAACCAAATCATGCAATGGTACACAACAAAATCTTATCAACACTTGCATGTGTTGATTCACAATCTTGCATAACCTTAGATAATAGAGAAAATGTTGTTGACAATATGAAACAAGTGGAATTAGCAAGTTTTAAACTCTTTGACTTATTAAACACAATGGTTGATGAGGGAAATATGGATGTTGCAAGTAAGCACTAAATAAAGTTTAGTTGAGTGCAAAACCTTAAGACTGCTTTGTCTTTTTTGCTTTTTTCATGATAGAGCTAATCATGTTCTTAAAGACAAAGTAATGTACAGGTACTAGCATATACCAGTAGAGTCTCCCTAATAATCCACGAGGGTAAAAATAGGCGGTTTGTACGAACTCATCCTCTTGGATTTTAAACTCTAGCCATGCTTTTCCTGGTACTATCATCTGGGCACGTAAAAGCAGTCTCTTACCTTCTTGTAAATCTTCAACCCTCCAAAAATCAACACTCTCCCCAATTCTAAGCTCATAAGCATCACGTCTGCCACGATTGAGTCCAGCACCTCCAATCATCTTATCCATAACGCCACGAACTTCCCAAAGCCAAGTAAAACCAAACCACCCCTCATCTCCACCAATAGAGCAGAATGTTTTATAAAGTGCTTCCTTAGAAAGTCCATCAAGCGAAGCAGTTTTACGGTCTAAAAGCAGTGCCGCTGATGCATCATTTTTATACTCTTTATCCCAAAGATCTCCTCCTCCTCCCGCATCACTCCAACGGCTAAAGACTTGGTTCTCTTCCATCTCTTGTATGGCTTGTTTTACAGCACTCTCAAAACTCATCGGTGTTATCTCAACAAAGTATTTTTTTGCATTATCATTTTGTGCTATGACTTCAGATGAGAGTCCCTCTATCAGTGAACGAGCCACATTATAAGGCACAGGAGTAAAAAAATTTAACCAATATGAAGAGAGACTAATAGTTAAAAAAGGCAGAGGGAAAATCCATCGCTTTAACCCGAGTGCATAGGCACAACCTAGCATCATATTTTTATATGTCATAACCTCACTACCTATATCCACAACTATACTTTTCTCTAGTTTTAACTCTTTTGCTTTAAAAAGATATGAGATGACATCATCTACAGCTATAGGCTGTGCTAGGGTTTTTACCCACTTTGGTGTTACCATCACCGGAAGCTTTTCCGTAAGATGCCGAATTATCTCAAAACTCGCACTCCCAGAACCAATGATAACACCAGCTCTAATCCAGATACACTCAATCTCATCTGCTCTACTTGAGAGTATCTCTCCTGTTTCTATTCGGCTCAAGAGATGGGTACTTGCTTGCTCTTTTATACCAAGTCCACCAAGNTATATGATNCGTTNTACCCCTTGTTTTATTGCTGCATTTAAAAAGTTGTGAGCACTGAGTTTGTCGAGTTCTCTGTAGTTNTTATCTTGAAGTGAATGTATAAGATAGTAAGCTACATCAACTCCATCCAAAGCTTTTTCAAGAGACTCTACATCAAAAGAGTCACCTTGAAAAACTTCAGCCTCTAGATTTGGAGCTAAACTTTTAGGGTTGCGTGCCAAAAGTCTCAGCTCCACATCCTCATGAAGCAACTTCTCTTTAAGTCTTCTCCCTATGTAACCGTTTGCACCTGTGAGTAGTACTTTCATCTTATTTTCCTTTTATTTTACCAAGGTCCTTGAAATCTATCTGGCTTATGATAAAGCTTTGTTGTATGTTTCGTTCGTCTTCCTTGGACTCTTTTTCTCCAGCGTTTGTAGGCCTTTTGTGAGATAAGAGTTCGCATCTTGTTTTTGACTTGGTTCTCAGTGAGTCCATACTGTTTTTGAATAATCTCAAAAGGAACTCTATCTTGCCATGCCATCTCTATAAGACGACTTAAGTCACTCTCACCCATATCAAAAAGTCCAAGTGACTCTTTATACTCACGAGCCACTTTTCTATGACTCATTAACTTCTCTTCATCCATTTTATCTAAAAGTGCTAGTTGCATCTTCATACGAATGTTTACACTCAGTTTTTCTTTATGCTTGTCTAAAAAACTCCAGTATAAAGCATCGACTATCTCACACCAAGGCCCTTTTTTGTAGTTACTCATCTTAAGTATATAGTTCGAGCTTGCAATGTAGGGTTTTGTTGTAAAACCACCGCTGTGACAAACCATTGCATAGACATTTCCAACCATCACCCAGTCATAAGCATCGATGAAGTAACGCATGAAAAATACATGCATCTCCTCAGGGTCAATCTCTAAAAGTAAAAAGATATTTCCTAAAACCATTAGGCGTTCTATGTGATGGGCATAAGATGACTTGTCTAGCTTTTGCATTGTCATATCAAGAGGCTCTATACCACTTTTTTCTTCTAGTATAGCGTTTGGTATCTTGTTTTTTGCACTAAAATAGTTCTCATTTCTAAGTCTAACACCATCTTGCTTGTAGATGCGAAGCATAAACTCTCTCCAGCCTATGATTTGGCGTAAAAATCCCTCTTTGGTGTTTAGAGAGGCATCTTCAAACGCCAAAGTTTTTTCTATAACATACTCCAAGTCTAAAAGCCCAGAGTTAAGTGCACTTGAAATATTTGAGTGAAACAAGAAGCTCTCATCCTCCACAATGGCATCTTGATAAACGCCAAACTCTTTAAACTTGTAGAGCAAAAAGTTCTCAAACATCATCTTCGCTTCAGCAAAACTCGTAGGGTAGTAAGACTCCTCAAAACTCCCTATGCTCTTAAACTTTTTGACATACTCTTGTGCCTCATCAAGATAGGTATTTTTAAAAGTAAGCACAAAAGGAATGAGGGTATCTTTTGGAATTTTCTTGCGATTTTCGCTATCAAAACTCCACTTACCACCCAGGGGTTTATTCCCCTCTTCTAGTAAAACACCAAGTTCTAAGCGTCTGTTTTTGTAGTAGTTATGAAAAAATTTGGAGTTATCTTTTGTATCTATGAAACTTGGGTTTTTTAAAACACTCAATTCATGGAAGTTTTTGCTTATCTTTTGTTCTAAGTAATCATCTGTGACATCATAAACACAGACACTCTCATCTTTGTATAGCTCTAAGTAAGACTCATCTTCAAAGTACTCAACTTCAATGCTATTTTCTTTTAAATAACTTTCATAAAACTTGAGTGAAGCACGATGATTTATAAGCTTTTGTATGTGAAAAGTATACTGAGAGAAAAAGAGCGGTTCTTCAATGAGAAGAACTTTTTTTCCTTTTAAGTTAACAATGTTTTCAAAAAGTTGGTGTGGGTATATTATAAAAATCATACACAAATTGTATGATTTTTAAAGAGTCATTCGTAGGAGAATTTTGTCGGTTTATTCTTCATCATTTTTTGTAGAGTTCATAGTCTTTTGAAAGTATGCCAGACCAACAAACATGATTGTAGTTCCAATAAGCAGATAAAATGCAGAGAGCATGTTTTTGTAGTCGTCTAAAACGATTTTAAAAACAACCATAAGTGTCTCGATGGAGAGTGCAATGATGATAGATATAAGAAATTTACCAAGCATCTTAAACTCCCTATTATCCTCTTTGTGAAAAGATTTAAAAAGAACTTCATGCTCTATGATTTGTCTTGAGAGGTCAAACATCGCAAGACCAATGGTAACAGCGACAATGGACTTAAAAACATCGTGTAAAAAGTTTGTAACTGAAAGAGAAAATAAAACAGCTGTTAAAACATACCCTCCATAGCCAATGAGTGAAAGTGCTACTAAACCAAGTATGCTCGCACCAAAAATATAGACAAGCTTTATAACTCTCTCATGAAAACTGTTGTACTCAATGAGCTTTAACTCTTCAAGAAGAGTCACCATATTTATGTCAATGACCTCATAAGTATCGCCAACTCTTCGCACAACAGATATGCTTGGATGTCCAGAAGTGTGGTGAATGTAAGGACTTGAGATGAAGACATCACTGTCTTTGAGGTTTATGTTACTAAAGTAGTGACTCTTATCGCTTCCAATGTACTCTGAGCTAGATTTGTGTCTTGAAATAGAGGGACTGTTTTGTTTGAAGTCGCTATCAACAGAGTAAATCAGCTCAATATACTTGTGCTTTTTAAAAGCAGATCTCGAATCACCAATAATATTTTTAGGTAAAGAGCTAACAAGCCCTCGAATATGACTCACGATATGTAGCTGATCTTTTTTATAAATTTGTATGATTTTTTTCATTTTAACTCCAAATCCAATAAATTATATTTGTTAATAATACCATTTTTTAGCTCTATATAGCACTTCACTTGATAAAGTTCTAAGGTGCAAGTCGTGAAATCTCCCATGCACCACCCTCTTTTGTGTACAAAATCCTATCATGAAGACGGCTTTCACGTCCTTGCCAAAACTCTATTTTGTGAGGGATGATTCTATAGCCTCCCCAAAAATCTGGGAGTGGAACATCTCCATTTTTAAACTTCTCTTTTATCTTTTGTATCTGCATACCAAGAAGCTTTCTTGAAGATATGACACTACTTTGATCACTCACCCAAGCACCTAGCTGTGAGCCACGAGAGCGTTTTAAAAAGTAGTTTAGAGACTCTGTTTTGCTTATCTTTTCACACTTGCCAAGTATGCGCACTTGGCGCTCTAGTCCTAGCCACAAAAACTCTGCTGCGACATTTGGATTTTGGGCTATCTCTTCGCCTTTGTCTGAGTTGTAGTTTGTGAAAAAAACAAAACCCTTCTCATCAAAAATTTTTAAAAGAACAGCACGAATGTTTGGCTCACCCTCTGCGTTTACAGTGGCTAACACCATCGCGTTTGGTTCTTGAAGCTCTGCATTTTTTACCTCTTCAAACCAAGTCTCAAATTGCACAAATGGACTTGCATCTACACTGCTCTCATCAAGCTGTGCTGCCTTATACTCTCTTCTCATATCTTGCAAATCAAGCATCTGTATCTCCCATATCTTTTAAAAACTTCTTCGCTTGTTTTATAAAAAGCTGTTTTTTCTCAAGCATTCTTGCTATCTCATCTCTGCCCTCATCTGCAAACTCATCGACTATAAACGCAGCAACCTCAGTTGAGACAACATCAAAGTTTACAAACTCTAAGTCTATGTACTCCACTAAAGCCTCAAGGTCATTTTTGTTCTCACAATGATGAATATGAGAGAGTTCTAACTCTTTTATGGTGTAGCTAGAGTCTCTCTCATCCATTAGCTCTTGGATGATTTTCATACTTCCAAGTTCAATGGCTGTAAGTTTTTTCCCATACGAGCAACCTGTGTCAATGGCATAAAAATTCTCATGCACCATAACCTCATCAAAAACGCAGTGACCAAAGATGTTTATAACCTCACCCTTTGGCACTTCCATACCTTTTTCATAGCGGTTGAGCAAGAACTCATTGTAGTACTCTTGGTTGTCTCTGTGCTCATAAAAAGGAAGAGCATAACCATGTGTGATGAAGTAATTCTCTTTTTGAATGTACATAGGCAGCTTGCTTATCCACTCCAAGTGCCTCTGCATACTCTCATAGTCATCAAGATAAGCACTAAAGGTCTGAATCCCACCATAACGATAATCCTCACTCCAAGGCGAATGCTTAGCGTTTACTACCGCATCATAGAGATACTTTTGCATCAAATACTCGTGGTTTCCCTTAACACATTGGTAGTTTTGCGCCATTACATACTCTATGACCTCTTTAGAGTGAAGCCCTTTGTCGCACAAATCACCTACAAGAATTATCTCTGCGTTTTTTGGAAGTTTTGCTATGAGTTTTTTAAGAGTATGAAGACATCCATGAACATCTCCAATGACATAAGCTATGTTTTTCATATTGATATCCTTAATTATCTCTGTAAAGATTATATACTTTTATCTAGAAAGTTCGTAGATTTTATCTCTTCTTATTTATACAAAATTCTAACAACCCCAAATACAAAAAATACTAAAGCAAGACTTTTATACTCTTTGTCATAAAGAAGTAAAAATATTGAACTAAGCATCATGCTAAAGCTTAGAACATAAGATTTTAGGCTCTCTTTGAGCTCTTTTTTTATCCATCCAAGTTGTTCGTTTGAGATTTCGACTTGTAGCTCATTTGTGCTTATCTTTTTGAGTGTTGTTTTTAAATCTTTTGCCAAAAAAGGTATATCTTTTATCTCATCCATCAGTGTTTCAACTATGGACTCTTTTGCTCCCAATGCCTTTGGAATATTTTGCTGCAGAATTGGCAAAATATCTTTAACGCCATTAAAGTTTTCTATATAAGTAGTCCCCAATCCCTCGATGATGGCACTCACACGCAGGATATAAATAGCATCACTTGGAAGTTTAAAAGGCAGGTTTCTCGTAGACTCTAAAACATCAAACGCCAGCTGTTGCATAGACTCGCTGTCTAGATTATCGTTTGAGAATATCTCAAACATTTTAGCGGTAAACTCAGCAAGCTCTGCCGTTGGTGCTTCATAAGCTATGGTTCCTAGCTTTTTGTTTGCCGTGATGTAAGACTCATAATCTTGCTCGTTTGCTGCTTTTATAAGCTCGATGATTGCTACACGAGAGTTATTTGGAACAGTTTTTACCATACCAAAGTCAAGGAGAATTAGCTCCCCCTCTTTTGAGACAAGAAGATTTCCAGGATGAGGATCGGCATGAAAGTAACCGTTTATAAGCATCTGTGTTGTGTAAAAGTCTACAAGCTTTGCGATGATGGCATGAAAATCTACATCATGTTTTAAGATGTTCTCTTTATCATCAAAACGCCACCCCTCTTCAAAGCTCATCACTATTGCATCATCACAGCAAAGTGCAACAAAAGGTTTTGGAAAGCGTATGCCACTCTCTTTATAAACACTTGAAAATTTCACTAGGTTATTTAGCTCCTGAGTGAGGCTTACCTCCTGAACAATCATCTTTGCAAACTCACTTACAACTGCTTCAATGGAGTTTTTTGTGTAGTGAGAAAAGAGAGGTTTAAAGATAGTGTTAAACGCAGAGATGATTTTTATGTCTGCTTTTACCTGTGCTTCTATGCTAGAGCGACGAAGTTTTACCGCTACTTTTTCACCAGAGTGCATTTGTGCAATATGAACCTGTCCAATGGAAGCACAGGCTATTGGCGTTTTATCAAACGCGGCAAAACTCTGCTCATCAAATGCCTTTGAGTAAACGCCATCAAACTCACTCTCGCTCATAGCAGGGAGTTGGTCGTGCAACTCTTTTAACTCATCAAGATACTCTTTGTCAAAAAAGTCAGACCGCGTTGCAAGGACTTGTGCTAGTTTTATGAAACTAGCTCCAAGGCTTGTGATGGTCTCTTTTAGAGCAGTAGCACCAAGTGGCTTTAATCCCAAAAAACTTTTTTTCTTTTTTATAACAAGATAAAGTGTCAGTAAAAAGGTAAAAACGCCATAAAGTCTTGCAGGGGTGTAAAAGCGTAAGTTTTTAAAAAAAGAGTTTA
>JGI10211J34971_10004834_pt1 | contig 10630 bp, 7 predicted proteins | sample Etolagsediment_FD_34971 | JGI IMG/M metagenome (IMG submission 34971)
TCTGATGAATTATTCCACCATAGACAAAATATTATGAAAATGTATAATGTTAATCACCCACTACAATGTGGTGTTTGTGATAAGTCTGGTGAATGTGATTTACAAAATAAAACTTTAGAATTTAAACTTGATTCTCAAGAATTTGCAGTAAAAGATGAGCAAAGAAAAACAAAAAAATGGGGAGTACTTTCGTATGATCCATCACTTTGTATTATGTGTGAAAAATGTGTACATACATGTAACGAAACAATTGGAGCAGCTGCTTTATATATCAAACCAGGTGGATATAGTTCAACTATTGATAATAAAATGAGTAGATGTGAACAATGTGGAGAATGTATTACAGTATGTCCTGTTGGAGCAATGGCTGAAACAGATTATCAGTATACTTCAAATGCTTGGGAATCAAATAAAATCCCAGCTTCATGTGCACATTGTTCAAGTGTTTGTCCTATGTATTATGATGTAAAAGATGGAACTGTTCACAATGCTGATGAAAAAAGAATTATGAGAGTTGTAACTGATTTTGACTTTGATGTTCTTTGTGGAGCTGGAAAGTTTGCTTTTAACTACCAAAACAAAAAATCTAATACAAGTGAAGAATTTATAAAAGCAGTTGAAGCATTAAAAAATGCTGGAACAATTAAATTTAACTCATTTATTACAAATGAAGAAGCTCTAATCTTACAAAGACTAAAAGAACAAAATGGTGTTAAATTAGTAAATGAAGATGCAAGTAACTTTCAAAACTTTTTAAATGCTTATAGCTCAATCACAGGTCAATCACTTTATAGTGGTACAAACCAAACTATTGCTGAATCAAATGCTATTATTATGATTGGATCAAAAGTATCAAGAGATAATCCAGTTGTAAAATATAATGTAAATAGAGCTATTAAAAAACAAGGTAGTGAATTTATTTATATGCATCCAATCGAAGATCCAGAACTTCAAACGAAAGTAACACAATATATAAAATATGAAGTTGGAAGTGAAGAAGCTGTTCTTGCTATGCTTGCATCATATATTTTAAAAGATAAAGATGTAGATAGTGATATTAAATCATATTTAGATGATCTTGATATGGGATACTTAAGTGGTGAATCTAGTGTTGGTGAAGAAGAGTGTGAAGAGTTAGTTAGAAGACTTATTCGAAGAAAAAATAAAACTTTAGTGATTGGTTCTGATGTTTATGGACATGATAGAGCTACTAATATTGCTGCATTAGCAGGTCTTATTGATAAGTTTAGTGACTTTAGGGTTGTATTTATCCCAAGCCAAACAAATACTTTAGGTGTAAGTTTATTGTGTGAACTTGATACTCACGTATCTGGTAGTGTTGTAGGATATAATGTAAAAGGTGATTATACAATTTCATCTGATGGGAAAGGTGATTTTAATACACCAGCACTCAATCAACAAGAGGGAACATTTACAGCGCTTGATTTAAAAGTTGTCAATACAAATGTAGCAGTTCCTTTTAATGGAGCTTGTTTAAATGACCTTGCAAATGAAGTATTAAAATTTACAAATCAGTATACAATTGATTACACCGCTGAATTGGCAAACAAAAATGAATATAAAGCTATTGATTTTGATTCTATGAAAAATGGATATGATAAATATGGAAATGATTTAAGAGGATATGATCTTAAACCTTGTAGTGTTGAAGCAAATGGTAAGGTAGAACCAATTGCAGAGATTGATACTTATAATGGAACAGTTCTTTATAAATGTGAACCTTTATACCAATTCAATACGGCAACTGCTAGTTCGTTATCAAAATCAGTATTTCCTAAAACAGATACATTTGTAAAAGGAAGTAAAGCATTTGCAACGGCAGCTAAAATAAAAGCTGGTGATAAAATTAATATCATTTTTGGTGATACAAAAATTGAAAAAACATTTAAGATTGATAAAAATCTTAAAGGAACAGTTGCTTTATATCCAAGTTTTGATTTAGGATTGAATCAAAATGGACTAAGTAGTGGATACAGATATAAAAAAGTGAAAATCGAAAAAATTGATAAAGAGCCAAAGGCTGAAGCATGAGTAATTTAGTAAATGTAATAATTGACGGAAAAACATGTCAGGCTAAAGAGGGTGAATTTATATTAAATGTAGCTAGAGCTAATGATATTTTTGTTCCTGCGATTTGTTACCAAACAAAATGTACACCTACGCTAGCATGTAGATTATGTCTTGTTGAAGCAGATGGTAAACAAGTATATGCTTGTAATGCCAAAGTAAAAGATGGTATGCAAATTGAAACGATTACAGAAAATATAGAGACAGAAAGACGAGCTATCATGGAAGTGTATGATGTAAATCATCCACTTCAATGTGGTGTTTGTGATATGAGTGGAGAGTGTGAACTTCAAAATTATTCACTTTATATGAAAGTTGATTCTCAAAGCTATGCAGTTCAAGATGTAAGTAGACCAACACAGCATTGGGGTGTGATGGATTACGATCCAGGTCTTTGTATTGTATGTGAAAAATGTGTAACAATCTGTAAAGATATGATTGGATCAAATGCACTTAGTACTGTAAAAAGAGGTTCGGAAGCATTAGATAAAGATTATAAATCAAATATGCCAAAAGATGCATATGCCATGTGGAATAAACTTAATAAAAATCTTATAGGATTTAATGAAGAAGCATGTATTGATTGTGGCGAGTGTATTGCTGTATGTCCTGTTGGTGCACTCGTAAGCGCTGATTTTAAATACCAATCAAATGCATGGGAACTTACAAAAATTCCAGCTTCAAATCCATATAGCTCAGATTGTGCTTTGATGTACTATGAAGTAAAAGCTGAATCGATTACAAACCACGATAAGAAAAAGATATACAGAGTAACAAATGATGCCCATTATCAATCTTTAAGTGGTGCAGCTAGATTTGGTTTTGATTATGCAAATATGGAAGTTAAAAAAGATGGAATCGCATTTGCAAGAGCAGTTGAAGCTTTTAAAAATGCTAAATCTGTTGGATTTAGTTCATATATCACAAATGAAGAGGCGAAAATTTTACAAACTTTAAAAGAGAAATTTGGATTTAAACTTGTAAATGACGATGCTTTACATTATCAAAACTTCTTAAATAATTTTTCTTCTACATCTGGTAAAACATTATATAGTGGTAATTTAGATGCTATTCATAATGCAAATTTCTTAGTGTCTGTTGGAACTTACTTTAAATCAGATGCTCCAATTGTAAGATATGCTTTTAATAATGCAATTTCTATGAATAAAGGTGCTGGACTTTACTTCCATCCTATGAATGATACAAGTGTAGAAAACTTTGGTAAAAAAGGAAAAACTATTGAAACTATTCAATATGCCCCATTAGCTGAAGAAGCAGTTCTTTATTTTATCCTTGATCAGTTTGGAAAAGATTTACCAGAATCTGTTGCATCATATATAGAATCATTTAGAGAGAAAAGAACAAAAACACTAACAGAAGTTGTAAAAGAGACTATCAAAGAGATAGTAAAAGATGAAGAGACTGGTGAAGAGAAAGAAGTATCAAAAGTAGTTTCAAATAAAGTAAGTACTGATGTTGAATTTATATATACAAAACTTCTTGATATTATTGGTCAAGATGAGAGTTTAACTGAACTTATTTCAGAGATGCTTTTGAAAAAAGATAGTTTTACTTTAGTTGTAGGTGAAGATTTTTATTCTCATCCAAATGCACAAAACCTAGCAAAACTTTGTGGAATTATTGAAAAATATACTGATTTTGATGTTGTTTTAATCCCATCAAAAACCAATACTCTTGGAGTGTCTCAATTATGCGAATTAGATTCATTTGAAGGTGAACTTGATGTTGGGTATAATATAAATGCAAAATATCAATTAAGTGCTTTAGGTGATGGTGATATTGATATGCCAGCCCTCAACCAACAAGAAGGAACTTTTGTAAGTATTAATAAAAGAGTTGTACCAACAAATGCTGCTTTACCATATAATGGGTATACTTTAAACGATATTGCAAATGAATTATTAGATTTAGATGTGGAAAATACGATTGACTATACTGTATCGATTTTTAACAATATTGAATTTGATGCATTGGAAAACCATTTTACAAATGCAATGGAAGAAAAAAGAGGGTATATTCTGTCAAGAAATGATGTTTCATCAAATGATGAAGTAAAAGAGATAAGTGAAACGAAAATGGAAGGATCTGTTATATATAACGCAAATCCTATCAATCAGTTTAACGAATTTAGTGCAATGTGTAAACTTTTAAAAGATGAAAAAACGGCATTTTATCTTTCTTCAACAAAAGCTAGTGCGCTTGAAGTTGAAAATGGGGATAAAGTAGAAGTGAGTGCAAATGGTGCTAGCATAACTCTTGAAGTAATGATTGACAACCAATTAGCGGGTGATATCTCATATGTGCCAACATTTGAGAAAAATGCTCAAACAAAAAATCTTTTTGCTGGGTATAGATACTCACAAGCAAATTTAAAAAAGGTGTAAAAGATGGATAATGAAATTTTGATGACGATAGTTAAAGTTGTTATTATACTTGCAGTATTTTCAGCTTTAGCAGGGTTTACAACCTATATTGAAAGAAAAGTACTTGCATTTATGCAAAGAAGACTTGGGCCTATGCATGTTGGACCATATGGTTTACTACAAATTGCAGCAGATGGTATAAAACTTTTTACAAAAGAGGATTTTATCCCTCAATTTGCAAATAAACCAATCTTTATGATTGCTCCAGTTATAACAGCTGCAACTGCATTTATTGCAATGACAGCTGTACCATTTGTACCAGGTGTAATTGTATCTGATATTAATGTTGGTGTATTGTTTGTTCTTGGTGCGATGGCTTCAGGACTTTATGGACCACTACTAGCAGGTATGGCACAAGCAAATAAATGGGGTCTATTAGGTGGAGCAAGAACTGCAATCCAATTATTATCATATGAGATTATTACAGGTCTTTCTTTACTTGCACCTATTATGCTTGTTGGAAGTTTAAGTTTAATTGATATGAACAATTACCAAGCTGGTGGAGTATCACACTGGATGATGTGGACGCAACCTGTTGCATTTATTTTATTCTTAATTGCTGGTTTTGCCGAAACAAATAGAACGCCATTTGACCTTTTAGAGCATGAGGCAGAAGTTGTTGCTGGATATGCAACTGAGTATTCTGGTATGAGATGGGGAATGTTTTTTATTGGAGAATATGCGAACCTTTTCACAATCTCATTTTTAGCAGCAATTATTTTTATGGGTGGATTTAATGATTTATGGTTTATCCCAGGTGCTATTGCAATTATTTTAAAAGTAATGTTCTTGATCTTCTTCTTTTTATGGACAAGAGCTGCATGGCCACATGTTAGACCTGACCAATTAATGTGGTTATGTTGGAAAGTATTATTACCAATCGCACTAGTAAATGTTGTAATTACTGGTTTAGTTGCAATGGTATAAGGAGAAGTGATGAGTTTTCAAGAATTAAAATATAGAAACATCGGAGAGATCAATTATAAAAAAATTGAAATAAAAGCCTATCCAAAATCTGGATGGGAAGCTTTTAAACAAGTGATGAATAGAACATTCAGTGTTGAACTTTTTAAAGGATTAGGAATCGTATTTGGAAGAATGAACGAAGCATTATTCAAAGATAAAATGCATACTGTTCAATATCCAATAGAACAACTTCCTATCTCTCCAAGATATAGAGCAGTTCATAAACTACTAGGTTTATTAGAAAGTGGTACAAATAGATGTATTGGTTGTGGATTGTGTGAAAAGATTTGTATCTCAAATTGTATTAAAATGGATACAGTTTATGATAAAAATCAAAGAAAAGAGGTAGTTGAATATTCAATTAATTTAGGACGATGTATTTTCTGTGGATACTGTGCTGAGGTTTGTCCAGAACTTGCAATCGTTCATGGTGGAAGATACGAAAATGCAAGTGAGCAAAGAGCACACTTTGTATTAGTTGATGATCTATTAACACCAATTGATCAATTAAAAAATCAAGTAGAGTTTGATGGTTTTGGAGCAGTAAGTCCAGATGCTGATAAAAAAATCAAAAAAACTCCATTGGCATATTAAGGATAAATGATGTTTGAGTTAGTAGCTTTTTATACTTTTGCGATTTTAACTATCGTGATGTTTACAATTACAGTAACAACTAAAAATGCATTATATGCACTTAGTTCACTTGCTGCAGGTATGATATTTATTTCTGCATTTTTCTTCCTATTGGATGCAGATTTCTTAGGTGTTGTTCAAATTATCGTTTATACAGGTGCTGTAATGGCACTGTATGCTTTTGGTATGATGTTCTTTGATTCAATTAGTGATGTGGAAGAGAAAGTTGCAAATCCAAGATTAACATTTATGTTATCTGGAATCATTGCACTTATTGTAGTTGTAATTTTTGTAGCACCACTAGTAGGAGCAGCAAATATTCCAGCACATTATCCAGTTGGACTTGGTGCTGAACAATATGGATTAGCTGTAGGAAATCCACAAGATGTTGGTATGGTTTTATTTACTAAATATCTTATTCCATTTGAAGTTGCGGCTGTAATGTTACTTGTTGCGATGATTGGTGGAATTATCTTAGCTGGTAAAAAAATGGATACAAACTTAAGTGATGAATCAAAAGATGTACATCACCATGCTGATAGTATCAACACAAAGGATGTAAAATGATGGTTACATTAAATGATTATTTAGTGCTAAGTGCTATTTTATTTTTTATAGGTTTTTTAGGGGCTATAAGAAGAAAAAATTTATTAATGTTATTTTTTGCAACAGAGATTATGTTAAATGCAGTTAATGTTGGTTTTGCTGCAATTTCTCATTTTCATGCAGATTTAACAGGTCAAATGTTTGCATTCTTTATTATTGCTATTGCAGCAAGTGAAGTTGCCGTTGGACTTGGTTTATTAATTCTTTGGTTTAAAAAGAAAAATACAATCAATCTTGATTCAATGCAAAAGATGGAGGGATAAGAGATATGATGGAAAATTATTTATATATTGCATTATTTGCTCCACTAGTTGGATCATTATTTGCAGCTCTTTTTGGAAATTCACCAAAAAAATTATTTACAGGAATTGTAGCTTCAGCATTATTAGGTTTGGCAATGTATGCATCTATCAGACTAGGTATTCATGTTGCATCTACTGGAGAAGCGATCCATGTTAACTTAAAAGATTGGATCTCTATCGGTCATGTTTCTATTCCATTTGGATTTGTAGTTGATCAAGTGAGTGTAACAATGATGATTGTTGTTACTATCGTATCTACTATGGTACATATCCACTCAATTGGATATATGGATCATGATAAGAGTTTTAATAGATTCTTTGCCTGGCTTTCAGCATTCGTATTTTCAATGATGATTCTAGTTATGAGTGATAACTTTGCTGGATTATTTATCGGTTGGGAAGGTGTAGGTCTTTGTTCGTGGGGATTAATTGGATTTTGGTATCATAAAGAAGATCAAAGAAAAGATGGTGAGCTTACAGAATCAGCATTCTCTACACTTTCGCCACATTCAGCAGTATCTCCATCATGGGCAGCAAATGAAGCGTTTATCCAAAACAGAGTAGCTGACCTTGCAATGCTTGTTGGTTTATTTTTAATATTCTGGAATTTAGGTTCATTACAATACGATGTAGTATTTAAAGAAATTGGAACACTATCTCATGGCTTAATTGTAGCAATTGCTATTTTCTTATTTATTGGAGCTATGGGTAAATCGGCTCAGTTTCCATTTAATACATGGCTTGCAAATGCGATGGAAGGTCCTACACCTGTTTCTGCTCTTATTCATGCAGCGACAATGGTAACAGCTGGTGTATTCTTAGTAATTAGAGCAAATGATATCTTTGTTGCAGTTCCTGAAGTTGGTTATGTGATTGCTGCACTTGGTGCATTTGTAGCAATTGGAGCGGCAACTATGGCATTAGTTGCTACTAATATGAAAAAGATTATTGCATTTTCAACATTATCACAACTTGGGTATATGTTTGTTGCTGCTGGTCTTGGTGCGTATTGGATTGCATTATTCCACCTTGCAACGCACGCATTCTTTAAATCAGTATTATTCTTAGGTGCTGGTAATGTTATGCATGCTATGAATGATGAAATTAGTATCAAAAAAATGGGTGGATTAAAAAAGTATATGCCTTATACTGCATTAATTATGACAATAGCTTCAGCATCACTTGCGGGATTCCCATTATTAGCAGGATTCTTCTCAAAAGATATGATTTTAGATGCTGCGTTTGCAAGTAATGCATATGTATTATGGGGAGTATTATGGGTAACAGCTGGTTTAACAGCATTCTATTCATTTAGACTTGTAATGTATGTGTTTTATGGGAAAGAGAATTGGTCACATGATGAGCAACACCCACATGAATCTCAATGGTATGTAATTGCTGCTATGACACCACTTGCTATTTTAGCGGTTGTTGCTGGTTTTGGTGAAGGTTCATATCATCACTTTGTAACACATTTACTTCCAAATTGGGAAGGTACACATGGAACTACTCATTATATTTTAGTAGCTCTTGCAATTGTAATGTCACTTAGTGCTATTGCATTTGCTGTATTTAAATTTAAAAGTTCAAATACTTATTTTAGTGAACAGTTTAAAAACAGACCATGTTTTAGAATACTCGCTAACCAATATTATATGAATCATTTTTGGGATAAAGTTGTGGTTAACGGATATGCTAAATTGGCACAATTTAGTTGGAAAGAAGTTGATCTTAAAATTATTGATGCGATTGTTGATGGTATTGCAGGACTTATCTACTCTGGTGGTAAAGAGGGAAGAGTTATGCAAACTGGTAACTTATCAAAAGCATTAAAAATCATGGCAGCGGGTATATTAGTACTTTTAGTACTTCTTGTTGCTTTTGGTAATAAATAAGAGGAGTTTGAATGGAACATATTTTATCAATATTAATATTTTTTCCACTCTTTGCGGCGCTTATCGGACTTTTAGTAGATGTTAAATCTATAAGAGTTTACGGTATTGTTGTAACGGCAATGGAATTTATCCTATCATGTTATATGTGGTTTGGATATGATAGTTCAATTGGAAGTATGCAGTTTACTGAATTTATTCCACTTGTAAGTCAATACGGAATCGCTTATAACCTAGGGATAGATGGTATCTCATTATTTTTAGTAATTATGACTACATTTATGACAATGATTTCAATTATAGGTCTAACAGAAACTAGAGATTTAAAACATATGATTTTAACAGTTTTAGTTCTTGAAATGGCTATGGTTGGAGTATTCGTTGCTTTAGATGCTATTCTTTTCTATTTCTTCTGGGAATTTTCTCTTGTACCAATGTTATATATTGTTGGTGCATGGGGTGGTCCAAAAAGAATCTATGCAGGTATTAAATTCTTCTTATATACATTTACAGGTTCACTTGTAATGCTTGTTGGTATGTTATATTTAGCATATGTATATTTTCAAACAACAGGAACATGGTCATTTAGTTTAATGGATTGGAATTTATTACAACTTCCAGTTGATATGCAATTATGGTTATTTATAGCATTCTTCTTAGGATTTGCCATTAAAGTTCCAATGGTACCATTTCATACATGGCTTCCTTATGCACATGGTCAAGCACCAACAATCGGTTCTGTAATACTTGCGGCAGTTCTTCTTAAAATGGGTACATATGGGTTTATTAGATTTTCACTCCCATTATTCCCAGATGCATCAGTAATGATGATTATGCCAATGGCTATTTTAGCAATCATTGCTATTATTTATACAGCATTAGTAGCGTATGCTCAAGAAGATATCAAGCAAGTTATTGCATACTCTTCAGTATCTCATATGGGTGTAATTATTCTTGGAATTTTTGCATTAAATGTAGAGGGAATTGGTGGATCTATTTTCTTAATGATTTCACACGGTATTGTATCAGGGGCTCTGTTCATGCTTGTGGGTGTTATTTATGATAGAAAACATACAAAAATGATGAGTGAATTTGGTGGACTTGCAAAAGTTATGCCATATTATGCAACAATCTTTGGAATTATGTTAATGGCATCTGTTGGACTACCTTTAACAATTGGATTTGTTGGTGAATTTTTATCATTACTTGGATTCTTTGCTGTTTCTCCAATCTTAACAGGACTTGCTGGAACAACAATAATTTTAGGGGCTGTTTATATGTTAGTAATTTACAAAAGAACATTCTTTGGACCAATTACACATGAATCAAACTTAAAATTAAAAGATTTAAATTCGAAAGAGTTATGGGCATTAATTCCATTATCAATGTTAGTGGTTTATTTAGGGGTTCATCCAAAACCAATTTTAGATCCTGTTGATAAAAGTGTAAAACAAACTGTGCAAATTATGTATCTAAAAGCTACAACAGAAGATGCTAAAAAGAAAATTGCACAATATAATTCAATAGGGGAGACAAAATAATGATAACTCCAATTTCTGTAGATTTAGCTAGTTTAAACCTACCATCACTAACTCCAATGTTAGTGGCGGTTGTAGGTGCTTTAGTAATTCTTTGTTTAGATCTTATGATTAAAAACTCTGAAAAACATTTATATGTTGTTTTAACAGCATTATTTTTA
>JGI10211J34971_10004835_pt1 | contig 10629 bp, 12 predicted proteins | sample Etolagsediment_FD_34971 | JGI IMG/M metagenome (IMG submission 34971)
TCATTTGGCGTTAATTTTAAAACCTTTGCCTACAAGCGTATCCACGGAGAAATAGTGGATGCCATCCGGAAAGTAGGTGTGCTCAACCGGGAGCAGGTTCGCCAATTGAACCATATGACAGCCGCCCGGGAAAAACTTCAGAGCACAATGAACCACGCACCCACACCGCAAGAAGTATGTGAAGAAGCTAATGTACCTATAGATAACTACTATTATTTACAGCAAGTTGCCCAGATGAGTTATACATTATCTTTAGATGAAACAATTGGGCATGATGGTGAAGATGACGTGTTCCGCAAGGATATGGTAGTCGATGATGACCAGGCTGGACCGGAAGATGTTCTGGATAAGTCGATACTGATTAGTGAATTAAAGCATGAGATCCACCTACTGCCGGAGCGGGAAAGACTGATTCTTGCTCTGTACTATTATGAAGAATTAACCTTGATGGATATTGGTCAGGTCCTGGGCATTTCGGAATCCCGGGTGTCTCAGATCATGAACCAAGTCCTGGTGGAACTGAAAAAAAAGTTAAGCAACTGAGAGGTATTAAAATGGCCTACGATGAAAGTGTCCAGGCCGGTAAATTGATACCGCTGGAAACAGTACGAACGGTAAAATCATCCCAGAAAAATAAAAAGCGTGAACGCAGACAGCCCCGAAAAGAGAAGAAGCGCCAAAGACAACAGGATCAAGTTGAATTGAGTACCGACCTTCAAATACCCCAAACGGCAGTTCCCACTTCTTATACAGATGATGATGTTGAGCCTGAACATCCTCATGTGGATATACTGGTACGCTGATTTGAAATGAATCGAATCTGGACCCCTAATACAATGAAATTATTCCTGCAGACACTCTTTGGTCGCTCGGCAGTTGGCACCTGGCTCCTCTTGTTTTCCTCCTGGATGGCTGGTCAGCCGCTGGATGATTCCCTTATGGTTAAGAGGGTATCTTTAGTGAACCAGGAGTTTGCCGATAGACAGCGACTGATACTCAGCCTGCCCCAGGAAGAGGATAAACTGACGGTAGTTTTTCCACGCATTGAGCAGGATACGGCGGCAGGAGTATTCTCATTGACTCTTTCTCCCATGGACACAGCCTTGTTCATCGGAAAACGTTCCCGCAAATTGTGGGGTGAGATCCCACTTCAGCTGGCAGTACAATTTCCTGACTCTGAAACGGTGCTGATATCGGGCCAGACCTTCCCCTACAGCGATCTGGTCTGTTTTTATCAGCTGGCTGAACAACAACTGGTCTGTGATTTATTTCCCAATCCGGCACCCGAAGAAGCACTGCTGATGACCGGCACCACCGCTGATTCTTTTGGAGTTGATGACAACATCCCGGCCATACCGTACGGCGATTCTCCCCGGTCTCTCCAATTACAGAAGCAGATGGAATTATATCGTCAGGATTTATTCAAAACGCGCATCTATGTTTCTACAGCACTGGCAATATGTGTACTGCTTTTGACCGTAACCATTCTGTTGCTGATCCGACGAGGATCTACCGGCCAGATCCGGCGGCACAAAGTTCCCAGGCGCAAGAAACCGAGTTCATCAGATCTGAAATCTGCATCGGCTCCCGAGCCGCAAGCGCCCCAAGTGAAATCCGGGATAGAGCAAACCCCAGAGCAGAGGGAAATGCTCATCGCCCGCTTGATGAGGGAGAGGAATATCAGTTACGATGAAGCAAATTTGATTGTCAACATGCAGCAAACCAGACTCAATGTCAAGGCCTGATCAAAGATTAACAGACATCAGCGACTATGTGATACAGGATTCACTGGATCAATTGCTGCGGCGTCTGCATCCAGGCAAAGTTGTGGATGGCCGGATAGTCGATGTACTGGATCAAAATCGCTATCTTCTGCGAATCTGGGGCTATAATATTCTGACTGAATCAGAGCAAAAGTTTGAACGGCGTGAGGAAGTTAAACTCACCGTAAAACAGGTCCATCCCCATCTCGTTTTGGACATCCAACACAATAATTCCGGAGCAAATCGTCCTCAAATTGACGGTAATGCCACTGATATTGTCATTTAATGGAAAAGTTTTCAATGCCTACTGTCCCGACACTTCGAGATGAATCCCCATCGACAGAAGAAGATTATTCGCTGTCTGGGGGTCATGACCCAAGCACAATACGCGATTATGCCACTACAATCACGCTCCTGGACAGCATGCGCGATGCCATTTTTATCCTGGATGAATCAGGGGAAATCCAATATGCAAATCGTGGAGCACTGACGCTGCTAAAGACCGACTTATCATCGATTATCGGACTGCTGATAGATGAATTGATTCGAGATCCTGAAAGTGAATCCGAAAGTGCTGCAGGCTCTGAAGATAATGCATCCGCGCCCAATCAACGGATTCTGGAAAAACTCAATCAAGGAGTGTTCGGCAATATTGAAGCAGTTTTAACCTGCAGCCAGACTAAGATTCCCGTTTCAGTTACATTCAGTATGGTGAATGATCCTGCCGAAAATCCACAGTATATTGTGGTAACTGCCCGAGATGAAAGCCATCGGGTAACCTTGGAGAATGAGCGTTTACAGCAGCAGACACTTTCTATTTCCTATGATCGTCTGCGTACCCTGGGTGAGCTTTCTGTCGGTTTGGTCCACGAACTGACTCAACCATTACTGGCTCTGAAGTTACAGGTGGAAATGTTGCAGGAGAAGATTGAGGATTCTGATCAGACCCGTTCGATCGGACACATCATGGAACTGGCGGATCGCATGTCCGGAATCATCCACAATATGCGATCATTCGCCTCTCAGGCAGAAAGCCAGATGCTGGCCATGATCAATGTGAATGAGAATGTTCAACAGGCGTTGAATCTATTGTCCTACGAACTGACCAAACGCAGTGTGGATGTGCAAATCAAAGCCGGATCGGAATTACCGTATATTATCGGTAATCCGCTCCTGGTCCAGCAGGTCTTTGTGAATATACTCACCAATTCCCGCGATGCTTTTGATCACTTGCAGCAGCAAAACAAATCACCGGATTTAAAACACATCACCATTGAAACCCGGGCCAATGGTCAGAAATGGATCGAAGCTGTTTTTGAAGATAACGCCGGTGGGATCAATCCGGAAATTCAGGATCGCATTTACGAACCTTTTTTTACCACCCGTGATCCAGGCAAGAACTCCGGGGTTGGCTTGGCCATCACGCGCAATATTATCACATCAATGGGAGGAGATCTTCGTCTGAAGGTCATGGAAGGTATCGGCAGTCGATTCACGGTTCGAATTCCAGTCGCCCAGGAGGAAGAACGCACCCAGCTGCGCAATCTGATTGAAATGCTCAATGAGAAATCCTGAATATACTGGCTGGCAGGAGTGAAGCAAAACTATTCCAAACCTGAGCAATTCATTCCGGAGCTGGTAACAATCAAATTGGCAAGTAACAGTGGATAAAAATTATGGTTAATAAAGCCAACCTGCTGGAAATCGCCGGGATCCTGCAAAGTGGACTGGGCAGCGGAGAAACCTTCGAAGCGGTTTTTGCCATTCTTGAGAGATCGGTGGCTTACGACTCAGCAACTCTGTATCTCTATGATCGCCAGGAGGATCGTCTCAATGTGATTCATCAGGTAGGGAAAGATGAAGTGAATCTGGCCAGTGAAGTGACCCTGGGACGAGGAGTAGGACTCTCCAGCTGGATTTCGCACCAGGACCAGCCGGTGATCATTCCCTCCCTGACCCGCTCCAGACCGGGGAAGGAGCAGCGCTTCAGTTCGTTTGTTTCCATGCCGCTGCGCGAGACCGATAAACTCATCGGTGTCTTGAATCTTGGGCATAATGAATCGGACACCTATTCGCGAGATCAAATGGATGATTTCAATATGGTGGCCCGGCAGATATCGATGGTGATGGATAAAATCCTGCTGCGCAAGCGGTTACAGGATCAAAACAGTCGACTGGAAGCAGCCATGCAGGAACTCCAGGAAACCCAGCAGCAGCTCATTGAGAAAGAACGTCTCGCTGCCATTGGTGAAGTAGTTGTGACGATGAACCACGAAATCAACAATCCACTCACCTCAATCATTGGTCTGGCCGAAATCCTGGAACTCACCATCCACATGGGAAACAAAGAAAAAATGCGGGAAGCATTAAAGTCAATTCTCAAGGCAGCCCGCAAAATCCAGAAGGTGACGGAGAAACTGAAGAATCTATCTACTTCCGAAACTCAGACCTATATTGGCGGCACCCGGATGACGCGATTGACCTAGCTGAAAAGTCTGCCTCAGCGCCCGATTATCCCGGAAAAAGATTCCCCTTTTTTACGAAAATTTCCTTTATATTTATCAAATCAAGCAACCCTCCCCAATGACTGAATTCACTTTAGATCCTGATAATATCATATTTAACAATAGTATAACCCTCACCAGTATCTGAAATCCCTTCCAGGGCCTCCTCTGAATCCTATTTTACCCCTTACTGGCATCGTTATTGCTCCAGGACCCTGTAAACAGGAACGAAAATGGATATCAACCTTGAACGATTAAAAAATGCCATGCTGCTTCAAACGCAGAAGAACGATGTGACGGCCAACAATCTGGCTAACATCAACACCATTGGTTTTAAGCGTGAGCACACTTTCCTGCAATCCCTTGAGGATGAGACCAGGAATACCCTGGCTTCACAGACTGTCCACGATCAAGGTCAACTCAAGCAGACGGATAATCCATTGGATCTGGCCATTTCCGGCCGCGGTTTTTTCACCGTTCAGACTCAATCAGGTCAGGCATATACCCGGGACGGGCATCTTGCAGTGGATGAATACGGAGCTCTGCGGACCACTGCTGGTCATTTGCTTATGGGGGCTGGCGGACCCCTGGTAGTCAGTCAAGATGGGTTAAAGACCGGGTCAGTCCGTATTTCACAGCATGGTGAAATTTTTGTGGACGATGACTATGTTGATCGACTGCAGGTGGTGGATTTTGATAATCTGGAAAACCTGCAGCGGATCGGCACCAATTTGTATGTGAACAATGCTGATCCCCAGCCCGATGTGCTGGAAGAGCCGGTGATTCTGCAGGGTAATCTGGAAACATCCAATGTCGATCCGGTCCAGGAAATGATTCACATGATTGAATTACAAAGACATTTCGAAAGTTCTCAGCGTGTATTGACCAATTATGACCGCATGCTGGGCAAAGCAGCCAATGATATCAGTCGGTATCAATAAAGGAGTATAGGTATGCTTCGCGCCTTAAGAACAGCAGCACTCGGCATGGCCGGGCAGCAAATGAATGTGGATACGATTGCCAACAATCTGGCCAATGTGAATACAACAGGTTTCAAGAAATCTACTGTTGAATTCCAGGATTTGCTCTATGAGACGGTGGAAACGGGGGCAGGATCTGCACTGGAAGGACATGAGAAACCGGATATGGTGCAGATTGGTTCCGGTAATCGGCCCGTATCCACCTACCGCTCCTTTTCTCAGGGAGGTATTGCAGAGACGGGCAATCCTCTGGATGTTGCCATCAACGGCCAGGGTTTTCTGCAGATACAACGTCCCGACGGCACCATTGCCTATAGCCGGGATGGCGCTATGCGCGTCAATTCCAGTGGCCAGCTGGTGAATGCCAGCGGTCTGACTATGTATCCTGATATTACCCTCCCGGAAGGTGTTTCCAGTATCAATATCAGCAAGGATGGAGTCATTTCCGTGCTGATCGATGGTTCCATTGAACCGGAAGAAGTGGGTCAGCTTGAACTGGTAACCTTCATGAATCCAGCGGGAATGGAAGCCATCGGGGGCAATCTGTACAGTCAGACTGAAGCCTCTGGTACCCCCATGTATGGATCTCCTGGTGAAGATCGCTTTGGCGTTGTTGAACAGGGCTATCTGGAAAAATCGAATGTGGATGTGGTGAAAGAGATGATCAACCTCATTGTCTCTCAAAGAGCTTATGAAATTAATTCAAAGGCGGTAAAAACCGCAGATGAACTGCTGGCGTTGACCAACAATATTAAACGATAAATGGTGTCTCCCTTTAAATATATCAAACTGCATATCAGATCTCCCCTCGTTGGGCTATTCTGTCTGATGACCTTTGGTCAGGCACAGGGATTTGCTCCGCTTCTGCAGGAATATATTTCCAACCAGTTCGCTCTGGAGAACGAGCAGGTGACGGTGCAGATTCTGCATCATCCTGATCCTGATCAGGTATTTAAATCCGGATTTACCCTGGAAGTATCCTCCCGTCAGACCCGTCCCCGTTTGGGACATCAGACACTTTGGATTAACCGGTTTCTCGACGGTCAATTGCAGAAAAGCTGGCCCGTCACCTTCAAAGCCACGGCTGAATTGACGGTGGCGGTAGCTGCAAAAAAAATCAGTAGGATCACCGAGCTGAAAGCGGCAGATGTTGAGATGCAGACCCTGCTGGTTGATGATGATCCTCAGCGGTATTTTAGTTCGATTGACGATTTAATGGGGTTGCAGGCCCGACGTCTGATCAGAAAAGGCTGCGTCATCACCGAGGATGCCGTTCGGATTCCACCCGCAGTGGAGCGAGGTGATGTAGTGGAAATCCAGGTTATCTCTGGAAATTTATTAATTAGTACACAGGGACAAGCTCACCAGGACGGAATGGTGGGGGATCGGATCCGTGTGACTTGTGAAAGTACTGGAAAAAAAATGTTAGCCACAGTATCGAAAGACAATCTTGTGGTGGTGGATTTTAACTAGAGGTGCTTATGGAATCGAATTATCGGTTCTCATGGCTTTTGGTACTCCTGCCTGTGTTGATGACCGCTCAAAATATGACTGCAGGTCGCTCACTTTATTCAGATATCAAAGCGCATACCGTGGGAGATATCATCACGGTATTGGTAGTAGAACAGGCCAATGCCAGTCGTGAATCCAGGATTAATACTTCTTCGGATGCGGATGTTTCTGCCGCGTCGTCTGTATCCGGCAATCTCACCGAGTTTCTGCCCCTCTTTGGCGCTAATGGCGGATTATCCACGGATTACGATGGGCGGGAAGGAACTTCTCAAAAGGAACAATTGACCGGGAAAATCTCCGCCACCATTGTGGGTGAAACCGAATCAGGGATGCTGGTCATCCGCGGCAGTCGCACAGTGGAGGTGAATGGAGAGGAAAATCTCATGGAATTGGAGGGGGTGGTCCGGCCCCGCGATATCCAATCCAATAATACCGTATACTCCTATAATGTGGCCGACGCTGCCATAACCTATCGCAAGAGCGGAATCGTCAATCGATTCGTCAAGCCTGGGACCTTCAAGCGTTGGACAACTGCAATTCTGCTGCTGATGGGATTTGCTTTCGCGGTCTCAGGAGAGGGACTGTAATGCCGCGTAAAATCATCGTCAGCCTCATTTTAGTGATGCTTTCTCTCACTTGGGGAGCGGAAGTTCGCGTCAAGGATATCGTCCGTCTGGAAAATGCCCGCCAGGAATCCCTGGTGGGTTATGGACTGGTTCTGGGGCTCAATGGTACGGGAGACCGCTCATCCAGCAATCGGGGTGCCGTGTTTACCGTACAGACCATCAGCAATATGCTGGAACGGTTTGGAATTACGGTTCCTAAGGAACAATTGCGTACGCGTAATGTGGCTGCCGCCATAGTCACGGCGCAAACCCCTGCTTACGGACGTATTGGAACCCGGTTTGACGTTACGATCAGTTCATTGGGTGATGCCACCAGTCTGGAAGGCGGTATACTGCTGATGACCCCGCTCATGACCGGCGATGGAACTTATTACGCGCAAGCTCAAGGTCCGGTGTCAATTGGTGGTTACAATGTTGAAACCGGTGCAGGTGAACGGGTCCGGAAAAATCATGCCACCGTGGGTCGGATTCCCAATGGAGCCACCATGGAAGTGGCCTTGCCCAATCAGGATATGAATGTGGGTGATCCGGTGCGTCTGTTGTTAAACGAACCGGATTTTGTCACCGCCAGTCGTATCGCTGAAGAAATAAATCTCACCCTGTTGGGAATGGACAGCACCTATCCACCTGATGGCTCATCTGACGCCTGGTTGGCGCGACCTCTGAATGCAGGTGTTGTGGAATTATCCTTTCCTGATACTATCCAAACCGTTGAGGAAGGTGTATTCTTTCTGGCGCGGATAGATACGATTCGAGTTGAACCAGATGTGGAAGCACGGATCGTAATAAACGAACGCACCGGCACCATAGTGGCCGGTGGCAATGTGCGTATCGCCGAAGTGTTGATTTCCCATGGGAATCTGATGGTTCATACCCGGCAGGCACCTGTCATATCCCAACCGAATGCTCCCTTCAGTAATGCAGGGCGCACAGTGGTGGTGCCCATTACGGATACAAAGGTTGAGGAAAGCGCTGCTCAAACTGCAGTGCTGGAGGAAAACACCACCGTGGCAGAATTGGCGGTGGCTTTGAATGAATTGGGTGTAAAACCTCGCGATATTATCGCAATATTCCAGGCCATCAAAGAGGCGGGTGCATTGAACGCTGAATTGGTAATCATGTAGAGCATGCTATGAAACCGATTGACCTCAATATAAACTCTCTGAATCATGCCAATGAAATATCCGGCAGTACCCCGAAAATGCGCGATCATCAGTTGCGTGAACAGAGTCAGCAGCTGGAATCCATATTCCTGACTCAGATGATCAAGGTGATGGAACGCACTGTCCCCAATGATGGTCTCACCGGTGGCAGCAAGAACAGTCTGTCTACCATGATGTTCAGCAATGTACTGGGACAGGCCATGTCGGAACGCGGCGGTGTTGGTCTGGCGGACATGATTTATAAATACCTGGATGCACAGGATTCTCCCGTCAGCCATCAATCATTGAATACGTTTGATTTTTTAAGAGCTTTTGATCAACTTAACTCCGAAGAATTGAGCAAGTGACCATGAACATAAATGACAATCAGACCAATGAAACCCTGGCACAACTGGTCGAAAACCTTGCACAGGAATTGAAATTGTATATTCTGTTGGAGGAAACCATCCGGAACAAGCAGCAATCCATAGTGCAGGGGAATGTGAACGAAATGCGCGAGCTGGTTGAGCGGGAACAAACATTATTGCTGGAAGCACAGGGCATCAGTGAACAACGACAACTGAGCGTGAATGCAGTGGCGGAAAATATTGATACTCTGCCAGCCAATCCCGCTTTAAAGGATATTATCCCTCGCGTGCCTGAGGTCGTATCAATAAAACTGGCCGGCATCCGACAGGATCTGCGCGCCGTATTACAGCGAATTGCCCGCTTGAACCAGGAAAATGGTTTTCTTCTGAGCGCCAGTCTTGAACATGTGCGGTCAATGGTCCATCTGTTTCTGCGGTTTGATCCCAATCCCCAGAATGTATACGATGTGAATGGGGCCATAGCCCAGCAGGAAGTGGATCACAACGTTCTGGATTGCCAAATTTGAGGTTACCATGTCTCTATCGAACCTTCTGAACATCTCAAAAGCCGCCATGCTGGCCCATCAGTCAGCCATAAACACAACAGCTCGGAATATAGCCAATGTGAACACTCTCGGCTACCGACGTCGGCGGGTGGATATATCCCAGCTGACATCCAACAGCGGCTATATGGGCTTCAGCCGACTGAATGGTGTTTATGGACAGGAAGGTGTCTCGCTGATTCGCCATCAATTTGTCGAAAACCAGTTGCGCTATGAACATCAAGGTCTTGGCCGCTATCAGTCCGATGAAATGATGCTGACCCAGGTGGAGGATATTTTTTCAGAACCACTTGATTCAGGTTTAGCCAACGTGATGAGTGAATTCTGGAATTCGTGGAGCGATCTGGCCAATGACCCCACCTCTCAATCGGCGCATTCCATGGTACGGGATAAAGGTGTACTACTGGCCAATTCTTTCAATCGTGTGCACAGCGAATTGCAAGATCTGCAGAATCAGATTTCCATGGATGTGAAAGATAAAACCGACCAAACCAACCAGATGATCACACAACTGGCGGATCTCAATAAACAGATTTCATCCAGCTTGTCCGATCAATTGCTGGATCAACGCGATCAATTATTGAATGAGCTTTCCACAATGATTAATATTGACGTAGCCGAACAATCCAACGGGACCGTTTCGGTGGCCGCAAATGGCCAGGTTCTGGTCAGTGGGAATTATAAGAATCTGCTGGCGGCAGAAGTCATCAGTGAGGATGGCAGTAACCATGTCAAATTCAGCACTGAAAATGGTTCGGGAGTGCTGGATGTATCCGGTGGAGAATTAGGCAGCCTGCTCAATATGGCCAATAAAAACATTCCGCAGTATATTTCCAAGCTGGACGAGCTGGCGCGCGGTCTGGCAGAGCGGGTCAATGCAGTCCATTCCAGCGGCATGAATCTGGATGGTGTGACGGGACTATCATTCTTTGCGGATGATGTTTCCGGTGCGGCTGATATGGTAGTCAATTCTGCCATCCTTGGAGATCCATCTCTGATTGCCACAGGAGCAGCCAGCGGTACACCGGGAGACGGTTCCATCGCCCAGGCCATTTCTGATATCCAGAATGAAGAAATTGTAGAGGGCAGCACCTCAGGTGATTTTTATCATATGCTGATCAGCCGGGTGGGCAGTCAATTGCAGGAGTCCTCCTTTCTGCGCAGCAGCCAG
>JGI10211J34971_10004837_pt1 | contig 10627 bp, 8 predicted proteins | sample Etolagsediment_FD_34971 | JGI IMG/M metagenome (IMG submission 34971)
AGAGCGCGGAGGAGCTGGAGGCAAAGGAAGTCGAGGCCCCTCCGGAAGAGGAAACTATTGAACTTCCAGCGGAGCCTGAAAAGAAGCCCAAGCCAAAAGCCTCCAAAAAACCCAAGAAAAAGCCAAAGAAGAAGCTCGAGAAGATTGCAGTAACGCCAGAGGAAGAGGAAATCCTGAAGGAAGTCGAAGAGGAGATACAGGAAGAGGAAAAGGCTGAGGTCATAGTCACGCCGGAAGAGGCAGAAGCCATAGAGGAAGCTGCAGAAGAGCCCAAGAAGGAGAAGAAAAAGTGGTTCAAGCGGCTAAGGAAGGCAGAGGAAAAGCCCACTGAAATAGAAAAGAAGTGGGTCGAGGAAAAGTCAAAGAAAGTCACGCCAAAGCCCAAGAAAGTTGGCCTGTTCTCCAAGATAACAAAGAAAAAGGTTTCCGACAAGGACCTTGAGAATATCCTCTGGGACCTGGAGCTTGCCCTGCTCGAGAATGACGTCGCAAAGGAAGTTACTGAGGCAATAGTTGCGAATACCAAGAAGGAACTGCTCGGCGAGGAAGCAGGCGGCTCCTCAGTTGAGGAAATAATACTGAATTCTGTCAAGGACTCCATTGAGTCCATCCTAAGCGCAGAAAAGCCTGATATCTTCAAGCTAATTAACTCCAAGCAAGAGAAGCCCTATGTGATAATGTTCTTCGGCTTCAACGGCACTGGAAAAACACTTACCATCGGCAAGTTTGCTAAAATGCTCAAGGACAAGGGCTACTCTGTTGTGATGGCAGCTGGGGACACCTTCCGCGCCGCGGCGATAGAGCAGCTCGAGGTGCACGCAACTGCACTGGATGTCCCGATTATAAAGCAGTCCCGCGGCGCAGACTCCGCAGCAGTTATCTATGACGCAATAGCGCATGCAAAGGCAAAGGGCATTGACGTAGTTTTGGCAGACACTGCTGGCCGCGCAGCTACAAACATCAACCTGATAGATGAGTTGAAGAAGATAGTCAGGGTAAATACTCCGGACTTCAAGGTATTTGTCGGGGATGCGCTGACTGGGAATGATGCGGCTGACCAGGCTCAGACATTCATGGACGCTGTCGGCATAGACGCATCAGTCCTGAACAAGGTGGACTGCGATGCAAAGGGCGGAGCTTGCCTGTCAGTTTCCTACATAACCAAAAAGCCAATCATCTACTTCGGCACCGGCCAGGGCTATGCGGACATAATGGAATTTGACCCTGACTGGTTTGTTGAGAAGGTATTCTGAGAGCTTTATTTTAGCTAAAACCGCCGATTTAGCCTTCTTTTCGCATTTGCGAATTATTATCTATATGGTAAATAATTCGCGCAGGGTATCAATTTGGCAAAATCGCCCCTTTTTCATTGTCCTCTAGTAACTAGCTAAGTCTAATTTCCACTTAAACTTCCCTAGACACAACAAAATCAGCAAACTGCTCCAGTGCAGATTTCGCATCAGTGTCTTTGAGCACGTTAAGCGCGGCTTTTGCCTCCTCAACAAGGTTCTCTGCGTACTCTTTTGCGTAATCATTTGAGCCAGTGGAGTTCAGGATTTCAACAGCTTCTGCAATCATCTCCGGGCCGGTCTCTTCAACAGGCGCATTAAGGATATGCTTGAGCCGCTTCCTCTGGTCACTCGTGGCAAATTCGAGGCTGTGGCACACGATAAGCGTTTTCTTGCCTCTCCTAATGTCAGAGCCCAGGGGTTTCCCCGTCTTCTCCGATGCAAAATCAATATAGTCATCCCATATCTGGAATGCCAGGCCAACCTTCCTGCCGTAAACTCCCAGCGCACTTATCTCCTTTTCCGAGCCGTTCCCTATTATTGCCCCGGCTTTTGTAGAGGCTGCTATAAGTGCTGCGGTCTTTCTGTTTGCCATGTCAAGGTAGTCTTCCTTGCTGATGCTGTCCCTCTTCTCAAAACTAAGGTCCATTGCCTGGCCCTCGCAGACCTCTATTACAGAGTCGGAAATCGCCTTTACGGCATTTGCCGCTACCTGCAGCGGCGTTTCCAGGTTAAGTATGCTTGCGTAGGCCTTTGCAAAAATCCCGTCCCCAGCGTTTATTGCAAGGGGCTCGCCCCACTTTGCATACATGGTCTCCTTGCCCCTGCGCATTGTATCCTTGTCCATGATATCGTCATGCGCAAGCGTAAAGGCGTGGATAAGCTCAAGGCTGGCTGCCACAGGCAGGGCCTTCTTGTACTCCCCTGATACTGCCTCGCAGGCGAGAAGGCAGAGAATTGGCCTTACCCTCTTCCCACCGCCAAAAATATGGTAGTCTATCGGCTCGTAGAACTCCTCGGGGCTTACCTTGTCCCCTACTGCCCTCTTGAGCTCGCTGTTTACTATTTCTATCCTGCCTTTGAATATGTCGTTCAGGTTCATTTATTCACATTTAGCACAATATATGCAATAAATTTATAAATGTATGTTGTCTTTATAACAAGTCAATAATCTAGGTGTGAAAAATATGCCAAAAGAAGTCATTGTTGAGATAAGGGAAACCGAAATTGAGGCTGAGGGCCAGGTTGAGAAGGCCCGGCAGGATGCAGCCACTTCTATTGAGCAGGCAAAGGCTGATTTGCAGAAAGGAATGGCGGATGAGCTGGTGCGTTTCGAGCAGGAAGTGGGCAAATCTATCAAGAAGGCAAGATCTGATGCTGAAAAAGCGGCATCCAAGCAGCTCGAGAAGGCAAAGGCCCAGATCAAGAAAGAGGAGATTGCCGCCAAGAAAAAGATTCCGGCAGCCACTTCGAAAGTTGTAAAGGCCATACTTGGTGAGTAAACCGTTATCCTAATAATATAATGTTACGACCAGTACGCATGCAAAAAATCAAGGTAGTTGCGCTAGACCGCTATAGGCAGCCTATTGTAAAAGAGCTGCAAAAGCTGGGCGCTGTCCAGCTCAAGGACGTGCGTGAACGGCTTGAGAATCCAGAGTGGCGGAATTTCATGGAAGAGGGCCACTCCTCAGAGCATGCCCGGAAGGCAATCCCAATCCTAATCAAGCTTGACCGCATTCTCGACATTTTCAGCAACTACCTGCCAAAGCAGTCTGCCCTAAAAAGCATGACGCAGCCCGTGCCTACCCTAAAGGTAAAGGACGAAAGCCCTTCAAAGCTCTTGTCCTCCGCCGAGAGCTATGTAAAGGAGCTCAACACCAAGGTGCTCAGCCTAAACTCCAAGCTCGATTCACTGTCCAGTGAAAAGGAGGAGCTTGAGCGGCTGCAGGTTGCAACAGATGCCCTCGCAAAAATCGGCCTCAAGCCTGAGCATGTAGGGGAGTCAAAACGGCTTGTGACATATGCAGGCTATATCGACAAGGAGCCTTTTGAGGAGTTCAAGGCAGAGATGGCAAAAATCTCTGCTGAAAAAGCGCTCTTCAACGGCGTGCCCTACGACGAAAAGAAATACGTTTGCTATGCAAGCGTTTTCAAGGAGCACACTGACAAGCTCAACCAGCTAATACGGAAGTTCAACTTTGAGGAGATGGACATCCCCTATAGCAAGTACAGCGGGAATGAAATTGCGAAACGGGTTGGCGAAATAGAAAAGGAGCAGCAAAAGCTAAAGGCCCAGCTGAAGGGGCTTGCCTCAAAGTGGAATAGCAAGCTAAAGGCCCTCAAGGAGCAGCTTGAGATTGAAAAGGAGCGCGGCGAGGCAGAGGGTCTTATGGGCAAGACCAAGAGCACAATATTTTTCGAGGGTTGGGTGCCTTCAAAGAATGCAGACCTAGTATCAAAGACAGTTTCAAAAATCAGCCAGGGCAGGGCATTCGTAAAGACTGTTGAGCCGGAAGAGGGGGAAGAGCCCCCTGTAAAGCTGCAAAACCCCGGGCTTGCAAAGCCATTCGAGGCCCTCACCGAGATGTACGCCCTTCCGAAATACCATGAGATTGACCCAACCTTTGTAATGACTCCTGTCCTTATTCTGTTCTCCGGCCTGATGCTTACTGACTTTGCATACGGCCTTTTCCTCGCCCTAATCGGCCTATTCGTCTGGAAGAAAGTAGGCAAAGTAGACGAATCAATAGGCAGCTTCGGTGTAATTGTCACTGCAGTTGGGATCTCCACAATGTTCTTCGGCGTGCTGACTGGCAGCTACTTCGGCGACCTACCCAAATACCTCTTTGGTCTGGAGCCGTCCCAGCTCGCACTGTGGATTGATCCGCTCACAAGCCCGATTGCACTCCTAACAATAGCATTGATAATGGGGCTTGTCCACTTGAACATGGGCCTCATCATAGGCGCTTACAAGAACGCCTCAGCAGGAAAATACTTCGGCGCTCTCGCAGAGCAGGGAATCTGGTTTATGCTTCAGTTCGCAGCCTTCACACTCCTCGGCCCGATGTTTGGCTGGGGTGCACCGTCCTCTTTTATGAAATACCTCGCATTCGGCCTAATCGGCATATCCCTCTTGCTTATCCTTAAGACAGAGGGCGCAATCGGGCTGTTCTCATTAACAGGATTCTTCGGGGACGTGGTCTCCTACAGCAGAATTTTAGCTCTCGCGCTTGCAACAGGGGGTATTGCAATGACAATGAACCTCCTGGCGGGAATGGTGGCGGGCACGCCATATGTCGGCTTCCTGCTCGCCGCGCTAATCTTTACCGTGGGCCAGCTGTTCAGCTTTGCAATGAACTCGCTTGGCGCATTTATTCATGGTCTCAGACTTCACTATGTGGAATTCTTCAGCAAGTTCTATGAGGGGGGCGGAGCAAAATTCCAGCCCCTTGAACTTCGAAGAAAATACACAACTGTGGAATAAAAAGACACTAATCACATATCGAGGAGGTAAAAACAAATGGTAGCAATTGAGGTAGCAGTCGCAGCGGTTGGGGCAGGAATTGCTGTCGGAGCCGCAGGACTTGCTAGTGGAATAGGCGCAGGCATCGCTGGAGCAGCTGGTGCTGGCGCAATTGCTGAGGACCCGAACAAGTTCTCAGCTGCACTGATATTCCAGGCCCTGCCACAGACACAGGGTATCTACGGATTCCTCGTGGCCATCTTAATATTGATGGGCACGGGAATATTGGGCGGCGGAACCGCTGACCTGACTATGGGTGCTGCCCTAGCATCCTTGGGTGCGGGCATCGCAGTCGGCGTTGCAGGATTGTCTGCAATAGGCCAGGGTGTTGTCGCAGGCGCTGCAGTAGGTGCAGTTGCCGAAAAGGAAAATCTGCTTGGCAAGGGCATGGTATTCTCCGTACTCCCTGAAACCCAGGCTATTTATGGTATGCTTATCGCAATTCTGATGCTGCTTGGCGCCGGAGTGCTCGGCGGTGGCGGCGTTGATATTCCAACCACAATCGGCCTTGCCGGTGTTGGTGCAGGCATTGCAGTCGGTGTAGCCGGCTTATCTGCTATCGGCCAGGGCATAGCCGCAGGCTCTGCCATTGGCGCAGTATCAGAGCGCGACGAAATGTTCGGAAAGAGCATGGTGTTCTCAGTGCTACCTGAGACCCAGGCATTATATGGTTTCATCATAGCAATCCTCCTCCTGGCTGCAACAGGTTTGTTGGGCGGCCAGATTCTTGGTGAGACTGGACTCGGACTGGGCATCGCAGCTATCGGTGCCGGCGCAGCTGTAGGCCTTGCAGGCCTCTCTGCTATCGGCCAGGGCATTGTTTCAGGCGGTGCAATAAGCGCATCTGCAAAGGACCCGAACACAACAGGCAAAGGGCTTGTGCTTTCCGTAATTCCGGAAACCTATGCTATATTCGGACTGCTGGTTGCAATCCTACTGATGCTTGGCGTGGGGCTGTTCGGATAGAGAGGTAACAAATGGACGGGGTAGACAAGATAAAAAAGCAAATCCTGCTTGAAGCGCAGAAAGAGATAGACAAGCTCAACAAGGAGTCAAAGTCAGAAATCTCTGAGCTGAAGAAGGCCAACAGGGCAGAGCTCAACTTCAAGAAAGATAAAATAACGCGGGAAGGAGACAAGCAGGCAAAGCTCGAAAAGCAAAGGGTGCTTTCCAATGCGAAGCTTCAGGCGCACAACCTGAAGCTACAGAGCAGGGAAAAGCTAATACAGGACGCATTCAGCCGTGCAATGGACTCTATACAGAGGTCCCAGGCAAAGGGAGACACGCGCTACAAAAACTCCTTGAAAAAGCTCATAAAGGCGGGCAAATCAGAGCTCGGGGTTTCAAAAGCAACCGTATCCTTTAACGCTGCCGACTCCAAAAAGCTTGGCAAGGCAATTGCCAAGTCCACAGGCTGCAAGCTCGGCCAGACTGCTGAAATAGGAAGCGGCGTAGTGGTTAAGTCCGCAAAGGAAACCCTTTGCGTGGACAACAGTTTTGAGCGGCGCTTTGAGCGGCAAATGGATATATTGAGGAACGAGACTGCAAAAACATTATTTGGTGGTAGTAAGTGATAGACATAGCAACAATTTCAGGACCATTAATCGCGTTTGGATTAATCGGTGGCATTGTCCTATTCGTGCCCATACTCAAGCAGATACTGGACATTGCCCCCTACATGTATACCAACGCAAAGGTAAGGGCACTTGAGGCTGGGCTCCTGAAAAAAGAAAAGTTGCAAAGCCTTACAGATACAAAAGACATTTTGGAGTGTGTCAGCTCTCTTGAAGATACTGACTATGGCCATTGCGTGAGCAAGATAAGCGAGCCAATACTACCCGAAAAAGTGGACTATGCCTTGCACGGGCACCTGCAGACAATCTGCGCAAAGGTGATCCGCTCAGTGCCTGCTGATGTCGCCCCTGCAATAATGGAGTTCCTCAGGTTCTGGGACGCGAGAAACATAATCTTCTCCCTCAGGGCTGTGCGCGCAGACATTCCCATTGAAGAGCGCTCATTGTATTCCACAAGCCTCGGCACGCTGCCGGCAAGCACAATCAAGTCCATGCTGGAGTCAAAGAATATAGACGAGGCAGTTTCCCAGCTTGAGAGCACTGACTACGGGCCGGTAATATCTGCAGCCATGCAGGACTACAAGACCAGCGACTCTCTGCTGCCGCTTGAGGTTGCTATAGACAAGTATGTAGTTGAGCACCTCTACAGCAGGCTGGCATCAATGGGCTCCTCGAACCTTGTTGTTGCAATGCAGCTAATTGGCATCAAGGCAGACCTGATGAACCTAAAGACCTCAATCCGCTGCAAGAAAGAGGGCATCGACGAAAAGACAATTGAGGGCTATATTGTAAATGTCAGCTACAACTTAACTGAAGACAAACTGAAGAACATTGCAAAGGCCGATAACATTGATGAAATCTCAAACTACCTGGACGGAACCCCGTATAGCTTCCTCTCAACACTCCTATCCACGCATGAAGAGCCCGGCGCCATGGTAAAGATTGAGCGCGCCCTGGATGACTTCTATGCACAGACTGCAAAGGGGCTCTCTCAGCGCTACCCGCTTGGGATTGCGCCAGCCCTGAACCTGCTTGTTGCAAAGAAGAAGGATATAAAGGAGCTTAAGGCAGTTGTGAGGATGAAGGCAGAGGGCTTTACAAAAGAAGAAATAGGGGGCATACTTGAATGAACATGGCTGTCATTGGCGATTCTGATACTGTAACCGGCTTCGAGCTGGCTGGCGTCAAGGGCTATGCTATAAAGCCCCAGGAGGCGCCGCAAACCCTTGAAAAGCTAATCAGTGAGGGTGTTGAGCTAATCATAATAACGGAGAAACTTGCAGCTTTTGTACAGGACATTGCAAAGAAGTACGAGAGCTCAGCCACTCCCATCCTTGTTGAGATACCTGACAAAAAGGGCTCAACAGGTTTCGCAGAAAACATGGTTGCTGAAATGGTCAGACGCGCAGTCGGCTTGGAGGCTGCAGGAGGAAAAGAATAACGAAAATGGCAAAAGGAAAAATTGTAAAGATTGCGGGTCCGGTGGTCGTAGCCAACGGCATGAGAGGCGCTCGCATGTACGACGTAGTAAAAGTAGGAAACGCCGGTCTTATCGGGGAAATCATTGAACTCGAGGAGGACAGGGCTACTATTCAGGTTTACGAGGAAACCTCGGGTATTGGGCCTGGCGAGGACGTGCTGGACACTGGCGCACCTCTGTCAATTGAGCTAGGCCCGGGCTTGATTGGAACCACTTTTGACGGCATTGCAAGACCATTAAAGGGTATCCGTGACAAATCCGGCGATTTTATCGCCCGAGGCATCGACGAACCAACCCTCAATAGGGAGACAGACTGGTCATTCAAGCCAGCTGTGAAGAAGGGCCAGAGTGTGCAGGGAGGCGATGTAATCGGAACAGTCAAGGAAACAGACCTAATTGAGCACAAGATAATGGTCCCCCCAAATGTGGAGGGCAAAGTCGAGAAAATTGTCAACGCAGGCAAGTACAAAGTTACCCACGTGCTTGCAAGAATCAAGAAAACGACTGGTGGCACTGTGGATGTACAGATGTTGCAGAAATGGCCTGTGCGAATTGGCAGACCTTACAAGAAGAAGGAAGATCCAAGCACTCCTCTCATGTCTGGTCAGCGAATCATTGACACGTTCTTTCCAATAACAAAGGGCGGAACTTGCGCAATTCCAGGTGGTTTCGGAACAGGAAAGACAGTTACACAGCACCAGCTGGCCAAGTGGGCTGACGCTGACGTAATTATCTTTATCGGATGCGGTGAGCGAGGTAACGAGATGACCGACGTTTTGAAGGAGTTCCCAGAGCTTATTGACCCGAAGTCAGGAAAGCCGCTCATGGACCGCACAATCCTGGTCGCAAATACCTCAAACATGCCTGTGGCTGCAAGGGAGGCTTCTGTATATACAGGAGTTACGCTTGCTGAGTACTACCGGGACATGGGCTACGACGTGGCCCTTATGGCAGACTCCACCTCAAGGTGGGCAGAGGCAATGAGGGAAATTTCATCACGGCTAGAGGAAATGCCTGGCGAGGAGGGCTACCCAGCCTATCTCGCACCAAGGCTTGCCAGCTTCTACGAGCGGGCAGGCTGTGTTGAAACCATTGGAACAGAGCCAAGAAACGGCTCAGTCTCAATTATCGGGGCAGTATCCCCTCCAGGAGGGGACTTCTCGGAGCCAGTTACTCAGAACACACTGCGTATCTGCAAGGTTTTCTGGGCACTTGACTCTGACCTTGCGCACAGGAGGCACTTCCCTGCCATCAACTGGCTAAACTCATACTCTCTGTACGAGGACAACGTGAAGGATTGGTGGGAAAAGGAAGTGGGCAACTGGTTCGACCTGAAGACAGAGGCGATGAGCCTGCTACAGCGCGAATCAGAACTCCAGGAAATCGTGAGGCTTGTGGGGCCTGATGCGCTTCCGGACAAGGACAAGCTCCTTCTGGACATAACGCGAAGCCTAAAGGAGGACTTCCTGCAGCAGCATGCATTCCACGAAGTGGACACATACTGCTCCCCAAAGAAGCAGTTCATGCTTCTTCAGCTAATACTCGATATCTACTCAATATCGAAGAATGCCCTTGACAGCAATGTGCCTGTTGCAAGCATACTTGCAATGCCCCACATGGATGAGGTCGGCAGGCTCAAATACGTAGAGGAGAAGAAGTTCGAGGGCAAGGTTGCAGAAATAAGGTCCGGCTTGGAAAAGGGAATCGCGCAACTGATGAAGAGAGAAAAATTGGTAAAGGGTGGTTAAATGAAGGCAAAAGAATATTCAACTGTTAGAGAAGTGGCAGGTCCTCTGGTTGTTGTAGAAGGCGTAAAGGGCGCAACCTACAATGAGCTGGTAGAGGTCCAGACTCCGGCAGGAGAGCGCAGGTATGGCCAAGTGCTAGAGGTATCTGGCGACACTGCGGTTGTACAGGTTTTCGAGGGGACTCGTGGCATAGACACGAAGAAGACAAGCCTCCGATTTACGGGAAAGTGTGTCGAGCTCCCGGTAGCAGAGGACATGCTCGGCCGCGTACTAAACTCCCGTGGAGAGCCGCTCGATGACCAGCCGCCCCTGATTGCGGAGAAGTTCATTGACATCAATGGCTCCCCAATCAACCCGGAGGCAAGGGAATTCCCAGAGGACTTCATAGAAACTGGAATTTCTACAATCGACGGCATGAACACCCTTGTGAGGGGGCAGAAGCTGCCCATCTTTTCAGGTTCAGGACTTCCTCACAACCTGCTTGCCGCGCAGATTGCCAGGCAGGCAAAAGTCCTCGGCAAGGAGGAGGAATTCGCAGTTATATTTGCTGCAATGGGTATCACGTTTGAGGAGGCATCCTTCTTCAAGAAGGACTTCGAGAGAACTGGCGCCCTTGAAAAGGTGGTCATGTTCATCAACCTGGCAGACGACCCGACAATCGAGCGCATCATCACGCCAAGGGCTGCGCTAACAGCAGCAGAATACCTCGCCTTTGAGAAGGGAATGCACGTGCTGGTCATACTGACTGACATGACAAACTACTGCGAGGCGCTGCGGGAAATCTCCGCAGCCCGAGAGGAGGTGCCAGGCAGGCGAGGCTACCCCGGATACATGTATACTGACCTTGCAACCCTGTACGAGCGGGCAGGAAAACTCAAGGGCAAAGCAGGCTCAATTACGCAGCTGCCAATCCTTTCCATGCCACAGGACGACATAACGCACCCGATCCCTGACCTTACAGGTTATATTACGGAGGGGCAGATTGTGCTTTCCAGGGACCTGCACAAGAAGGG
>JGI10211J34971_10004838_pt1 | contig 10626 bp, 8 predicted proteins | sample Etolagsediment_FD_34971 | JGI IMG/M metagenome (IMG submission 34971)
TCATGTTGTTGTTCTTCATCAAGGTTCGATGAACAGCCCTGTTGCAGTTCTTTTTCTGAGTGTAGAAGGGAAGAAGGTTGTAAAGGGGTTCATCACGAATATTGTTCCGCACCCAAGTGAACCCGAACGAAGCGGGATCTTCCCGGGGGTTGATTGATTGTTGCGTGTTTAGTTGTTTATTCGCTGGAGCTGGGCTGGGAAAATTGATTTGGTGGTATTTATGATGGTATCTGTCGTTGGGCTGATTAATTAAACCTCTATTATAAGGTAACATACGTTTCTTCTTCGACTCCCGGCATCTCCACCAGTAACATTTAGATAAACCGATCCTGTTGCCGAGTCCGGCACGCGGGATCGGTTTTTTTGGTTTTAGTTATTAGCGACTTACGTCGATTAGAGCGTTCTGCTGAACGCTCTGCAATCACTCCCGTTTCGGGAAATTTCCTTCTACTCTCTTCTCTGTAGTCACTTTCTTCTCCGTTTTCTCAGCTTCTGTTTCGGGCTCAAGTCCAGCGGGAGCAGGGTTGGCTGAAGTCTGCGCTTGCTCCGCCATTTCCGCCTAATACTGCCGAAACGCCTCGGCAATTCCGTCAAACAAATCATTAATATCCATGAGTTTTTCCTGTGTTCGGGTTTCTCTGCACCTTACTTACCGGAAAAACGGAGAACGTGTCGGGAGCCTGAATCACTTTTTCATCTCTAACCAATAAACGCTCTTGCACAAGCTATAGCAGATGTTATATTTTATGGTGATTGATAACATGACCCTGTAAAAGACATGAGGTGATAAGGCGTGGGAACTAAACCATTTTCAGAGCAGGTAAAGGCGGTGCGCACGGCACTGAATCTCAGCCAGGAAGAGCTGGCCCATGCCCTCGGCGTCAGCTTCGCCACGGTCAATCGTTGGGAGAATGGAAAGACCAGCCCGTCAAAGTTGGCTCAACGTCAGTTTGAACAGTTTTGCGAGGACAAAAGAAAACAGGGAGAGTTTGAAGATGAATAAAAAGCAACTCTCCGAACGCGATATCTGCACCAAATTCATTACCCCGGCACTGAAACAGGCTGGATGGGATATCACAACTCAAGTGAGAGAGGAGTGTTCCCTTACCAAAGGTCGCATTATTGTGCGTGGCAAGCTTCATACTCGCGCCAAGCACAAACGTGCCGACTATGTCCTTTTTTACAAACCCAATATTCCCATTGCCGTTATTGAGGCCAAGGACAATAACCATACGGTTGGTGATGGTATGCAACAGGCTCTTGGCTATGCAGACATGCTGCAAGTTCCATTTGTATTTAGTTCTAACGGTGATGGTTTTCTATTTCACAACAAAATAGCATCCGATGGCATTGTCGAGCGTGAGCTGTCTCTTAATGAATTCCCTTCTGTGGAAACATTATGGCAACTGTGGGCGCAATATCGAGGTCTCAACGATCAGCAAAATGAATTAGTTACGCAGGACTACTTCAGCGACGGAAGCCGTAAAACTCCGCGTTATTATCAGTTGCTTGCTGTCAATAAAACCATTGAAGCGATTGCTCAGGAACAAAACCGTATTCTGCTGGTCATGGCAACCGGCACGGGCAAAACCTTTACTGCCTTTCAAATCATCTGGCGTTTATGGAAGTCCAGGGCAAAAAAACGAATTCTGTTTCTTGCTGATCGAAACATTCTGGTCGACCAGGCCATGACAAACGACTTTAAACCGTTTGGTTCCGCGATGACCAAGATTCAAAAGCGGCAGGCCAATAAGTCGTATGAGATTTACCTTTCTCTCTATCAGGCTGTAACCGGCAACGAGGAAGAGAAGAATATTTATAAGCAGTTCAGTCCCGACTTTTTCGATTTGATTATTATTGATGAATGTCACCGGGGCAGTGCTGCTGCTGATTCTGCTTGGCGAGAGATCCTTGAATATTTCTCTTCAGCGACACAAATCGGCCTGACCGCTACTCCCAAGGAGACCAAAGAGGTCTCCAATATCGATTACTTTGGTGACCCGATCTACACCTACAGCCTCAGGCAGGGGATTAATGACGGATTTTTAGCTCCTTATAAAGTAGTGCGCATTGACATAGACAAGGATTTAACCGGCTGGCGACCAGACAAAGGGATGGTCGACAAGTATGGCAATGAAATAGAAGATCGCATCTACAATCAAAAGGATTTTGATAAAACTCTGGTTTTAGAGAACCGCTGCCAATTGGTTGCAAAAAAGATCACAGAATTCCTCAAGCAGACCAACCGCTTTGATAAAGCCATTGTGTTCTGTGAAAACATCGACCATGCCGAACGTATGCGACAAGCGCTGGTCAATGAAAATGCCGATCTTGTGGCTCAAAACAGCAAATATGTCATGCGTATCACCGGAGACAACGAAGAGGGAAAGGCAGAACTCGACAACTTTATTTTTCCGGAAAGCACCTATCCGGTTATTGCCACGACGTCAAAGCTGATGACTACCGGCGTGGATGCTCAGACCTGCAAACTCATTGTGCTGGATCAGCGCATTCAGTCCATGACCGAATTTAAGCAGATCATCGGACGCGGTACGCGGATCAATGAAGATTACGACAAATACTATTTCACCATTATGGACTTCAAAAAAGCCACCGAGTTGTTTGCAGATCCCGATTTCGACGGTGACCCGGTGCAGATTTACGAACCCAAAGGGGATGACTCCCCCGTACCTCCAGACGTCCCGGATGGAAATGTGGGCGATGATGGTTTCACCTATCCAGACGCCAATGATGACCAGGACTGGATGGGCATTGGAGAGTCCGGCTCGGAATACGGTGACGGAAGCGTTCGTCGTTATGTTGTAGCCAATGTCGAGGTGAAAGTCGCTGCGGAACGGGTGCAATACTTCGATGCAAACGGCAAATTGATCACTGAGTCTCTGAAAGACTACACCCGCAAAGCCCTCAGCAAAGAATACGCCTCTCTTGACGATTTCCTGCGGCGCTGGAGCAGTATGGACAAGAAACAGGCCATTATTGAGGAGCTTGCCGAGCAAGGTGTGTTCTTTGATGCCCTGGCCGATGAGATCGGTCGGGAATCAGGAAAAGAATTCGACCCCTTTGACCTTGTCTGCCATGTAGCGTGGGATATGCCGCCGCTTACCCGTAAGGAACGGGCGGAGCAGGTGAAAAATCGGAATTACTTCACCAAATATGGAGAGCAGGCACGCATTGTTTTAGAAGCCCTGCTCGACAAATATGCCGATGAAGGCGTGGCTCATATCGAAGAGACGCAAATTCTTACTATCGATCCCTTTACCGAGTTGGGCACGCCAATGGAAATCATCCGCACCTTTGGTGGATTGGAGCAATATCAACAAGCTGTTAACGAATTGGAACAGGCACTCTATAGTGCCTGAACATAAAGAACTGGAGAGAACCAACTATGTCACTTTCAATCTTAATTAAATCCATCCAGGACATCATGCGCAAAGATGTGGGTGTCGATGGCGACGCCCAGCGCATCAGCCAGATGGTTTGGCTCATTTTTCTCAAAATCTTCGACGACAAAGAACAGGAGTGGCAACTCACGGTTCCGAACTATACCTCACCGCTCCCCAGCCGCTTTCGTTGGATCAACTGGGCAAAAGATCCGGAAGGAATGACGGGCGAAGAACTGATCGGCTTTGTCAACAATGACCTTTTCCCGGCATTAAAGGCATTGGCTACCAAGGCCGGAGTAACTGAGCGGGGCAAAGTCGTGGGTTCCGTGTTCGAGGATGCCTACAACTATATGAAATCCGGCACCCTCCTGCGTCAGGTCATCAATACCATCGAAGAGGATCTGGACCTGAATAAATCCGGCGACCGTCACCTGTTCAACGACATCTATGAAAAGATTCTTGCCGACCTGCAATCTGCTGGAAATGCGGGTGAATACTATACCCCCCGTGCCGTCACCCAGTTTATGGTCGACATACTCGATCCCAAACTAGGCCGAACTATCCTCGACCCAGCCTGCGGAACCGGCGGGTTTCTCACCTGCGCCATCGAGCACCTGAAGAATACAAAGCAGGTCAAAAATAACGATGATCTCAAGCAATTACAAAAATGCATCCACGGCGTAGAAAAGAAACCCCTGCCGCACATGCTGGCGCTGACCAACATGATGTTGCACGGCATTGATGTACCCACCAACATCCGCCATGACAATACGCTGGCACGCCAGCTTCAGAGCTACACGCCGAAAGATCGCGTGGATATGATCATCACCAACCCGCCCTTTGGCGGCATGGAAGAGGACGGCATTGAATCCAACTTTCTGAAAAAATATCAGACCCGAGAAACCGCCGACCTTTTCATGGCGCTGATCATGCACCTCTTGAAGCACGACACCGGAAAAGCCGCTGTGGTGCTTCCCGACGGATTCCTGTTCGGTGAAGGCGTCAAAACCACCCTCAAGCGCGAGCTGCTCGAAGAGTTTAACCTGCACACCATCGTGCGTTTACCTAAAGGCGTATTTGCGCCCTACACCAGCATCGCCACCAACATCCTCTTTTTCGAAAAAGGCGGCCCAACCAAGGATGTCTGGTTCTTTGAACATCCTTATCCCGCAGGCTACAAATCCTACTCCCGCTCCAAGCCGCTGATCATCGGTGAATTCGACCTTGAAAAGGACTGGTGGGGCGGCGCCGCGCGCAAAGGCCGCAAGGTCACCGAGCAGGCCTGGAAAATCTCCGCAAAGGATTTGGCAGAACGCAACTACAACCTCGACTGCAAGAATCCCCACGAAGACGAAATTATCCACATGGACCCCGAAGAATTGATGGCCGACTATCAGGAAATTGTGAAAAAGCTCAACGCCGCACAAGAAGCTTTGAAAGCCGAGCTGATGGCGTGTCTAGGGGGCAAGGCGTGAGCGACGACAATCGACAATCAAGAGGCCGCCAAAAACCACAGGCTTCGTTTCCGGTTACCGGAAATCTGGATTTACCCATGGATTATCAATCCACCTTGAAGAACCTGAAAGAGCGTATTGCCAACGAACGACTTCGGGTGACGCTCTCTGCCAATGCCGCAATGGTTCTGCTCTACTGGGATATCGGACAAACGATTCTTGAGCGACAGGAACAACAGGGCTGGGGTGCTAAGATCATTGATCGGCTTTCTGAAGACCTCAAAGAAGCTTTCCCGGAAATGAGCGGGTTCTCCCCTCGAAATCTAAAATATATGCGTAGATTTGCCAGCGAGTGGCCCCAACGTGAAATTGTGCAAGAGGTGCTTGCACAAATAACGTGGTATCACAATCTGGCCCTGCTGGAGAAATCCAAAGAGCCGGAGACCCGTCTTTGGTATGCCCGTAAAACTGTTGAGAATGGTTGGAGCCGAAATATTCTCGCCATGCAGATCGAAAGCCGACTGCACGAACGTCAGGGCAAGGCTCCCAATAACTTTGCCCTCACCATGCCGCCGCAGGATTCGGATATGGCCGCACAGGTCTTCAAAGACCCCTACCTCTTCGACTTTCTCGGCACAGCCGACACCCGTAAAGAACGCGAAGTCGAACTGGCGCTGGTCGACCATGTTCAGAAATTCCTGCTCGAACTGGGAGCCGGATTCGCCTTTGTCGGTCGGCAGGTCTTGCTGGAAGTCGGCGATCAGGATTTTCGCCTGGATCTACTCTTCTATCACCTCAAGTTACGCTGTTATGTGGTGATTGAACTCAAAGCCGTTCCCTTTGATCCCGGCTTTACCGGAACCCTTAACCTCTATCTGTCCGCAGTGGATGACCTGCTGCGCCATCCCGATGACAAGCCGACTATCGGCCTGCTGCTCTGCAAAAGTAAAAACGATCTGGTCGTTGAATACGCCCTCGACGGCTACCGCCGCCCCATGGGTGTTGCCCAATGGGAAAGCCAGCTCACCCAAAGCCTGCCCGATGATCTTAAAGGTTCCCTGCCTACTATCGAAGAGATCGAAAAGGAACTGGAGGGCGACCATGAATAACGGAAAAGTCTCACACGAAGGCACGAAGACACGAAGGAATGATCTTCTTGAACAACACTTCGACACCGCTTTTGCTGCGCCCGATGGCATCAAAAAACTGCGCGAACTGATCCTCACCCTCGCCATGCAAGGCAAGCTGGTGGAGCAAGACCCCAATGATCCCCCTGCTTCGGAGCTGCTGAAGGAGATTGAGGCCGACAAAAAACGCCAAGTTAAAGCAGGCAAAATCAAGAAACCAAAATCTCTTCCTGCTATTGATCAGTCGGATGCCGCCTATGTTTTACCGCAAAGCTGGACATGGACGCGCCTCGGTACCATCGGCAATATTTTTAACGGCAACAGCATCAATGCCAGAGAGAAGGAAACCAAATACGCTGGAGCCAATGGTTTGCCCTACATTGCAACCAAGGATGTTGGCTATGGGCTTGACGTGCTGGATTATAAAAACGGGATATATATTCCTGAGTCCGAGGACAAATTCAAAATTGCCCACCAGGGTGCGGTGCTGATCTGCGCTGAAGGCGGCAGTGCTGGCAAAAAATGCGGCATCACAGAGCAGGATATCTGTTTTGGCAACAAGCTGTTCGCCAATGACCTTTTTGGCGGGATTCCCTCGAAATTCATCCTCTATCTGTATCTCTCTCCTGTATTCAGAGAATCCTTCAACGCAGCCATGACCGGCATCATCGGTGGCGTATCCATTGCCAAATTTCTGGAGCTGCCGGTTCCTCTTCCTCCGTTGAAGGAACAACATCGCATCGTCGCCCGCATCGACCAATTGATGACCCGGTGCGATGAGTTGGAAAAGTTGTGTGAAGAGCGGGAGGAGAAGCGGCTATCTGTTCACGCCGCCACCATAAATCAACTGCTCGACACGCCGAACGGCTCGGCCTGGGACTTTATCCAGCAGCACTTCGGCGCACTCTACACCGTCAAGGAAAACGTCGCCGAACTGCGCAAGGCCATCCTCCAGCTCGCCGTCATGGGGCGCCTTTCTGAGCAAAAAACGAATGATGAATCAGTTTCTGCCCTTCTGACTAATGTCCACGATGAGAGACAAAGGCTGAAAATAAGGAAAACAAAGGATTTAGTAAATTCACCAAAGCCTCTTGGTTATGAAATACCCGAACAGTGGAAATGGGTATGCCTTGATGACGTTTTAATTTTTGGACCTACAAATGGTTTTTCACCAAGGGCTGTTGACTACGAAACCAATATTCGCTCCTTAACTCTAAGCGCAACTACATCAGGTACATTCAAAGGAGAGTATTCAAAATTCATTGACGCTGATATTTCAAATGACTCCGATCTCTGGCTATGTGACGGCGATATTTTGGTGCAGCGTGGAAATACAATCGAGTACGTCGGAGTATCCGCCGTTTACCGTGGCAATCCCGGCTTCTATGTCTATCCCGATTTGATGATGAAACTTCGTGTCTCTAGCCATATGGACACGGATTATGTTTATTACGCAATGAGTTCAGTTCCGGCCAGGGAATATTTGCGGGCACTTGCATCCGGGACATCTGGGACAATGCCCAAGATTAACCAAAAAACACTAAAAAGCCTCCCCATCCCAGTGCCTCCTTTAGAAGAACAGAATCGCATTGTTGTCAAGATAAAGAAACTAATGGATTTATGTGAAATTCTTGACCAGCGGATCGACGCAGCTACGAACAAGCAGGTTGAGCTACTAAACGCCGTAATGGCTCAGGTATAGGGAGATACCATGCGCCTGACATCGCTCTATATCGGCCAGTACAAGAACCTGCGGGATTTTTCTCTCGACTTCGATGGCAGCAGTTTTATCGATGTCTTTGTCGGCAAGAACGGCACCGGCAAGTCCAATCTGTTCGAGGCTCTCATCGAGATCTTCCGCCATCTCGTCGAGTTTGATCGCGACAAGGCCGCCTGCGATTTCAATTATCGAATCGGCTTCGAGATCGATGGCAAGGCCACCGAAATCGGCTGGAACTCCGGAAAGCTGACCATCGGCGGCAAAGAGCGCAAAACCATCGGCAAGACGCCGCTGCCGGACAATGTGCTGATCTACTACTCCGGCCACAACGACACGGTGGCAAAGCTGGTCGAGCAGTATGAAGAGGCCTTCCGCAAACGCATCAAACGCGCCGATTTTGACGAGGCCCGGTATTTCATCGGTATCGGCCCGGACTACAAGGAGCTGCTGCTGGCCGTGCTGCTGATGCAGCCCGAAACCTGCAAGGCCCGGCAATTTATCTGCCAGAAGCTCGGCATTGAAACCGTGGCCTCAGAAGCGAAGGTGGTGCTGGAACGCCCCGCCTACGCCGCCGATTCCCGTTTTGATATCGAATTGAACGATGAAACCAACCGCTACTGGAAACCGGAGGGGATCACCAAAACCGTTCTCGACCGGCTCCATGGCTGCATCAACACCGCCACCGGGAGCCCGGTGCGCTCCGAGGGCTATTTTTCTGCCGACGACCGTTACATCCTCTATTTCGATATCGCCAAAATCCGGCAGGAATTCGCCGATCTCAGCCCCCAGGAACTGTTCCGCCAGCTCGACAACCTGAAGACCCTGGGGATGCTGGCCGAGATCACCATCCCCCTGCAACTGACCGGCGGCGTGGACGCCACCATCGCCCATTTCAGCGACGGCCAGTTCCAGTCGGTTTACATCTACTCCATCGTCGAGCTGTTCAAGGACCGAAACTGCATCACCTTGCTCGATGAGCCCGACTCCTTCCTTCATCCGGAGTGGCAGTTCGCCTTCCTCACGCAGGTTTTTGAGATCACTGACACAGCCGCTAAAACCAACCACGTCCTCATGAGCAGCCATAGTGCAGCCACCATAACGAACCTGAACGAAACACTCATCAATCTATTTGATTTTGACGGCTCTTCTGTTCGATGCCAAAAGGTGGCCAAGACAGATATCATTCGAACACTATCCGGTGGATTCATCTCTTTTTCAGAAGAAGAAGCTCGTCTGAACATTCAGCATATCCTGAAGAATACGACCGGCCCTGTTTTGTTTACCGAAGGCATTTCAGACGAAATGATACTGGAAATGGCCTGGAGCAGACTATATCCGGGCCTGTCTTGCCCATTTGACATCCAGAATGCCTTTGATTGCGCTTTTCTTCGCAACCTGATCAAACGGAATGAGCTTTACCAAAATAATCCCGGACGCACCTTCTTTGCCCTGTTTGATTTCGATGCGGCCTACAACGACTGGAATCAGCACGGCAGGAATGATGTTGAAACCGATCCGCACAAAGGCTTGATCAAAAAACATGATTCACAAGACAGCTATGCCATTCTCTTACCTGTTCCAACAGTTGATCCGATCAAGAGCCAGGTCATTAATCAGAGAACAGGCGGCAACTTTGGCAATCGGTCTCTCCTAACCATCGAATTGTTGTTCCACGGCATCCCCGGCCTAGAATCATATTTCGTGGTTGATGCAGAGAGAACGGATGGATTTACGAAATTTGTAGGAGATGGTCAGAAAGTTACTTTTGCCAAGGAAGTTGTGCCTACCTTAGATGCAGGCTGCTTCGAAGTCTTCCGCCCCATGTTCGAATTCATCAAGTTGAAGTGTACAGCATCGGAAGAACCATCGGGGAGTGAGTTGTAATCATGAATACATTTAATCCAAAATTCACCATCACCAACCGGATGACGGCTGCGATTACGCAGATCGAACGAGCGCGCGGTTTTTTGGAGGCGGCTCGACTGTCGGATGATTGGGTGCGGGATATGGGCGCAGAAGCCTTGATTAAGGAAGCCCATCACACCACCCACATCGAAGGCACCCGGTTGACGCTGGACCAGGCCGATCGGCTGTGGAAGGGCGAAGCGGTACCGGAGGCCGATCCGGACGATGCGCGGGAGCTGCTCAACTACCGCACCGCCTTTAAATTTGTTTCCGAGTGTCTGGGCAGTGGGGATCCGATACATTAAGGGATGATTCGTGAGATCCACCGTAAACTGGTGGAAGGCGTGCGCGGTGGCAAAGCCGATCCCGGCAATTACCGTAGAATTCAAAACTATGTGGCCAATTCCTCCACCGGTGGCGTTATCTACACACCGCCGTCAGCAGTAGAGGTGCCGATTATGATGTCGGAAATGGTCAAGTGGCTTAATGCTGACCTTGAGATTCACCCGGTGCTGATCAGCGGTATCGTCCAGTTCCAACTGGTGCATATCCATCCATTCCTTGATGGCAATGGCCGAACCTCGCGCCTACTTTCAACACTCTGCCTCTACAAAGCCGGATACGATTTCAAACGCCTCTTCACCATCAGTGAATATTACGACCGCGACCGCCCGACCTTTTACAAAAAGATCCAGAGCGTCCGGGAAAACGACATGGATATGACCGGCTGGCTTGACTACTTCATCATTGGTTTGGAAACCCAGATGATCGAAGTCAAAGAACGTGGGGAGCAGGTCATCCGCCGTGATGTGCTGGTGCAAAAGCACGGACTGAATGAACGCCAAGGCAAAGCCCTTGGCTACCTGAAGTACTCCCCATCTATAGGGCAGCTATCGAGAGAAAATAAGTTTGCTCTGCGTATATCCCCTTAATCGGTCACCTTGAAACTAGAGCTTCCGGCCTATTTTGTTGTAATGCAAGAAATTCATTCGGGGTCAAACCACTCAAAGAATAAT
>JGI10211J34971_10004839_pt1 | contig 10626 bp, 12 predicted proteins | sample Etolagsediment_FD_34971 | JGI IMG/M metagenome (IMG submission 34971)
GATATTTTTATTGGAATGGAGTTGGATGCTTCTGATGAGGATTCAGATGAGAGCAATATCTATGTTATAACAAACATTCAAGATGACAAAGTTCTTCTAAACGCCAACCATCCACTTGCTGGTCTTACACTTACATTTGAGGGTAGGGTAATGGAGCTTGAGGAGTTAACACCAGAGGGTATAAAAGAGATACTAGAACATGAGCATCATGAACATTAAAATGCGTAAAAACTACTGATAGTTGCAATTTAATTTTTAGAAATTTAATCCCACTAGAAAATAAAAAATAAAATAACCCAAACCAAAACAACCAAAACACCTCTTCTAAAGAAAGAGAGCGAAGAGTTAATTGGGGAGCAGATGGGAGTGGGTCTAAGAATTCAGCTCATTAAAAGTTATGTATTTCTCTATAGATTATAATATATTCTTCTTGGGTAATACACCCCATTGTACTCATTCTTTCCATTAAGTCCAAGGGTAGTGATAGAATATTTCTGTAAATTCATCCTCAGCTTTTTGACACTCTAACAAATTATTAAACGACATATAATTTCTACTCAGCAATTTTGCATTTGTATCAATAGTAAGTGGTACTAATAATCTTAATATTGAACCTTAATTTAGAAAAGTTAGATCTTCTTATGATGCTTGTAGAAGGCTTATAAAATTTTTATAACTCTCAACAATTTTTTGATTTTTACTATTTTGAATATAAAACTCTATAGCTTTTTTGCCAAGACGAGGAATTTCGTTTTTTACAGCCCAACTGCTAATAGTTCCCTCGGGCACTTCAAGTATCTCGGCGAGATTTTTTTGAGTAATTTGCAACTCCTTGCAGACCTCTTTGACAACATTTGTCTTTTTTACTTTTTTTATCAAGACCTTAGGAATTTCTTGATTACTATGAGTGGATGCACTTTTTTCTTCTTTGAGAGGTTTTTCACAATTTTCATCTATCCAAGAGAGTACCTGTGATGCACTTAATACCCAGTCTCTAGAGTTTAAGGACTTTACTATATCTCTAGTAAACCGCTCAGCATACTCAAGTGCTAGTTCTTTGTTGCTAACTTGACAAAGCATAGAAAATGCAAGCTGATTTGATGATTTGCTACTATTACCCCAATCAAAACCATTGGTTGATTTTTTGTAGAGTTCTGATCTTGTAGGAAGCTCAACTTCTCCATATGTAACAAACTTACTTCCAAGAAGTGTTCGATGACCTTTAAATACATGATTGTTAAATGCTATAGCCATAATGATATTCTCTTATATTTTAAAAGTGTAATGTCGCTTAGTATTTTTTTTAGAATTGTTAGTGTGATCATCTAAATTTATGCGATAAACAACATATATAAGAATTAATAGCAATAAAAGTACCAGTAACCAAACTAACATAAGAAATTTCCTTGATTTTATTCAAGTTAAAATCGGCAATAATAGCTTTTATATTAGTTTATAGTATACTTTTTTCTTATCTAGTTCTTCCGTAAAGAGAGAAAAATAGCTTTGCAACTCTGATAAATTTTTTGCGCTTAAAGAGAGTTCAACATTTGGCTGATTATCTACAAACATTGGCAAACATGATAGTTCTAAGCTTTGAGGAAGAGTTTGCATCAGTGTTATTAAACTCTCTTCACTTGTTTGAGCAAGAAGTGTTTTTCTATACTTCTTTTGTGATATAGAGAAGTGAGTTTTAATCACATTTTCTATCATCGGATGAGACATAGAGGGAAAACCAGGAACAAAAAAATATCTGTTTTTAAGTGAGTAGCCTGACATATTATTTACCGGATTAAAGAGCAAGTCTGCGTTTGGAGGTAAATCTGCCATATGTATCCTATGAGGATATGCCTTGTCTTCAAACCTCTCAATAATATCTTGGAGAAACTTTTTGTGGACAACTACACCTGCATTTGTAAAAACTTTTGCAGAAATCTCTCTTGTAAGATCATCTGGAGTTGAGCCAATACCACCAAAAGAGAACATAACTGCGTTTTCATCCGCTTGAATCATCTCAAATGTTCTTNCAATCAACTCTCTGTCNTCTTTTATGATAAATGATGCAAAAAGCTCATGNCCATACTTTGCTAACTCATTTTTTACAAACTCAAAGTGNTTNTCTTCGCGTCTACCGTTTAGGATTTCTGTTCCGATTATTAGTGCATAAAAATTCATAGACAAATTATAGTATAATTCTCAAAATTAAAACTATACAAAGGTATATAAATGTCATATGCACAAGAGTTAAAAAAACTGATTGAAGAGAGTGTTATCCCAGATATTGATGAGTCATTAGATGCGATATTTGAAGAGATAGCTGATAATAAAGAGGCAACAGAAGATGCTAAAGAAGAGATAGAAGAGCTTCGTGAGTTCAAATCTGATTTACAAGATGTTTTGACAGATATTGAGAGTGGTGATATAGAAGAAGATGAGTGCAAAGAGATAATTGATGATATTTTAGAGGCCCAAAAAGCTGGTGAAGAAGAGGATGATTTCGGATTTACTGAAGAAGACTAGTATATAAACGCTTCTCGCGTTTATATTAAGCTCTATATTTTCGAGTTTATAAAACTCTCCATTTCACTTACAATCTCTTGAATTGTTCCCTCTCCACTTATAACTTTTAACATATTTTTAGCAGTATAAAATGATTGTATTTCAGCCAAAGGCTCAAGATAAACCTTCATACGATTATCAAAAACTTCATTGTTGTCATCTGCACCACGAGAACGCCCAAGAACTCTATCTCTCGCTGTTTCTTCACTTACTGCTACTTCTATGACATTTGTGAGTTTTATTGAATTGTCGCTTTTTAAAAAACTTTCAAGTGCATCCATCTGCTCAATACTACGAGGATAACCATCAAGAATCACTATATCTGTAGGAGCTGATTTTATAGCCTTAGTAATTGTTTCTATTGCTATTTTTATTGGAACGATGAGACCCTTGGAGATGTACTCATTTATCTCTAAACCAAGAGCAGATCCACTTGCAACTTCTTCTCGAAGCATATCTCCAGTAGAGTAGTGTGAGATTTCGACACTGTTTTTAGCAATAATCTCAGCATCTGTAGTTTTACCAGAGCCAGGTGCCCCGATAATTAAAAAAAGCTTTTTCAAAACTATTTACTTTGCTCACGGAGTCTAATGTGAAGATCACGTAATTGAGTGTTGTCAACAGGGCTTGGAGCTTTTGTAAGTATACAAGAAGCTTTTTGTGTTTTAGGAAATGCGATAACATCACGAATACTTGCTTTTTTAGAGATAAGCATCATAAGTCTGTCAAAACCAAGAGCAAAACCACCATGTGGAGGAGCACCAAATTTAAGAGCATCAAGTAAGAAACCAAACTTCTCTTGTGCTTCTTCTTCTGCAATTCCTAAAAGTTTAAATACTTCTTCTTGTACTTCTTGTTTATGAATACGAATAGATCCACCACCAAGTTCAGTACCGTTAAGAACGATATCGTAAGCTATAGACTCTATCTCCTCAATATCATCCTTGTCAGTATCTTTAGGTTGTGTAAATGGATGGTGAAGTGCTTTTACTCTTCCATCTTCAACTTCAAACATAGGAAAATCAACAACCCATACAAACTCGTAAGCATTCTCATCTACAAGATTCATTTTTTCATGCTCTGCAATAAAATTTCTGAGTCTTCCCATATAATCCCATACAGTTTTTTTATCTCCTGCACCAAAAAAGACAACATCTCCAACTTGCATACCAAGTCTTTCAACTAAAAGTGCTATATCTGCTTCAGAGAAAAACTTGATAAGTGGACCCTTAAGCCCATCTTCTTTCATCTGAAAGTAACCAAGACCATGAGCACCAAACTTACGTACATAATCTTCAAAAGTTTTCATCTCGCGTTTAGAAAACACCAAGTCAGCACCAGGAATTTTAAGTGCTTTGATTCTGTTTTTATGTGGTTGTTTGGCGATATTTGTAAAAATTTCGTTATCGCAGCGCTCAAAAATATCGATAACATCAACCATAGGAAGGGCATAACGCAGGTCTGGTTTGTCAGAACCATAGAGTTCCATCGCATCATTGTAAGTTATACGGTTAAAAGGAGCTTGGAACTTCAACACCACAAGCTTTAAACATTGCAGTAAGCAAATCTTCTGCAACTTTTATTACATCCTCTTGATCACAAAAACTCATCTCGACATCTATTTGAGTAAATTCTGGCTGTCTATCAGCACGTAAATCTTCATCACGGAAACATTTTGCTATTTGGAAGTATCTATCAAAACCACCAACCATTAAAAGTTGTTTAAAGAGTTGTGGTGACTGAGGAAGTGCGTAAAACTCTCCACTATGAACACGAGAAGGCACTAGATAATCTCTTGCACCTTCTGGAGTTGATTTTGTAAGGATTGGTGTTTCAACTTCTAAGAAGCCATTTGCATCAAGAATATTTCTCGCTGCAATCGCTGCTTTTGAGCGTAGACGAAACACCTCATATAAATCAGGATCGCGAAGTTCTAGGTAGCGATACTTTAGAGTCGTCTCTTCACCAACACTTTTGTCTCCAATAACAAATGGAAGTGCCGCTGATTTATTTTCTATAATGAGTTCAGTAATTACAATTTCGATTGAACCAGTTTTTAAACGCGGGTTTGTAAGTCCCTCACCACGTAAACGCACACTGCCCTTAGCAATGAGAACATACTCATCACGAACACTATTTGCAATCTTATGTGCTTCTTTGCTATCAGCAGGATCGCAAGTAAGCTGGATTAAGCCTGTTTTGTCGCGTAAATCTATGAAAATAATTCCACCATGGTCACGGTGATTATTCGCCCAACCAGTAAGAGTAACTTGCTCTCCTACATTTGTTTCGTTTAAATCTGTACAGTAATGAGTTCTCAAAATATAGAGTCCTATTTATAAATATTTTCGCGATTATAGCGAAACATAGTATAATTAACAAAATTTATTTACACAAAGAAGTAGATGTGCATAGAAAAAAAATACAAAAAGTTGGGGTAATTTTAAGACCATCAACACCAGAACTAAAAGATGATTACTATAAACTTGAGAAGATTTTCAACTCTCATAATATAAGCGTAAACATTGAAAGCATTAGTGGTGGGATGATTGGTGTCATGGGAATGGACTTTGACTCTCTTTGTCAAACCTCTGATGCACTTGTGACACTAGGAGGTGATGGGACTCTTATTTCTGTAGCGCGTCGTTCTTTTAAGTACGAGATTCCTATACTTGGCGTTTATGCTGGAAACTTAGGCTTTTTAGCAGATGTTAACCTTGATGAACTAGATACTTTTTTAACAGGGTTTGTTGAGGGGAACTATAGAATAGATAAGCGCGCTATCCTTGAGGCAACATTTACTCAAGGTAACAAGGAGATAACTACACATGCTTTTAATGACATAGTGCTTACACGCCATTCTGTTTTAAACATGATTCATGTTGAAACCCTTGTAGATGCTAAGGCTTTCAATACATACTATGGAGATGGTGTTATTGTCTCTACACCAACTGGCTCAACCGCTTATAACCTTTCTGCTGGTGGTCCAGTCTTGTTCCCGCTCACAAATGTTTTTTCTCTAACGCCAATCTGTCCGCACTCACTTACACAAAGACCTGTTGTGCTTCCTGCGGAATTTGCTATAGAGATGAAAACACCAAACGATAAGGCTCTAGTCATCATTGATGGACAAGATAAGTATGAACTTGATGCTGGACAAAGTATCTACATAAAACTAGCTAGTAGCCAAGTTAAACTCATTCACAAAGAAGAGTTTAACTACTTCGATGTACTAAAAGAGAAACTAGGGTGGGGCGAATAAATATAACTCCAAGCTAATTTTTAATATAATTGCATCAAATAAATACTCATAGGACTTAAAATGCGCATAATTTTACTAGGAGCTCCAGGTGCTGGAAAAGGCACACAGGCTCAATTTTTAACAAAAAAATATAACATTCCTCAAATCTCTACAGGCGATATGCTTAGAGCTGCTATCAAAGCTGGAACTGAGATGGGAAAAATGGCAAAAGCAGCAATGGATGCTGGTCAACTTGTAACAGATGAGATTATTATCGGTCTTGTCAAAGATAGAATTACTGAAGATGACTGTAAAAACGGTTACCTTTTAGATGGTTTTCCACGTACTCTTCCTCAGGCAGATGCAGTAACAAACGCAGGTATAGCTATTGATGCTGTAATTGAGATTGATGTTGCCGATGAAGTGATAGTTAAGCGTATGTCAGGTCGTCGTGCTCACCTTGCAAGTGGTAGAACTTATCACTTGGAGTATAACCCGCCAAAAATTGCTGGTAAAGATGATGAAACTGGGGAGGACTTGGTACAACGCGATGATGACAAAGAAGAGGTGGTTCTTGACCGTCTTAAAGTTTATCACGAACTAACACAGCCTCTTATTGGTTACTATAAAGAACAGGCTCAAAATGTAAGTACATTAACATATATTACTGTTGATGGAACAGCTCACATAGATGAAGTAGAAGCTGCAATCACTTCAAAGTTAGGATAGTCTCCTAACTTTTTCCTCCATTTATCATATCTGACACCAAACCTTTCTCTTGTGTAGCATCAGCAAAAAACACACCTACAATATGTAAGGGAATAAAAAATGCGATGTAATAATAAACAAACTCATGAATCTCTTTAAAAGTGTGTGCTACATCTTTAGGAATCCCCAAATCTTTATAAAAGTATATAATCAATCCTGTTACTGCAATAATAGATAAAACTGAATATAGTCCATAATAGGAGAGTGTAACAGCTTTGTGATGAGTGTCTAGCTCATTAAAACTCTTTTTTTTACTTCCATCTTTGAAGTACAGATACCCCCTAAAGAGTAACAAAAAAGCAAACGTGAAGCCAAGTAAGATATGCCACTCCCACAACTCAACTCTTAATGCTTTGGCTAAGATAACACCCTGATCATATGTAATAGTCAAGCCCATTTCAGAGAGTTTACTCATCAGTATCTCTGCATTTGCAGACTTTGAAAGAAGTGTCCATCTTAGCAGCACAGTTGCTACAAGTGCAAGAAGAACTATGGCATTTAGCCAATGCCACACTCTAAACTGCAGTGTGTATTTCATTGTTTAACTCCTTTTGCTGTATTTGACTTATTTTTGCAGAAAAAGGAATCTGAATCATATATGCAAACATTATTGGTAGAAGCATAGATGTACCAAAAGTTGAGATTGAAAAAGTTGAGATTACAAGCGCTAGTGTGATATATCTTGTAACTGTATGCCAAAATGCGGCTCTCTCTTGAGCTGAAGTAGTATCATAAAGTTTTTTTGAGACAAGATAAACAATGGCATAAAAACCTACAACCGCAATAAATGAGATATATATTAGTTCTGGCTCCCACTCGTATATCTCAAAGAGTGCTTGAGACTTGTTGAGGGCAAAGAGATAAAAGATAATGAGAAAAATACTGATATTGCTTATGTAGCTTTTCTGTTTTTCAATAAAAGTTTTGAGGGGTTTTATAAAAATAACAACTCTACTGACTACAAATGGAATAATAATCAGTAAAATAATAACAGACTTAGCAAAGTTGCTCATATTTGGCCCATCAAGATAAGACTCGCCGAAAAAATCTGAAGTGTAAATACCAAAAGTATGGAGCATCAAAAGTGAAAAAGATACAAAAATAAGATTTACTAAAAGAAGCACAAAGCCTAAAGAGGTGTCTGCATTAGCTGTTTTAATCCAGTGCATAACCATACCTCCTCCACTTAAAACAGAGAGTAAAAAGAGTCCAGCAGCTATACCGAAGTTGTTTGTTAAAAGACCAATAAGAAGTGCAATTATTGGAAGTAAAAGGTAGTTGATAAGTAAACCTTTTATCATAATAGATCTATAGACATAAAGAAGTGTTATATCTTTAAGTTTGACATTAAAAAGTGTTGGCATTATCAGAGTTATGCCTGCAAACAAACAAATGTCAGAACTAAATATAAAACCATAATTGTAATGTCCGTAAGACAAACCTAAAATCATACCTAAAAAAATAAGAGCGAGTTTCATGGTACTCCTTGTGAATTTAGTGTATTATACAGCAAAAAATTGCTAATCAACAATACCAAGCATAAAAATTATGTCAAAATGCAATAAAATTAAAAAAATTAAATTTTTACACTATGATGCAAAAATAAATATCTTCAATGTGTTTAAGGAAAAGAAATGATAGAGAGGTTTTATCTCAAAGACTACTTGAGTTTTGAAGAGACCGAGTTAGAACTAAACTCTGGCCTTGTTGTCTTTACAGGCCCAAGTGGAAGTGGTAAATCAATACTCATGAACTCAATTTTAGCTTCGCTGGGTGGGGCTTCTTGTGAAGCATCTTTATGTGAGTCGAGTGTAACTTGGGATATCAATGCAGAGAAGTTAGGGATAGAAAACGAAGATATAAATATATTTAAACATATAAAAAAGGAGAACTCGCGCTATTTTGTAAACAATCAAACACTCTCAAAAAAAGCTATAGGTTCTGTTGGTTCGGAGTATTTAAGACACTTGAGTCTAAAAGATTTTAGTGACTTTGAAAATGAAAATCTTCTTGAGATTTTAGATTCTAGAGTAGCAAAAAAGTCAAAAAAAATTCTTGACTTAAAAGAGGAGTATAAAGAGAGCTATAGGGCATATTTAGAAACCAACAGAGAGCTTCAAGTCATCTTAGAAGAAGAGAAGAAGATTGTGGAACTTAAAGAGTTTGTGGCATTTGAAATAAAAAAGATAGAAGATATTAATCCAAGTTTAAATGAGGATGAAGAGCTTCAGCAGATAAAAAAAGAGCTCTCCAAAAAAGAGAAAGTTTTAGAGTCACTAGAGTCTGCTATGGAGATTTTCAACTCTGAGCACCTGGTTTCATCTGCCTTAGATATGTTAGATATTGAAAGTTCGTTTTTTGATGATGCGATGAATGAACTTCGCACACACTTTGATGGAGCACAAGAGAGATTTAGTGCACTTGAAGATGTCAATATAGAAGAGGTTTTAAATCGCGTTGAAGAGATTAGTGGACTCAAGCGCAGATATGGAAGCATAGAAGAAGCACTTATCTATAAAACACAAAAACAAGAAGAGCTACAGAAGTATGAAAATATAGAAACTGCCAAGGAAGATTTACAAGAAAAAACAAGTCAATTTTTAAAACTAAGCACAAAACTTGCAAAAGAGATGAGCGAGTTACGAATAAAATCTCTTGGCTCTTTTGAAGAATCACTCAATGCATATCTTAAAAGCCTCTATCTGCGTGATGCTAAGATAAGCCTAGAGTCAACACAACTCTCTTCTTTTGGAGCAGATAAGCTCAGTATTACTTTAAACGCCACAGAGCTCTCTAAAATAAGTACAGGAGAGTTTAATCGTCTGCGTTTAGCAGTTTTGGCATTAAAATCAGAGTTTATGAGTAAAAACGGTGGGGTTCTAATGCTTGATGAAATAGATGCTAACCTAAGTGGAGAAGAGTCAATGAGTGTCGCCAAAGTACTTCGAAAACTCTCAAAGCACTTTCAGATTTTTGTTATTTCTCATCAGCCACAACTTACATCTATGGGAGATCAGCACTTTCTTGTTTATAAAGATGGTACTATTTCAAAAACAAAAGAGTTAAATTTTGATGAAAAAGTAGATGAGATAGCTAGAATAATTAGCGGAGAAAATATCTCAAATGAAGCAAAAAAGTTCGCTCGTGAACTACTTGAGGCAAACAGATGATAATTGACACACACATACATTTAGATGATAAACGCTACGAAGAAGACCTTGATGCAGTTTTACAAAGAGCCCGCGAGGGCGGTGTGAAACGCTTTATAATCCCAGGAGCGGATGCAAGTACCCTTGATAGAGCTATTGATATTGCACAGAAACATAAAGATGTTTACTTTGCAATAGGAATACACCCTTATGATAAAGAGCAGTTTGATACACTTGACTTTGAGATGTATGTTTATCATGAAAAGTGTGTTGCAATTGGTGAATGCGGACTTGATTACTTTAGACTTCAGGGAAGCGATGAGGAGAAGGAAGCAGAAAAACAAGAACAAAAGCGAGTGTTTTCTGCACAAATAGAACTTGCAAAAAAGTACAACAAACCTCTTATTGTTCATGTTCGTGATGCTTCAAGAGATTCTAAAGAACTTATGCTTGAATGCGGAGTAGGTGAGGTTGGTGGTGTTTTGCATTGCTATAATGCAGATGAGGAGCTCCTTTCTCTTGCAAATGAAGGTTTTTATTTTGGTATAGGAGGTGTTTTGACTTTTAAAAATGCTAAAAAACTAGTCAATGTTCTTCCGAAAATCCCACAAGATAAGCTTATAATAGAAACAGATGGGCCATACCTCACACCAATGCCGCATAGAGGTCAGAGAAATGAACCGCTTTACACAACCTTTGTCGCTCAAAAAATTTCTGAATTACTAGATATAACTCTAACACAAGTCAAAGAAACGACAACAGCTAATGCCCTAAGGCTCTTTCATCTCTCTTAATAAGAGTTCAAAAAGTTACTTATTATATGAAATTAATGAACTTTAGGATAAAATCTATCTTCTAGTAAATCCAATATAAAAGTTTCATATGTTTAAAGTCTTTTTTCTTCTTCTT
>JGI10211J34971_10004840_pt1 | contig 10626 bp, 11 predicted proteins | sample Etolagsediment_FD_34971 | JGI IMG/M metagenome (IMG submission 34971)
CTTAAAGAATAATACTTCGTACCAGAGAGATAACTTTCTGATGAGTTTATCTTTAACACTTTTCGTATAATTACGTCTTGTTCTTCATTTTCAGGCCATTGAACTATTTCACAAATAATTTCATCACCGTTTGCCATCATAAATTGTTGTATTACTGTATCTTCGCTCATATGTTTACCTTAAATGTTTTGTAATTGAACTTTTCTCTTTTATATATCTTTAATCTTTCTAGTCCGTGGAGGAAGGCAAAATTCTTTTGACTTAACCAACTGATATCATCTATCAAGTCATACAACTTTGTTGGTTCACCATTATCACTCGGTCTTAATCCACGACCTATACTTTGCAATACTCTTATCTGCGACTTACTAGGAGATGCAAATATAATATTGTGTAAGTTTCTAATATTTATTCCTGTACTAAATGTACCTAAACTGGCGACTATAATTGCGTCTTTTTGTTTCTCTGTAATCTGTCTTATTGATTCTCTGTCTGATGTATCTACTTGACCTGATACGAAAAATACTTTACGATTTTCACTTGCTTTGTTTTGTATCATACGATATAGTGGTTCACCATGTTTCTCTACAAACTGAAAGAGTACAAGTGTATTACCTTTTTGGTCTAGTGCGAGATTCGTTATAAACTTATTTCTCTTTTCATTTGTTACGATATAATCTATTTCATCTTGATATTTTCTTTTACCAAAGTACTTGCGTGTCGTTTCATCATATGTTAATGTTAGTCGTTTGATATCAAGTTGTGCAAGTGTTTCGTTCTCTTGTAGTGTCTTTGTTGTTGTTACATGCATAATACGACCAAATAGTCCTTGTAACACAAGTTCGTGTGTCAATGCACCATCTAGTGTACCTGTTGTACCGAATCTGTATGCGGCCTCTGTACATTTGTTCATAACAGTCATAAGAGATTTAGATTTAAACCCATGACACTCATCACCTATGACCATACCAAACTGGTCAAACCATTCTTTAGGTAGTTTGTATATAGATTGCCATGTACTAATTACGACCGAACAGTCTACATTCTTATCTCTACCAGAGTATATTCTGTGCATTGATTCTTCACTATACCCATAGTTTTTAAAATCATTGAACATTTGTTCGACTAATGATGTGGTTGGTACGATAATCAATATCTTTTCATTATTAAGTTCTTCAAGATAATATCGTGCAAGTATATAAATGATTAAAGATTTACCAGAACCTGTAGGTGATAACAGTATCGCACGTTTTCTTTTGAGTCCACTAACAACTGCATTGAATTGATAATCTCTGACTTCCCAAGGTAACTCTAAACTCTTGACAAATTCGTACAATTGTTCTATATTAATGTCTTGTGATGTATCAGGATAACCGTACTTACTTTCCATAAGTTCGGTTTCATAGTTGTTTGTTTTACAGAAGTGCAGAAGATGTTGATACAGACCAACAGGAAGTTGTCCGTTCTGATTGAATAGTTTTATTTTACCGTCCCACACACGATTTTTATATGCAGGCATGTATTTGTAACCAGGCACAAAGAAAGAAAAATAATCTATCAACTCATATGCGATAGACCGTTCACATTCAATCTGAAGATTAGAATGGTTTATGAGCCCGATTCGAACTTTTTCCAGTCTATCATGTTTCTTATTGTCTGATGTCGCCATTTTATTGTATCAACTATATTTGTCAATGTATCTATAACAGTTTTATAATACTGTATTCTTTCTTCAGATTTTTGTATCTCTGGGTCGGCATCATAATAATAATTCATTTCACCTTTCAAGATTTTCAAACCATCAAATGGGTCTGGATTCCAGTTTAAGTCTTTGAGAGTTTGTTCGTCCATCTTGCCGTTGTAGTATAACCATTTTTGTTTTAACAAGGTCTTTTGCTCAAACTCTAACTTCTTTAGAATAAGTTTTGCTCTTGTTAATAACTCTAGGTATTTTGCATGTAATGAGGGAGTTTTTCGTGAAGCATCATCTAAATGCATACTTGGAATCTCACATTCACTTTGCCATTCTTTTAATATATCGTCTAAGTTCATACTGTAATTATATCATAAATCTATTTGTAAGTCAAGTTATGCAGAATCATAATTTCTTGGTGTTAATATTGTACTTCCGTCTTGTAATGTTCGTTTCTCAAGTGATGTGTTTATACTACCTGTTGATGAATTTGTACCTAATAGTTCGAAGTATATAAATCTAAAGTTAGCACTAAATGTTAGATACTCTATACCAGATGATGTTGATTGAAAGTTTATACTTCCTATTGATGTAGGAAACGCATCTATATATCGAATCTGGCGATTCTGATTGTTATGACTAGAAAGTATACTTAATGTAATATCTGCATATGATGGTGCATCTCTACTTGTTCTGTCAAGTCCACCTGCAACATTGTTATCAAGATTTCTCCGCATCCAATTATACATTTCTGTATAACTTTGCATATCTTCATCTACGATAATTTCACATGCCAAGTCTGTAAACTGTACAAAATCACCTGTAAATGGTACTGCAGTTTTTTGATAGTTCAATTCTATTGCAGTTGCTTCCATACCAGGGTGTGCTACTGACTGACAAAAGAATTCTAAATTAGGATAATGTTTTCTATCAATCAACAACTTAAACGAAGTTGGTTGTAAATAGTTTATATTTGTTGTTAAATCTACCATAACTTTATTTATATAAAAAAAAAGGAGCGACCGAAGTCGCTCCCTTAATTTTCGGACACAATATTTAGATTATGCACCTAAAATATTGTCAACTCTGAACAATCTGTAATATTGGTTGCTCTTAGCGGCAGCAAGTCCATCAGCAGGTGTACTACCTACGAATGGGTTTGATACCATACCGTAACGAGTTTTAAATCCAATTCTTGGTTGGAAACTGTCTTCAGCAACTGCACGAACCATTGTTAGTGGGACGTATGGACAGTAGAAGAGACCAGCATCATAAGGGTTTGTACCTTTATATCCAACTGTGATATAATCAGTAGTTGCATATGGGTCAATGTAAACCCTTGTTCTTCCGTTAAGAGTACCAGCAAATGTATTACCTGTATCATCTACGTTTAGAGCAACTGACATAGCAGGTGCATAGTCTAACATACCTGATGCAGATAGGGCAGAAGCAACATCTGAAGAACAAACGATAAAGTTACCTTTTCCTCTACGAGTTTCTTTTGCAATTGTATTTGCTTCTCTTTCGATTTGAAGAACCAAACCTTTGAATTTTTCAACTGACCAACGACCATCTGCGTCTGTTTGGATATCAAAGATACCGTTAACAGCAGTATTAGTTTGTAACGCACCAGTTTTTGCTTGAGAGTTGATTGTTCTTATAACTTCCCTGTTGATTTCAGCAAGGATTTCTGTTGAAAGAATGTTTGCCAACTCTGTTTCTGCGTCAAGACCGTGAATTGCTTTTAAGTCTTGAGCAAGTTCTAGTGTGTATTCTGCTTTTAGGGCACGTGATTTAGCAGTAACAGTTGCTTTTTCAATGGTGAATCCCATATTAGCAATTGCGTTAGCGGCAGAATCACCGAGTGCTTCAGCAGAGTCAGTTGTCATACCTTTGGCAGCAAGATTTGTTGCTCTGTCGTCATCAGCAGTTGAGTCTGAATCAGTAGCGGCAGCGATACCAGAACCATCTGCAGGTTGGGCAGGGTCTGCTTGTGTACCAGAGAATCTTGTGTCTGCTTCGTTGAATAGTGCTTCAGTATTACCTGTTGAACCACCTGTATAACGTGATTTCATTGCGAAGATTAATCCTGTAGGACCTGTCATTGGTTGTACACCGCAGATATCGTATGCCATTAGGTTAGGCATAGCACGTCTTACTAGAGAAATCAACACTGGATTCCAGTTAGCGGCAGATGTATTGTTAGTTGCTGGAGCAGTTTCAGTAATAAATCCTGAATATTGTGCAGCCTCTTCACGCATCGCCACTTCTTGGTTTTCTAGAATTGCGGCAGTTACCGCTTTTCTATGGTAGTCTTTAATAGCACCAGCAGATTCTTCGTTAAGAACTGGTGCCCATTTTTCTACCAACCTATCGTAAGATAATGGAGTTGTTGACATTTTGGACTTCCTTATTGTTTAACTTGTTTCTTAATAGCAGAAACATATTGAGCCATTACATCAGATGTTTCGATTTCATCATCAAATGATTCTTCGATATCATCTTTAGACTCGGTTACTTTTTTAGAGAAATATGATTCTTTAACTGTTGCGACTTTCTTAGCGAAAGTTTCTTCGTTATCGAAGTCAATATCCTCAACTAATTTTTTTAACTTCTCAACTTGAGTGTCTGCCAAATCTTTTGATGCTTCACTAATGATAGCACTTCTTTGGAAACCTTCTAGTTGTTCAGCCATTTCGATTGCTCTAGCAGTTGTTGAATTTAGTTTTTCTTCTAATTCATCAACTGTAGTTGATAGTTCGTCAACTAGGTCTACTTTGGATTCTGGAACATCAATGTAAGACTCTGTGAATAGGTCTTTTAGACTATTCATAAAGTTCTCTGCGATTTCTGTTCTCAAACCTTGTTGTATTGCAACTTGGTTTTCTGCCATCCAATTTTCAACAACGTAGTTTAAATAGTTGTCGACCTTTTCAACAAGGTCCGCTTTAGTTGATTCAACTTCTGCAGTTAATTCCTCGTTGTATTTTTCTTCCAGGCGGTCAATCTCATCTGATAGTTTTGATTTGATTGCGGCTTCAAAGATGACTGCGGCCTTATCTTTAAATTCTTCAGATAAAGTTGCTTCGTTATCAATCAATGCAGATAAATCACCAGAGAAGTCTGCTTGATAGTTAATTGCAGGTTCTACGTCTGTTGATTCTGATTCGACACCTTCTGTTTTGTAGTTATAACCCATTGAATTCATCAACTTTTTCATTTCTGCAGTTGTCATGTTATTCATTTTGTTATAAGCGGCATTAATCATACCTGCTTTAGTACCAGGTAGATGTGAAGGTTCTGAATTTGATTTATCACCTTTTCTTGCTGGAGCCTTTCCTGTTGCGTCTGCAGCCTTATCAGTCGCTTGAATCGACTTTTCTTCTGCATCTTTTGTAGGAGCCTCTGCTTCTGTAAGTTCTTCTGTTGATTCCATAACTTCGTTCTCAACTTCTACTTCTTCTGCTTGAGCGTCTACTTCTTGATTTTCGATTATTTCTTTGTCAGACATAATCCGCTCCTTATATTTTAGATTTGAGTAACGAGAGGAAATTTTTAAACTCACGAACTTCTGTTTCATAGAGATTCGCCTTTGTTGCGTTCTTAATTTCGGTCTCAATTTGTTCAATTTGTTTAGATTCAATAATGCCGTTATTCCAAACCCATTCTACGCCTTCCATAACTCCATTTACAAATGCCGATGGAGCAGATGGGTCTTGTACAATGTCTACTGCGTTAAGCATAAAGTCGTCTTTAACGACCATTGCGCCATTACCTTGTTCTAAACTTCCCATACCACGAGTTGAAACACCTAGTTTGACACCACCATCAAGAAGTCCTTTTACAATTTCTCCCATTGGTGTACTCAAAATAGTTGCTTTGCCCATAACATTGTTTCCCTCCCAATTGAGAGATTCAATCTTATGAGAAACTTTGTCGAGATTTACGGTAGGTCCTTCAGGGTGGTTCAGTTCTCCAACTGCTCTTCCTGTTTTCACTTGTTCGTTATCATATTTACTGACCGCTTTTTCCATAATAGGTCTTGGATATACTCTACCGTTTCGATTCTTTGTTTCACATTGCATGAAAACGCCTTCGATAGCATATTGTTTCTTACCATTCTTTTCTTCGGTAATTACTTCGAGGTTGTTTTCTGTGTATTCTGCGATTAATTTCATTCTACTATCCTTTTGGATATGTGATTTTTGTTAACTTTACTGCCGCATTTGCCGCATATATTTTATCACCACTTGCTTTCGGAATCAATACTGTTTCCATAGGTGCAAGTGTAAAAGACGCACTATCATCAAAATTTGCGTCATAGTAAGATACTAGATAGGCAGTTGTTGCACTAGTGTTTACCGCTCTTACTACTCTTGCTGAACTTACAGTTGATGCAGTACCAACTGTGGTTGGAGCATTAATCTCCGTTGATTTGGGTTTATAGAAGTTCACCATTTGTTCAATCCTTTTAGATATACTTTGTTTTATTTATATAAAAAGGATTTTTGAGTAATTATTCTTCTTCTTCGCTGGATTCATCATCTAAATCTTCATCATCTAGTAAATCTTCTTCATCTGCACCGTCAACAATATCATCTATTTCTTCATCTGACAATTCTTCATCTTCATCATCTTCTATAGGTTGATTATTAAATATTTGACCAGACAATTTAATTTTTTCTTGGTCAAGTGCATTATTTTGTTTTATTGTCAGAGTTTGATGTAAGGCATTTTCAGCGGCATTTAAATTGCCTTTCAAAATGTCATCAATCAAGTCTGCTGTTAATGTATTATCTGCCATAATTTACTCCTTTTTAAAAGTCTTCATCTTCTGGCGGTTGTTCTTCATCACCACCCATTGCTTCTTTTTCAGCGGCAATTTGTTGTTGCATAGTTTCAATATCTTCTTGAGAAAACATAAGAATGTTTTTCATTACCCATTCTCTTGAATAGTATTCACCTATGTAGTTTTGTACTTGGTCAAGTAACTGTACTCTTTCTCTAGTCAACTCTGCTTCTCTTAATTCAGAGAAGTTATTGTCTTTGAGATAGTCTACAACAATATCACTTTTCCATAAATCCCAATCTTCTTCAGTAATAATACCTTTTAACATCAATTGTTTTTTCAGTATATCTTTGAATAGATATGAGAATCTACCTCTTAATCTGTCAATAAATTTTTGAAATTTGATTTCATCTCTGTTAATCTCATTTGTACGACCAAGTGTAAATGCGTTGTTTTCTGGGTCTAATCTACTAATTGGTACATTCAGTGAACGATACAATCTTCTTTGGAAATAAACGATATCATCTATTTGTCCTAAATTATCACCGCCTGGTAGTGTAGAGATTTCAGTTCCTCTACCACCTTCTCGTCTTGGTAGCCAGAAATCTTCCAACATTGACATATGTTTTCTATCATCACGAATCTGTCCTGTGTTTGCATCATAAACAAGTTTGTTACGATACCTAGACATAATTTGTTTCATATATTCTTCTGCTTTACCTTTTGGTAAGTTACCAACATCAATATAGAATATTCTTCTTTCTGGTGCTCTTGCTAATCTGTAAATAACAAGTGCATCTTCCATCATTCTTAACTGATTGATTGGTTTCAATGCTTTATGAAGATATGATATAACTTTTCTACGTTGTTCGTCTAATAGACCAGAAGTTACATAGTTAACTGAATCTTCTGTAAGTCTAATACCTGATTGTGATTGACCAGGTTTTTCTTGATAGACATAGTACTCGTTGACTGCAGTAACAATCTTTGCACCTGTTGCCTCATCTTTCTTTGTTTTTACTTCTTTTACTTTTCGTATTTTAGCGGCATCTATAGGTCTTATCTCTGTGATACCACCTTTTAAATTCTTTTCATCTACAACTAGATGATGATACATTCTTCCGTCAACATAGTATTTACGGAATATATCATGACCATGTTCGTCAAAATTTAACATACTATAAATGTTATCGAATTCTTCTTTTATTACTTTTTTTATTTGGTCTGTTGTATCAACATTATCTAATATAATATCAACAGATTGTGATGATTCACCATGAGCGATAGCACCATCTACAATATCTTCAATAGCGGCGTCAACTTCGGGGTGCATAGACACACCACGATATTTCATAATAAGGTCTTTTTGGTCTTTAACCTTATCGTTACCCTCTATATCTACATATTGTCCATAGTATGAACCAGAAGCAGTAATATATCCAGCACCATCTTCGTCCCTTGGTGGAACAATAGATGGTCTACTTTTCATATTGTCGTCTTTGTTAGACTGCCTCTTTATCTCAAATCCAAATAATGTAAAGCCTTTTTCGTCTGCCATATGAAATTCCTATTTTTACTGTGGGGGTCTTTCGACCCCCTATAGTAATATTTAGTACAATATTAAGTAGTAGTTGGCACTGGTGCCAATGCTTCCCAGTATTGATAATTGAACTCGACTGTGTATTCTTCAATTGCGTTACTCGTTTCGTAACTTAATTCGATAGGCCCAATATTAAGTGGATATGAACCTCTGAATATATAAGTTTTTAAAGAATCGCCATTTCTGTCTAATTGTTCAATTTTTAAGTCTGCTTCGTAGTCTATTGGTGATGTTAAACCAGTATTAGTTTTAAATCCATTAATACCGTTTGACCATCTTTCCATAGCATTCCTAATAGCGAAGTCTGTATCATTGATGATTGTAACAGACCATGTATCAAATGTTCTGTCACCTGCCATCTTTAATATTCTTCCTCTAAAAGGAACATCTATTGAACCAAATGTTGACCCAGGTAATTGGGCCGCTTTACATAGAAATGAAGACAATTCTGGGTCTCCATTTGCATACGCAGGATAGTTTAATGTTGCCTTAAAATAATTGGCACGAGCACCACCGCCACGAAGTTTTGCTTTAAAGTCGTCTACTCCTAGTATAGCCATTGGTTACCTCCTTAAACCGTACCTACGACTTCAGTAAAGTCTACGCCAGTTCTAACTGCAACAAAGTTAAGTGTTACATAGTTGATAGAACGTGCAGGTTTGATGAAGATTGATGCGACAAATTCGTTTCTGTCTATTACTGCTTGTGTGTTGTTTGTTTCATCACAGACAACTCTAAAGTCAGTAATACCTCTTCTACCTTGTACTTCACGAAGTAGTGGTTCAATAATATTTACGAATTCTGCTCTTGTAAATTCGTCATTAAATTCAAAAAGAACTGTTTCTGCGGCCCTTGAAATTGCTCTTTCAAGTACCAAAAATAGTCTTCTAACATTTATCCTGTCAAACGCAGAAGGTCTTGCAAGTTTGGTTTTATCACCATACAATACAATTCCTTGACCAGGTATATTGGCAACTGGATTAACACCTGCTTTGTACAAAGTATCTCTTTGTGCTTTAGTCGGTATATAATCAATCGCAGTTACACCAAGATAAGAACCTCTTCTTTGTCCAGCAGGACTAAACCAAGGTGCTCTATCTCTGTCTGTTGCGGCCATTATACCAGCGGTTGATGAAGATGCTGGAATCTGAATGTATTGGTCATTATACTTATCATATACTTTTAGGTAGTTACCGTCAAGTACTAAGTATGATGAGTTTGTCAATGCATTTGCTGTTGTTTCAATATTAGTTGTGATTGTTGCACCATTTGTTTGTCCAACAATATCACTTCTTTTTGGTGAAGCAACTGCGATACAGTCTTTTCTTGCGGCAGCATTTGATACAAGGTCATTCACAATAGTTGTGTGAGCAGAACCTGTGGCATCTGGTGCAATTAAGAAATCAACTTCGACTACATCTTTATCTTCAAATAGGTCAAATCCTGCTAATACTTCTGTATTAGTAAGAGTGCTAGAATTGACACCACTTGTAAGTTCAATGTCGGTTGTTTTTGTGCCAGTAAATGTAGTACTAGCGGCATTTAAACCGAAGTTTGCGTGAGATGAGTCAACTGCATTTAGCATATAGATGTATTCTGATGTTTCATTGATTACATCTTTTGCAAAGATTGATGTTCCTTCTGGTGCTTTAGCATCAGCGGCCTGAGATACGAAAGGGAATCTTTCAAGAACTGTGCCTGCAGTACCAGTGAAATCACCATCTTGGTCAATGACCACGATATGCATTTCATCATTGGTTGCACTTCTGTTTGACCCATATGTTGAAGTGCTTGGATATGCGTCAAATGAAGATTTATATGTCCAACCATTAAAGACCGCACCAGCGGAATCTGCGCCAGGACATATACTTACTNTTAAACTGTTTCCTAGTTGACCAGGATATCTACCAATAAAGGTATAACCTGCGGCCTCTAGTGTTGATANGTTAGCATCAAAAATTGATTTGTTGTCAATTTCGATACCATCACCTGCTGAGTCAGAAGGTGTATTAAATAAACTTCCGTGTGCTGTTTTTGTTCCAGTTGTTGACTCACGAACAACTTGAAGGTTATTACCATATTTCAGATAATAAGCAGCCGTATGAAAATCTATTGTATTATAGGAGTCTGGATTGGCAAAAGCATTAACGAGTTCTGTTTCGTTTGATACTTGCACTCTTTGTCCAACAGGCCCCCATCTAAAGTTTCCTACGAACGCACCAGTTGTACTCTGTACTCCAGGTACTGAACTGGTAAGGTCAATTTCCTTGACTACAACCGCAGGAGATTCGGAAGGAGTTGAAAGTGCCATTATTTTTTCCTTATTTTCGGTTACTAATTATATGTTCTCATTATACGATTATATTCAATTACATATATTTATAGTTTTCCCAAATTTGAACTACTTCTCGTTCATTCTGTGAATTTTCTGGTAAAAGATTGCAATTTTTACATGCAGAAAATGTTCTTATACCATTTTGTAATCTCATTCTTATATCGTGCAGTTCTTCTGATAACCATATAGAAGAAAAAGATTGTTTATAT
>JGI10211J34971_10004841_pt1 | contig 10626 bp, 10 predicted proteins | sample Etolagsediment_FD_34971 | JGI IMG/M metagenome (IMG submission 34971)
AGCATCTGCTCCATCTTGTATTGTGGCTGTACCTTGAGTTAGATAGGCAGTGTATCCAGCAGGTACAGTATAAATTGCCATCAAGGTTTGGCCCATGTTAGAGTTAATACGAAGGACTGTAACAGAAGACTTTTGTACGTCGATGGCTGCTACGTTTGTGACACCTTCAGATACATATGCCCGATACAATCGGATGTATGAGTTAGTTGAGGTAACAGCACCAGAACTGCTTACTGTAATCTCTTCCGACTGAGCGCTGTAGTCTGCATCTAAACCAACAACAGTGATCTTCTTGCCGTTATCACTTGCATTGACAGCAGGAATACTAACCGTACCAGCAGAAGACCATGCAGACCAAGGATAAAGGGTGTCGTTTACATCCCAGATAGTTCCAGTCTGGTTCTGAGACATAGCAGGTACAGCACCAAACTTGTGTTCACCAGAATGACCGCTGACTTCACCTTGTGCAATTGACAGGGGACTGTCTTTAAATAACTGTTTTGCCCAAGTCATTATAGTTTATCCGCTTTTATTGTTATAGTCAAGGGCTTCTCGTTGGGAAAAGTCTCTTTTAGACCATTTTCGTCCAAGACTTCAAACTCTGCAAAGAATGTACCTGCAGTGTCTGTGTCTCCATCTCCCCACTCGTATAGACAAACACCGTTAACAGCATCAATAGGAGTGATGACTTCATTAATCTTTAATGTTCCTGCAGATGTTCCCATTTTAAATCGTACTTCAGATGAAGAAGATAAATCTTTAGAGTTACCATCTGCCCCTTTTAAAGTCGCTCTAATGGAAGGCTGCCTGTCGTTTTGCTTAAGTGTAAAATCTGCCATTACGCTGCTCTTGTAATTCCGTTGTTATCGAGGACTGCTTGTGTCGTTCCTGAACCTGTAACACTTACTGTGTTTTCTCCGTTGTTCACTAGCAAGACTAGATTAGTCTGACCTCGTGTTGCTTCTGAGAAGACAAACCGTGCTTCTTCTACTACGTGAGCACTTGCGGAGAAGTCTGGAGCACTAAATGACTCGTCCTCAGACATTGTAGCGGCATCAACGATATGAGGCTGCGCTGTTACTCCTTGTAACCCGATCGCATAGAAAGCGACAATATTTGCAAAAGGAGCATTAGGTACGCCTGTTACAACGTCTTCAGCCTCTAGTTCTTCTAATTGCGAAGCAACAGCGTCATCTACGACGAAGGTCTGTAGTGTAAAAGGCTCTGCTGATAAGTCGTGGTCTTGCTCTATAGTAGCGGTGTCAACGACAGGCGAACCAGTAAATACGTTTGAAGTACTAAAGGTTTCATCTTCTGTCATACCTGTAGTATCGACTACAGGAGAACCTAGAGTAACATTGTCACCAATAAACACATGGTACTGGCTAATATCTGCGCCCGAGACAAAGACATTACCTGAATTTGTATCTCGTGCTGTAAGATCATGATCTTGAGTCTTTAAGACATCAGCGACACTGGGACTACCTGCTACAACCTCGTCACCATTTAGACTATGCTCTTGTGTTATATCTGTAGTGTCTACTACAGGAGAACCTGTGACTAATGGTGTAGTAGTTAATGCTAGTAGTGATAAAGAAGGTACACTAGGGCTTCCAGTAACTACATCTGCAATAAAGAATAAGTTGTTTTCAGTGAAATCTGAAGTATCAACTTGAGGAGAACCTGTTGATAAAGCTACAGTCGAGAATAAGTTATTCTCAGTAATATCAGGAGTGTTTACTTCAGGAGAAATAGTGTAGACATTAGATGTACTAAAGGTTTCATCTTCTGTCATACCTGTAGTATCGACTACAGGAGAACCAGTAAATACATTAGCGGTACTAAAGGTTTCAGCCTCTGCCATATCTACAGCAGGGACAGTGAGCGCACCAAATAAGATATCAGCAGTAGAGAACGTCTCGTCTTCAGACATACTAACGTCTGAAACGTCAGAAGCGTCAGTTATAACGTCAGCGCTAGAGAAGACATGAAGCTGGGTAATAACTGTGTTGTCAACACTAGATGTAACGTAGATATTAGAGGTATTAAACGTCTCGTCTTCTACCATATTGGCGGTAGGTACATCAACAGCACCAGTGTAGACAGTAGACGTACTAAACGTCTCGTCTTCAGACATGTTGGCTGTCGAGACATCTGGAACACCTGTAGTGACATCTCTAGTACTTAGAACGTGAACTTGGCTTATGTCACTAGTGTCTATATCGAAAACACCGCTAGTTACACTATTCGTAGATAAACCATGATCTTGGACAAGAGTAGCACTATCTAAGGATACGTTTCCTGTGACAATTCCAGCTCCATCAAAGTCGTATAAAATAGAAGGGGAAGCATTGTCTACGACTGAAGTGCCAGTGTATAAATTGGAAACACTAAACTTTTCGTCTTGTGATATATCGCTAGTTTCTATCGTAGGAACATTAGAAACTACATCATTATTACTAAAATCATGATCTTGAGTTAGGCCTGTCTGATCAACGAGAGGCGTTCCGAAGACAACAGTATTAGAAACACTAAACTTTTCGTCTTGTGATATATCACTAGTTTCTATCGTAGGAACATTAAAAACTACATCATTATTACTAAAATTATAATCTTCAGTGATAGTAGCTGTTGCGACTTCAGGAGTACCACTAAAACAGTCATCAGCATCTAGCTCATTCTTTGTGATCATTGCAAGCTGATCAACAACTGGGAAACCCGCTAGTGGTGCTGAAATTACCTGAGTTACTGGTGCAGGTGGGTCAAAAGTTCCGTTGTTCCAAAGTTCAACCGCGACCTCTTGATAGGAGTTGTTAATATTGCCTACGTTACCGCGTCGATAATACAGAACAGCTGCGCGACCACCAAGTATTGCATATGCCGTTATTGCCCCTGTAGATTGTGCAGGGAACTGCCAACTTGTTACGGTTTTATCTAAGGTGTCATCAGAGTTATATACAGAAACAGTATCAAGCCCTGGAATATACCAACGACCATCACCGAGTATGATATACTGATTTATCTGATCTACAAGGTTATTTGAGGCAAAGTGACCTGCGTAACTGCTAACAGGTTGAAGTGGACTTACCGATAGTGCGCTTTCATCAGGAAGCGATGAGCTGTGCTTATAAGCAGTTACCGTAAACTTACGTAATATATATGACTGGTTGCTGCTGCGATACCAAGAAACAATAACATCTTGTTCCCATCTGTCAGAGTACTCTCTAAGCAGGCTTACATGGGGGGTTAAACTTCCATAAGTATGGTAGTTTGAATTTAAACTTGTTATTCCACCATCATAGTCAATCGGTTGATTGTCAGATTGAAGCGTAAAGTATCTTAGAACATCACGCCCCGTCTTACCCACGTTCATTCGTGGAGCAGGGTCAATTTCCTGTACTGTAGCGGTAGGGACAGATACGGCCCCTGTCGTGACGTTACTCGTGTTAAACGTCTCATCTTCAGCCATGTTGGCTGTATCAACAGAAACGACACCAGTTATTACGTCAGAGGTGCCAAAATCTTCGTCTTGTGTAATAGCAACGCTTGATACTACAGGCGGTCCCGTAGCTAAATCAGAAACACTTAATGCTTCATCTTGTGTTATCGCACTGGTTTCAACAGAAGGGGAGCCGCTTGATACAGTGTCTCCTGTTAAGTCATAATCTTCCGTTGCTGTTACTTGATCTACACTTGGGATTCCAGAGGTAACCGCGTCAGCGCTTAGACCATGAACTTGCGTTGCTGTTGATTGATCTACACTTGGGCTTCCAGAAGTAACCGCGTCAGCCCTTAGATCATGAACTTGTGTTAGGCTTACGTCTCCAACAGAAGGACTACCCGCCGTAACCGCGTTAACGGTTATTTCAACGGATTGGACCGCTGCATCATCAGCTAACGGACCTGCTGCTAATGGGGAGAAGCCTAGCACTTAATTAACCTCGTGCGTTACACCAATTAGTGACATATGTTGCCACCTCTGCATCCGTCATGTTTGTAGATGTCAAACCATCGTCTGCCATCTTCGTCATTGGATAACGGCTATGAACGTCTTGGACATAAGCAATGAGTTCAGCTTGCGTGTATTCTGTCACCGTGTCAGGAATATAGTATTCACGATCAGCTTCATCCGCCGACCAGCCAATCATTTCGTGAGTATCAGGATCAATAAAGTAGCCACCGTCCTCAATCCAATCAGGTGCTTTCATGCTGCGCCCAAGACCTGTGCGGTGCATTTTATACTTCAGATACGCCATCTGTGTCTTCCTTTTTAGGCAGTAGGTTCATGTATTCAGGATTTAAGAAGTCAGACTTACCAAAGATACGCTCTGCGGTAATATCTGCGTTACGGAAATACTTGTCTGCCATACCATCTAAGAACTCTTCTAAGTCGTTAGAATGTAGCAGCTCTTTCTTTGCGATACGCTCGGCGGTGTGTTTGATGTAGCCGCTGACCTCAGTCAAAGCTAACTGTGGGTGAACGCCGTATTGCTGCATGTATTCGATAGTCGCTGTAGACGCGCGACCACCATCCATGAGGTTGCGGTACATCAGTTCAAATCCACGGCGTACATGGTGACGCTTTTCCTCACGCTCAAACGCTTCTTCGTCCCACTCATCAATACCAAAGTTTTCTTTGATGTTGTCATAGGCATCAATCATTGTGGCAATGTCTTTAATACTGCCATTGATCTTGTTTTCGATGCTCACCAAAGAATGACGCTTGTGGCGTAGCTTGGCCTCGCTAACTGCATCATCTAAAGGCTCTAATTCAAGAATTTCTGCGCGTAGTTCTGCATGTGAAACCTGTGCCTCTGACAAAGCCATTTTACGCTTTTCAACTTCCGCTGTGATCTGGCGCAACATGCGGTACGGCGAATGACCATTTAGCATGGTCAGTGTCATCATGTTCAGCGTTGTTTGCGAGTTGTTGCGGTCAAAGGCACGGGTAGCCTTATCAATCTCTGGTAGCTTTTCCGCTACACGCGCGGCTGCGACTTGGTTGATGTTTTCACTTGCCTCAACAGGTAAGCTAAATGTTACTGGTTTTGTGACTATGTTATTCATAGTTTCTCCTTTTATGCTGCTGATCCTGATGCGCCAGCTACGAAGTTACGCGCTTGCGTTAAGTCACCGAAATCTGAAAAGTTACCCGTGGTTTGAATAGTGACATATTCTATGACGTTTAGTATACCGCCGCTTGACTCACCACCACCAGAAACGCCATACGTTCCATCAGAAGATGCAGCATTCCTTCCATCAGAAAAGCTTAAATCACCAAAATCTGTAGCGTTTCCAGGTGTAGCAATGGTGATATAGTCGGTTACGTTGGTCCCACTACCTCCCATAATAAGCCCACGCGTTGCGTCTGAGCAGCCTGTGCCATAAAATCGCGCTAATGTTAAATCACCAAAGTCTGTGGCATTTCCAGTCGTAGCTGCTGTAAAATAGTCTATCGAAAGGTTTGCACCACTAGACGTAGTACCCACAGTAAACACCGCATAAGTTTCGTCTGCTACACCACTACCGCCATAACAAGACGCACTAGCGTCACCAAAATCTGAAGCATTACCAGTCGTGTCTATTGTTATATAATCAACATTATTTATGTAAGAATAAATGTTATGATATCCACCAAAATTCAATCCATAAGTGCCATTTGACGCTGCGCAAAAAAAACCACGGGGCAGGGTCAGCGAACCGAAAGACGTACTATTCCCAAGTGTTGAGATTGTAAAGTAGTGAATAGCATTGGTATATGAACCAGTGTAGCCTCCACTAAGGACGGCCCTCGATCCATTAGAACAACCCGCACCACCATATGTACCAGTAGAAAGATCGCCAAAATCTGTAGCATTACCTGGTGTAGCGATACTAATATAGTCAACTGTGGTTGATGCTCCGCTAGCTTGGCCTCCCATGAATAAACCTCTATCACCACCCCAAGCAATGCCTGGAGTACCTAGAGTCAGCTCTTTAAACTCACTGTCTATATACTGATACAGCTTGTCATTCGCGCTATCCCACCAAAGATCGCCTGTGTTTGGCGAAGTTGGCTCAGTGGCACTAGATGTATAGCCTTGCTCAATCGGGTTGCCGCCTAATTTAAAGCTATTTGGTAAATCAATCGCAGAGCCGCCGTTGTTGAGCGCGTTTACTTTAAGTGTACTCATGCTGCTGCCCCTGATGCTGATGTACCCCTATCTCTGGCAACAGTTAGGTCGCCAAAATCAGTGAAGTTTCCTGTTGTTTGTATTGTGCAATAATCAATAACATTGGTCTGTGTCGGGTTTTTACCTCCACCTCTTACACCATAAGTTCCATCGGAACAGGCAGCACTCCAAGCATTAGTAAGGGTCAAATCACCAAAGTCTGTTGCGTTTCCTGCGTTATCAATCGTTACATAATCTACAGTATTGACGTAGGGTGACGTTTCACCCCCCATAAAAATACCCCTAGTTGAATCGGAACACCCTGAAAGCGAACGCCTTCCAACTGTTAAATCACCAAAGTCAGAAGCATTGCCAGTCGTTGCAACAGTTACATAGTCGATAGCGTTACTATACGGGCTTCCGCTATCACTGCCTTTTGCTATAACTGCATATGTTGCATGTCCCACAGACGCACTAAAGGACGAGTATGTAGTAAGGTCTCCAAAGTCAGAGGCATTGCCTAAATTATCTATTGTAACATATTGGATGACATTTGAACTTCCAGAACCTCCAAAAAATAAGCCATAGGTTCCATCAGATGCCGCCGAAAGATAACCCACTGCTGAAAGAAGGTTGCCGAATAACGAACTATTACCTAGCGTAGCAGGGGAAAAATAATCTATATTCGCCGTGGTAGATGGAGCAAATCCACCACCAAAGATAATTCTACTCGAGTTAGAACAACTACCCATACCAACCCAGCCAACACGAGTGTCGCCGAAGTCTGTCGCATTTCCCGCTGACGTTATGGTAATATAGTCCATTGTGTTGATAGAAGTGTTAGTCCAGCCGCCAATAAAGACACCCCTTTCACCACCCCAAGCAATACCCGCAGCAGCGTCCCCGCCTTCACCAATAAACCTCTTCCATTCATTGTTGATGTAAACGTCATAGGTATCGTTGTCTGTGTCGTACCATGTATCGCCGTTAGATTTGCTTGTGGGTTCCGTTGCGCTTTCTGTGCGTGTAGGGGCAAGCAAACCGCTGTCAGAGCCGCTAATCTTAACGCCTTGGCTAAAGTCAGGCGCACCAGTACCAGCACGGTTTGTGAGTTTGGATACCTTTAGTTCACTCATAATTAAAGCCCCGTGCTAAACTGGTAAATGCTGTCTGTACTATAATCGCAAACATACAACTTTGTTCCATCGCTACTAAACGCCATGTCACCCTTTGCACCAGTTGCCCCTCCTGCGGAAGTTAAGAGGCCGCTAACGCTATCATATGATAAGGTACTAGCATCAAATGCAGTTGATAAACTGTATTGGAATATTTGATTGGAAAGCGCGTTTAAGGCATAAAGTTTTGTGCCATCTGAGTTAAACTGAATATCCCTAAGCTGTGTCGCTTGGGCTGTAACTGATGTCGTGTCTACAAAGCTAAGGGTAGTGACATCATAAGCAGTTGAGCATGTATATTCCCTAACATAACCAGTGAAGTCAGCAATGAACGCTTTTGTTCCGTCAGTGTTAAATCGAATAGCTTGTGCGCTGCTATTGGTTGAGTTTATTGCCACACTTGAAGCCCCATAGTATGTGGCTGTATTAATGTTAAATGCTGTAGATAGGCTGTATTGATATATTTTTGAACTGGTAGAACCACAGGCGTACATCTTTGTTCCGTCTGCATTAAAATTGAAGCCTAAAATAGTTGCATCTCTGTTTGAAAAGCTAAAAGTAGATGCAAAACTCGCAGTGCTCAAATCAAAAGCCGTTGACATGCTGTAAGCATGAACGCTATCCGAGCCGTTCCCTGCAACATATATTTGGCTACCATCAGCGTTTACCTCGAGTCCAAAAGGCACAGTCTCTTTTGCAGATATATTTAAGCTAATATTATCATAAGTAATATTTGAAATATCTACTGTCCATCCAACTGCGGCACTAACCCCTAGCTCAACCTCTCTCCATCCGTCATTAACATAGATCATTACCTTGCCGTTAGCAGTGTCCCACCAGATAGCACCATTCTTGGGGCTGCTAGGCTCAGTCCCGCTTGAGTAGTATTCCGCAGTGTTGACTGTAGATAGTGCCGAGCCGTTGATCGTTAGACCATCTTCTAGGTCTGGTGCCGCTGTCCCTGCCGCGTCTGTGATTGTATCGACTTTTAACTGTGTCATAGGATAAGGTGTCTCCCGCCACTAGCGACTGTAAGTGTTACACCATCTGCAATCTCAACAGGCCCAACACTTAGTGCGCTTTGAGTAGAACTCACTGTGGTGTTAGATGAAATAATACGGCTTGCTACGTTAATTGCTGAGAAAGAGCCGCCGCCACCGCTTGCTTCATCGCCAAACTCTAATGCAGTCCCACCAGAATTGACCTTTAGGATTTGCCCTGCCGTGCCAAAGCTAGATGGAGTGTCGCTAAGGCCAATAAACGTAGAAGAACCACCGCCGCCGCTTACTGTCGTAAAGCTGATGTTGCCACTTCCGTCAGTCTTTAATACCTGATCGGCGGTTCCATCCGATGTTGGCAATGTAAATGCAGAGACAAACGATGTTAGATTTGCGTCATAGGCTTGTGCGTCAGTCCCAACAACAGGTATCGTCGGCTTGTTTGTCAGGTCAGTATAGCTTCCGCTAAATACGTCACTGTCATTTGCAAGCTGTACCCAATTACCAGCATGTGCAAAGAATATAGCACCTTCGCCATGAACATGCGCAATCATCCCATGATTATCGGTAGCAGACGGCAAGTCTCCTGTAGCAGAGTAGACATGAACGATCTGCAGGTCTTGCGCTGCAGGACTTATAAATACATAAGCTGAACCGCTAAGATTGAGTAAGGAGCCTGTGCTACTATCTGTCAGAGAGCGACTTAATGTAGTGCCAGACGAGGTATAGGTTCCTGTACCTATCTCCCACGCAGTACCATCCTCAATGACATAACGAACAGTATCACCATTCGATATGCCCCCATCAGCAAAAGATTGATAGCCACTCTCAGCAGAGCCAAGAGTAATCGTCCCTGTACCTGTAGTAGACGTAGATACTTTAACTCTGTCTGCTAGAGTGACCATCTCTTACTTTTCCTTCTTAGGCTCTTTCTTCTGCATAGTTACAGAGAAGCCATTGTCAGCAATCTTTTTACCGTGCTCGTCTGAAACAGCACTAAAGTCATGGTGCGCCATTCAAAGCTCCTATTACGCTGGATCAGGAATACCGATTTTAAAGGAAGCTAGAGAGAATGTGTTCCCGTTAGTAACCGACTGGTTTGCTGTCAAAGAACCAGTTATTAACAAACGGGAGTTAGTTGTGTCTACGATTGCGTAGTGTGTAGCTGTACCAGTAGCGGTAATAGAACCGTCTGTGATTGCTGCTACAGTAACTTCACGACCACCACCAGAACGGTCAGCAGGTGCACCGATAGATAGGGATGTTGAGTTACCTAGTGTATATGTAGATGTCGCTTGAGCATAAGAAGTCGCTTCTTGTGAAGTAACATCAACGCGATTTGCTTCTGTGTCTAGAACGGTTAGCCCGTTGTCAAAGACACGATCATTGATTGTTGCCATTTGTATCACTCACTTTTTTAGGTGGAAGCTCTGCGTTCTGTAGCAGAGCGTTTACTATGTCGTCCTGATCGGACAAGTCTATGTTTGCACCATTCAGATTGCGTAGGTATGCACCTAGTTCACGCAAGTCATGTGGTGCTACATCACCTGCACATATCTTTGGCATAAGGTCAAAATCCAGACCATTCATATGCCAAAGGGATTCTACTAACTGCTTATTCAACACGTCAAAAATAGAGTTAATATAAGACTCCATAGACCGTAGGAATAAGTCAGTCTTACTCTTAGACAGTGCATAAGAGCCATTAGCCCCTGCACCCAACATCAGAAATTCAGCCATAACACTGCGAGCAATATCGTGCTGGTAACGACCGATAATGGGGTTAATATCAATGTTTCGAGAGCCATTTGATGTGATAAGTTCGATGTCCACGATACGTTGATTAGTAGGCTTCCCATCAGCATCACGATAGACATCAGAAGGAAGAAGCGCATAACCTTGTTCGTTAAACTTAAGATCACGTAAAATCTTCTCCATCTGTGATCGTACAGATGCCTGATCAGCCGTAGCGTCAGGGCTAAGATATTCTGCAGCGATACGACCAACTGGGACACCATGTAACTCACGCTCTACTGCTATCGCTTCGATGTTTTGCAGGTTCTTAAGATACTGGTAAGAAGTGTATGCATTCCGTAGGATAGAGCGTCCAGATGGGTCGTTGTTCGTGTTCGTCGTCTTGTAGTGTAGTATCTTGTTAGATGGGATGAAAAGAGACTTAGAGCCGTAGTTTTGTTCCTGACGGACACCCAACACGTCTCCTGTTGTCTTATCCACATCAAATCGCTCAATCGTCCACTGTGCGCGAGACGCAAGTTTGCGTACACCAATTCGTCCGTCTGA
>JGI10211J34971_10004843_pt1 | contig 10625 bp, 10 predicted proteins | sample Etolagsediment_FD_34971 | JGI IMG/M metagenome (IMG submission 34971)
GTCTAGAAAATATGAGATGCAAGTCAAAATGATGTCTACAACTAAAAATCACGCACAAAAATCCGATTCACTATTGTCGTTGCGTTAAGTTAGAGGAATAAGAAAATGAATAGAGCCTTATATATTGCAAAAACCGGTTTAGAAGCTCAACAGTTTCGTTTAGCGGCTATCTCTAACAACATCGCTAACGCCAATACTTACGGTTATAAGACTGGGCGTGCTGAATTTGATGATTTGTTGTATCAAAATGTACGTCAGCCGGGGGCGCAGGCATCTCAAGATGCTGCAAATACATTACCTTCGGGTTTACAGTTAGGTACCGGTGTAAAAGCAATTGGTGTACAAAAAATCCATACTCAAGGTAACTTGATGGTAACGGATAATCAATTAGATATCGCCATTGAAGGTAAAGGTTTTTTTCAGGCCTTGGATCAGGAAGGTAATCTAATGTACTCACGTGATGGTTCATTTGAAGTGAATCAGAATGGTGACATTGTTACTTCATCAGGTTATTTGTTAGAACCGAATATAAACATCCCACAAGATGCAACCGAGATTTCGATTACACGTGATGGTGCTGTTTTTGTAAGCCAGCCTGGTAATGTTGAGCAAAACCAAGTAGGGCAGATAGAGTTAGCCAGTTTTATTAACCCCGCTGGTTTAGAGTCCTTAGGGCATAACTTCTTTTCAGAAACTACCGCAAGTGGAACACCAAATATCAATAACCCGCAAACCGCTGAAGCTGGCGCCTTAACTCAAGGTGCATTAGAAGCTTCAAACGTGAATACGGTTGAAGAGTTAATTGGGATGATTGAAGCGCAACGAACTTATGAGATGAACTCAAAAGCGATTTCAGCCGCTGACGGTATGATGCAGTATTTAAATAACAATACCTAAACTGTAACAAATGACCAATAAGCATGTGCTTGTTGGGAGCAAAGAAATAAAAGAGAACATAAGAGCTATAAAAATAGCCTAACTCCAAACACAGGATGAGAGAAATGAACAAGATAACTCTTAAATACAGTGGTTTATTTAACCTAGTTTTAGGTGCGGTTGTTTTGACTGGTTGTTCAGGTGCGCCAGAGCGAATGCAGCAAATGAGTTACGCTCCAAGTTACCCATTAAATATCCCGCAAACGGCACAGCCACAAAATGGGTCACTCTATCAGGCTGGTGCAATGACGTTATTTAACGATGCTAGAGCCCATAGAGTAGGCGACATTATTACTATTTCGCTAAGCGAAAGTATGTCGGCCAAGAAAAAAGATGAGGCAAAATACGATAAATCTAATAGCCAAGATTACGGTATTACCACACCGTTTAGTGTCACTACACCTAATAATATTGTGGGGAGCGCGGTTAATGCACTTACTGCACCTGTTCAAGGTTTAAGTATTGGTTATGGGTCCGAAGGTTCATTTTCAGGGAAAAGTGATGTTAAACAAAATTCTAGTTTAACAGGCTCTATTGCGGTGACTGTGGTTGAAGTCATTCCAAACGGTAATTTAGTTATCCGTGGTGAGAAATGGATTACGATTCATGATGGTGATGAAGTGGTACAGTTTGCTGGGATTATTCGCCCTGAGGATATTCAGCCAGATAATACCATTGCATCTGAGAAAGTAGCCGATGTACGTTTGGTTTATAAGGATGTGGGGATGACTGGTGACACAGCGAGAGCAGGAGTAGGAAGCCAGTGGTTAACCAAATATTGGCCATTGTAATAAAATCAAAATTAATTTTTTGTAATTTAATTCTCATTAAATATTATTGATTGTCTTTGAGTTAAGTGCTTGGAATGTATAACTAAATACGTTAAAATAAAAAGCCTGATCCAAAGACTACTATTTAGCAATAAGAGTTTACAGTTTTTAATGTAATTCTTGCTTGTTCAGTTTCTACCGGCCTGTTTTTAAATCTCCTTTTTGCAGGTCGGTTTTTTCTTAAATGATTCAAAATGCAATGTTACCAGGCCTGGTAATATCAATTTTATGCAATCAAACTCACTATTTTTTTCTGGTCTTTGGGGGCGAATACTGCCCCATCTTTTTATCAAATCTACCTTTTTATTACGATTTTTTTGAAGTAACTCAAATTTATCGGCAGTAATCTTGAAAGCTTTAATCATATTTTAAATATTTGGCATAACGTATGCTAATGAACTTTATAGCAAATACTATGTTTCCGTTAGAGAGACAGGTTTTAATCAAATATAAGCTAAATAAACCAGAATAAAGCGCCTTATGGGCAAGGGAAGTTTAAATGTATAGCAAAATGATAGTCATGTTTTTGACGTTGCTGCTCTCATGGAGTGGTTATAGTTATGCAGAAAGAGTTAAAGATATTGCCGATGTGGGTGGTGTTCGTACTAACCAACTAGTCGGTTATGGATTGGTTGTGGGGCTAAATGGCTCTGGCGATAAAACACCATTTGCTGAGCAAAGTTTACTGAGTATGCTGAATAAGTTTGGGATTAAAGTTCCGGCTGGTGTCAAAACTAACTCTAAAAACATTGCGGCTGTTGCTGTACATGCTGAACTTCCAGCTTTTGCAAAATCAGGCCAAAAAATTGATATTACAGTTTCATCATTAGGTAATGCAAAAAGTCTACGTGGTGGGACGTTACTACTGACACCATTAAAAGGGGTAGATGGAAATGTCTATGCTCTTGGGCAAGGAAACCTTGTTGTGGGTGGTTTAGATGCAAGTGGAGCAGATGGTTCAAGAATTACCATTAATGTTCCAAGTGTTGGACGTATTCCAGATGGTGCAATGGTAGAACGTACTGTAAATACCGGTTTTGATTTAGGTAATACCATTACTTTAAATTTGAAAGATGCTGACTTTACAACGGCAACTAATTTAGTGAATGCTATTAACGATCAGCTGGGTGCAGGAACAGCCAATGCCCTTGATGGAGAATCTATTGAAGTTATGGCTCCTAGACTACCAAACCAACGAGTAGCCTTTTTATCTATTCTCGAAAATATTGAAGTGGTAACAGGGCAAGGGGCAGCCAAAATTATTGTTAATTCAAGAACCGGTACAGTGGTTATTGGGCAAAACGTTACAGTTAGTCCTGCCGCTGTTACACATGGAGGTTTAACGGTTAAGATTTCAGAATCAGATGAAGCTTCTCAGCCAAATCCCTTTGCAGGTGGAAACACGGCCGTTACACCTAATTCAGTCGTTGACGTAACGACCAACGGTACTGGCAGAATGTTTAAATTTCCTAAAGGGGTCTCTTTGAATGATATTGTTCAGGCTGTCAATAAAGTGGGTGCCGCACCTGGCGATTTAGTAGCAATTTTGGAAGCTTTAAAACAGTCAGGTGCATTAAAAGCCGATTTAATGATTATTTAATTGGCTAGGAGTAGAATAATGGATATAAAAAGTAATATTGAAACATTATCTAACCAAAGCAAAGCTTCTCAAAACCATCAAAACTATGCAAACATTCAAGGTTTAGATGGTTTAAGGCAAACAGCAAGAGAAGATCAGCGTGCAGCACTTAAACCAGTAGCAGAACAGTTTGAAGCTATTTTTGTGCAGCAGATTTTTAAAGAGTCCCGCAAGGTCAGTTTTGATGATGGTTGGTTAGACGGAAATCAGGGTGACTTTTATAAAGATTGGCATGATAAACAGCTAGCTCAAGATTTAGCGGCTAAAGGAACTCTAGGTTTTGCCGATACAATAGTTGAGCAGCTGTTACCGACTCTTCCAGCGGCTAAAAAATTAGATGAGCAGCTAGACAATTCAGTTAAGTCTGCTACTCAAGAGTCAGTTGAAATAAAAAATAATAATGTACCTTCAACTGAAGATGCTTTAGCGTTAAGATTTGGTAAAGAGTAGTTTTTTAGTTAATGCTCTCGCTGAATATTAGACAAAGCTTAATATTCTGACCAGAATGAGGAATAAATTATGGCTGATATGTTAACTATCGCCTCACTATCACTAAATACCTTTAAGAAAGCATTGGAAGTGACGAGTCATAACGTCGCCAATGTATCTACAGAAGGTTATAACGCACAGCGTGTCATTATTCAAAGTAGTGCACCTGGTAATGCTGGTAATAACTACCAAGGTAGTGGAGCCATGGTTGGCGGAATTGAGCGAGTATACTCTGAAGCGCTACAAACCCAACTTTATTCAAGTCAAAGTCTTAAAGAGCGTTATGAAACTCAATTGAGTTTATCTACGCAAATTGAAGGTATTGTGGCTAGTAATGACGAAGGGATTCAAGAGTTCCTAAACCGTTATTTCTCTTCTTTACAAGCTTTGTCAGATAATCCAACTTCTACGACAAATCGCCAGCAAGTTCTTGATGAAGCTAGTAGCTTAGAGAGTCATATTAATAATTTAACCTCTGTTCTTGCAGATACAAACTACCAAACTAATAACCAAGTTAGTGATATTGTTGTAGAAGTGAATAATCGATTAAAGTCTATTCAAGAGATGAATACCCAAATCGATAATGTGCTTAAAAATACTCAAAATACGCCAAATGATTTATTGGATCAGCGTGATCAAGCTATTTTAGAAATTAGTCAGTATATGGATATTAAAACTTACTATCATGATAATGGTAGTGTCGATATTTATGCTGGAAACGGTCAAATACCACTATTATCAAGTAACTCAATAATGCAGCTAGAAGCGAGCCGTAGTGAGTTTCAAGATGAAAACAGAACAGAAATTTATGCTTACATCGGTGATCAAAAACAGTTGATTAGTGACAAAATTGTGGGTGGAGAGTTAGGCGGTATTTTAGACTTTAGGGATAATATGCTTGGCAAGGCTCAAAATGATTTAGGGTTAACATTAAATGGTATCGTTGCGTCAATGAACTGGCAGCATTATCAAGGGTATGATATGGATGGCCAGCCTGGTGGGGATATCTTTGCGCCCTTGGCAACAAGCCCGATAGATAGTGTAGAAAATACCGGTGCGGTTTATGGTGAGGATATCTCTGTAAGTTTCAACCCAAACTTTGGTGTTTCAGAGCCACCTTATACTTCTAATGTTTCGGGTGCAACGCCACCCACTAATCTTGATGATCAGCCACAAACATATGGTGAAAAACTCGGTTATTTAGATACCGCAAATAAAGAAGTGGGTAACTTTCAGCCTCGAGAATACATGTTGATGTATAACCAGGGTACTGACTCTTTCGATTTTTTTGATTATACGACTAAGCAAGCCGTTGTTGACGGTTCCGGTAATCCAATTGCTGTTGCAAGAGGTTCGTCAGCAAATGTTGAAGGGCTTTACTTTGATTTTACAGGAGTAACCAACGTACCCGCAGATGAGGATTCCTTTTTGGTTAAACCTCATAAACAGATTTTGGAAGACTTTACTAAGGTTATTTCTGAACAGGGGGAGCTGGCAACTCGAGGGCAAAGCCCAATTGATTCAAACTCAGACGGTAGTCTGGATGACGAACCTCCAGCTGCAGCGGCAATTGGTGATAACGTTAATATTGCAAATATGGCTTCTTTACAGTCAGCTAAGCTGTTGTTTTCTGGTGTTGATGGAAAGGCCACTGAAAGTTTGCTGGGCGGCTATTCTAAAATGGCCGTTAATGTGGGTATGTATGTTCGTGGTACTGATATACAGTATACCGCCCAGAGTAATGTTCATGATGTCATGGTTGCTCAAAGAGAGTCTTACTCAGGTGTCAGTTTAGATGAAGAAGCGGCAAATTTAGTAAGGTATCAACAGGCTTATGAAGCCTCTGCACAAATTGTGGCTACGGTTCAAGAATTATTTAGAACCTTACTAGATCTTTCGAGGGTATAAAAATGAGAATTTCAACGAATTTGTTCCATAGCCAGGGTTTGCAATCTATTCAAAAACATCAACAAGACGTTTTGGAGATACAGTTGCAGTTGAGCACTGGTAAACGAATTAATGCCCCAGGAGATGATCCTGTTGCATTAAATCAAATACATTCACTCAATCGAACAATGACTACCATTGACCAGTATGCAAAAAATGGTGAATTTGCTAAAGCTCAATTAAACCTTGAAGAATTAGCGGTTGATGATTCTGTCAATTCTTTACAGCGAGCCAGAGAATTAACCATTCAAATGCTTAACGGCTCTTATTCAGATGAAGATAGGAGGGCTGCAGGAGAAGAGATTGGCCAGATAATTCTACAAGTACAAAACATGATGAATTATCGAACTTCTGAAGGTGAGTTATTATTTGCAGGGAGTAGTGTTTTTGCTGAAAAAGCTTTTGTAGAAGATGTTAACAATCCTGGATACTATGCTTATATTGGTAGTTCTAACGCTGCGGGTCAGTTTGAATCTGATGGCCTAACTCCAGTAGAAGACCCATTGGCAAACTACGGTTCTCGTTTTGTTCAGATAGGGTTTGATGATGATAATAAATTGAGCCCTGATGATAAGGGCGATCCGAGTCGAGTAAGAATTACAGATAATGGTCAAAGGGTTTTTGGAATTACAACAACAACGGCTTTTACAGGAACTCCAGATGAAAATATTCTAAATGTATTAGTAGAGTTGAAAAATGCTTTATCTAATGGATTGGAGCCTCCTACAGGAATTGCGGATGATTTAAAAGCAGGAATTGATCAGTTATCGGTAGTAAGAGCGGAAATCGGTGGTCGTCTAAATCGAATTGAGTCCCAGTTTGATGCAGGAGAGTCTTTTAAATTATCTCTTGAAGAGCGCCGAATGGGGCTTGAAGATATGGATATCGTCGAAGGTGTGACAGAGTTAACAAAGTCTCAAAATTCTCTACAGATGGCTCAACAAGTATTCGCACGAGTTCAAGATATGTCATTGTTTAATTATTTAAGATAACTTCAATCTTAGACTTGGTATCCCTTTTGCTAAAACCTCCTAAATGGAGGTTTTTTTGTGACTAAACAAATAAAAACAATGACAATCTTATTATCGATATGCAGCTTACTGGTCCTTAGTACAGGCTATGTTGTGCAATTGCAAAGTTGGTTGATGTTTAATGCTGGTTTAGAAAATAACCCTCAAAAACAATCAGATAAAACGGTATACAGCCATGTAGGTATACGTACTATGGTTTCTAGTCAAAACCCTATTTTTAATATGAATGTAGAGTTTTCTGAATCTGATGTAACTCCGCAGAATGAGACACATGTCAAAACTCCAACACTTGCTAGCTACAAAGAAAAGAGAATACAGTCTTTTGAAGAGCCAAAAGACGTCAGTTTTAGTACTGAAACTACCAGGCCTGGTAATAAATTAAAATCAGATCGAGATTTTCCTCTCGTTGTCGAATTACAAGACGAAGTCTTAATAGAGTTTCCAGATCAATATTCAAGGTTTGAGATGCAAAAGGCACTCTCCAGGTTGTTGGTCCTTCCGAGAGAGATGAATGCTAAACAAATAGTGGCAAGTAACCCAATTGATGTTCGCCAAAAACCTTACCTGTATAAACGTGTTTATAATGAATATGACAAACCAGTTCGCTATCCAGCCCAAGCTTTTAAATATGCTGATTATTTGTTGAATAACTTTTCACAGAAGATAAACGAGGAGCAGGAGGCATACACCGTTGTCAGTATACCTCTAAAAGAAGTACAACTTCCAACGTCCGTTGAAACTTACCAGGCCTGGGTAGAGCGATATTCAAAAAAACATAAAATTGCACCAGAGTTAGTGTTTGCAATCATTGAGGTGGAGAGCGCCTTTAACCCCCTTGCTGTGAGTAAATCAAATGCCTTGGGTTTAATGCAGATAAAAGCCAAAACGGCAGGAAAAGATGTCTATCAATATGTAGATGGCAAAAAAGGCGAGCCTGGAGAGGCTGAGTTATTTGATGCCGAGAATAATATTAGAATGGGTACGGCCTATATGGGATTGTTAAAGCATGAATACCTCCAAGGTGTGCGTAATATTGAAAACAAAGAGATGTTATCAATTTCATCCTATAACGGCGGTATCTCTAAAACTCTTAAATTGTTTGGTAAAACTCCTCAAGAAGCAATTATGAGAGTTAATCAGTTGCACCCCAAGCAAGTTTATCGTACCTTACGGTATGAACATCAGTCAGGTGAGGCAAGGCTTTATTTGGATAAAGTCCTTAAAGCTAAAAAGCGTTACCGTGATTTACTAGAGTTAACGGCATAAATGAATGTTTCTAGATTCTCCAAATATAAGGATTAAGTATGTTTGACGATAAGAGTATTTTGATTACAGGTGGAACAGGGTCTTTTGGCCATAAATATGTTCAAACCTTACTGGAACGATTTAATCCTAAAAGAATTGTGATTTATTCTCGCGATGAGCTTAAGCAATATGAAATGCAGCAGAAGTTTAATTCAGAAAAAATGCGTTATTTTATTGGTGATGTTAGAGATGGAGAGCGCTTAAAGCAAGCGATGGCAGGAATCGATTTTGTGATTCATGCCGCGGCATTAAAGCATGTTCCTGTTGCAGAATATAATCCTATGGAATGCATTAAAACCAATATTATTGGTGCCGAAAATGTGATTCAAGCCGCTTTAGCAAACAAAGTAGAAAAGGTCATTGCCTTATCAACAGATAAAGCCGCTAATCCAGTTAATTTATATGGTGCAACCAAGTTGGCTTCTGATAAGTTATTTGTGGCAGCTAATAATATTGCAGGTGACTTACCGACTAAATTTTCAGTGGTACGCTATGGCAATGTAGTGGGTTCTAGAGGTTCTGTTGTGCCTTTTTTTCAAAAGTTAATTGATGAAGGTGAGGAAAACCTACCGATAACGGATGAACGTATGACGCGTTTTTGGATTACCTTGCAGCATGGCGTTGATTTTGTTTTGCAAAACTTTGAAAGGATGCATGGTGGTGAGATCTTTGTACCCAAAATTCCTTCAATTCGAATCGTTGACTTGGCACAAGCTATGTTACCCAATAAAGAATTTGAAATTATTGGTATTCGTCCTGGTGAAAAGCTTCATGAAATTATGTGCCCAGAAGATGAATCAATGTTGACATTGGAGTTTAATGACCATTTTGTAATCGTACCTACCATTACTTTCACTCAACGTGGTAATAGCTATGAGATTAATTCAATGGGTGAGCGAGGCGAATGGGTAAAATCTGGTTTTGCTTATTGTTCTGGTACAAATAGTGATTTTTTAAGTATTGAGCAAATTCGCGAATACAACGAATTAATTTAACGTATCAATTAAAGGCACAGTTAAATGATACCTTATGGTAAGCAAGACATTAATCAAGATGATATTGAGGAAGTAATTAAGGTCCTGCAGTCAGACTATCTTACCCAGGGACCTATGGTTCCACTGTTTGAGAAAGAGGTCTCAGACTATTGTGGTGCTCAATTTGGTGTAGCCGTAAATAGTGCGACTTCAGCCCTGCATATCGCTTGTTTGGCATTAGAATTAGGTGAAGGGGATATTCTTTGGACGAGTCCTAACACCTTTGTCGCTTCGGCCAATTGCGGCTTATATTGTGGTGCGAGTGTCGATTTTGTGGATATTGATCCGCATACTTATAACCTTTGCACACATGCTCTTGAAGAAAAACTCATTCAAGCCCGCCAAAAGAACTGTCTGCCTAAGGTTGTAATCCCTGTTCACTTCGCCGGCCAGTCCTGTGATATGCAACGTATTCACGCGTTAAGTTTAGAGTATGGATTTAAGATTATAGAAGATGCCTCTCATGCTATTGGCGGGCGTTATTTAGAACAGCCCGTTGGTGGATGTCAGTATAGTGATATTACCGTTTTTAGTTTTCATCCAGTCAAAATAATCACCACCGCAGAAGGTGGTTTAGCCACAACCAATCAACCAGGCCTGGCAGAAAAAATGCAGTTGCTAAGAAGCCATGGTGTGACTCGTGATACCAATCTCATTACCAAAGAATCTGAAGGGGCTTGGTATTACCAACAGGTTGATTTAGGATTCAATTACAGAATGACCGAGTTGCAAGCTGCTTTAGGTGTGAGTCAAATGACTCGATTGGATAGCTTTATCGCCAAGCGCACTTACTTTGCTAACCGCTATGAAACTTTATTGAAAAATTTACCCATCACAATTCCTTATCAAGCTAAGTATGCTCAATCGTCTTTTCATTTATATCCGATTTTGATTGATAGCGATAAGACAGAAAAATCAAGAAAAGTCATTTTTGATGCGTTACGAGAAAATGATATTGGAGTCAATGTACACTACATACCTGTGCATACTCAGCCTTACTATCAAAATCAAGGTTTTAAATTAGGGGATTTTCCCAATGCTGAAGATTATTACAAGGGTGTTATTAGCATTCCTGTTTTTCATGCCATGACAAATCAACAGCAAGATTCCGTTTTAGCTGTGCTTGAGCAGGTGTTGTTATGAAACTCTGTGTCATTCCCGCTAGGGGTGGTAGCAAACGTATTCCACGAAAAAATATTAAACATTTTTTAGGAAAACCAATCATTGCTTACTCTATTCAAGCCGCACTAGATAGTGGCTGTTTTGATAAAGTGATTGTCTCTACTGATGATGAAGAGATTGCCTCAATTGCACGTCAATATGGTGCGGAAACGCCTTTTATCAGACCAGAAGAACTTTCCAACGATTATGCAGGTACTTTGCCTGTTGTTAAACATGCCATAGAGTGGTTTGA
>JGI10211J34971_10004844_pt1 | contig 10625 bp, 7 predicted proteins | sample Etolagsediment_FD_34971 | JGI IMG/M metagenome (IMG submission 34971)
CTCAAAGCCATCGGGGTGGAAGTCCAGCTCGTGAAGTGTCGGCTCATCCCTATAAAGCCTGTTGAGATCCTCCACCCACCGTTGAACCCCAGAGTGAGGGGGATAGGTGAGCAAATGCCAGTCCAGGCTCACCTCATGATACCACTCATTCCACTGGCCGAATTCCCCGCCCATGAACATGAGCTTCTTCCCTGGCTGGGCGTACATATAGCCGAAAAGGAGCCTCAGGTTGGCGAACTTTTGCCAGTCGTCCCCAGGCATCTTCCCCAAGAGCGACCCTTTCCCGTGGACGACTTCATCGTGTGAGAGGGACAAGACGAAATTTTCGTGGAACGCATAAATCATTCGAAAGGTGAGCTGGTTGTGGTAATACGTCCGGTGGATGGGATCTTTGGACATATATGTCAGGGTATCGTGCATCCACCCCATGTCCCACTTTATCCCGAAACCTAAACCCCCCACGTAGGTGGGCCGGGAGACCATGGGCCAGGACGTGGACTCCTCTGCTATGGTCTGCACCTGTGGGTAGCTTTTGTAAACCTCTTCGTTGAAGCGGCGTAAGAATGCGATGGCCTCCAGATTCTCTCTGCCGCCATACTGGTTGGCGATCCACTGGCCCTCCTTACGGGAGTAGTCCAGGTACAGCATTGAGGCTACTGCATCCAAGCGAAGCCCATCTATATGGTATTTATCCAGCCAGAAAAAGGCACTGCTAATGAGAAAACTCCACACCTCATCGCGGCCATAATTGAAGATAAGGCTATTCCAATCGGGGTGAACTCCTTTTCGATGATCGGCGTGCTCGAACAGATGCGTCCCGTCAAAAAAGGCGAGACCATGCTCGTCATCGGGAAAATGGGAGGGCACCCAGTCAAGAATCACACCGATGCCAGCCTGGTGGAGGCAATCGATAAGGTACATGAACTCTTGTGGTTCCCCATATCGGCTGGTGGGAGCAAAGTATCCTGTCGTTTGATATCCCCAAGAGCCGTAGAAGGGATGCTCCATAACAGGCAAAAACTCCACATGGCTGAAACCCATACGTTTAATGTAATCAGCGAGCTTAGGGCCGAGTTCTATGTAGGTGAGCGACCGTGCACCTTCTTCGGGCACACGCATCCAAGAACCCATGTGCACCTCGTAGATTGCCATAGGGGCATCGAGGGCATTGCTGAGACCTCTTCTGTCCATCCATTCTTGATCGCCCCAGGTGTATGTTAGATCCCAAACGATAGAGCCTGTTTTAGGTGGCACTTCGTTAAAAAAGGCAAAGGGATCGGCCTTGTCCACCCGGTAACCATTGTACTGGGATATTATATGGTACTTATAGATAGCTCCCTGGCCTATGCCGGGGATAAAGCCCTCCCAGATCCCTGACTGTCCCCTGTTGCGCAGAGGATGGCTTGACTTATCCCATCCGTTGAAATCTCCTATAACGAATACCTGCTCCGCATTTGGAGCCCACACGGAAAAATAGTTACCCTCCACACCTTCTACAGTGAGCAGGCGAGCGCCCAGCTTCTCGTAAAGTCGAAAATGGCTGCCTTCGTTGAAAAGGTAGAGATCATCATCTGTCAGATGCTTGATCTTGTAGAACACCGATTCTCGAGCTTTTTGCGTTGATAGAGGTTTTGTTCTCTTGTCAACCTTTTTCTGGGCCATTGTGGACCCCCATGTTGTAGTGTCAGTTGTCTATTTTCAGATCAACCATTTCGACAGAGAAGATGATTTTATAGCTTCTAAGATGGGCCAGCTATCTTGACCTGGGGCGCAAAGTGGTTAAGATATAGGAAATCAGGCCCAGGTGACTAGGCCCATGGCAAAAGGATTCTCCAGTCTCTCTTTGCTGGGCGTAATGCGTACAGTATAGCCGAAGCGGCCTGTTTTCTGGCAGGGAATCTGCCCACGAAATATGCAGAGTCCATCAGCCGAGTCTTCAGCTTGCAGGGGGACTGTGTCCCGCTCGGTAAAATCTCCATTCTGGTCTAATCTGCCATAATAGGCCTCCACTGTTACGTCTTCGGGTGTTATTGACCCGAGCACTATTCTTGCAATTACCTCAAGCTCCTTACCTGAAGGCATTTCCAGGCTTTCACCAGAAGAAACTCCCTCCACAGAGATCTCCTGCCAACCTGTCATCAACTTTCGCCGCCAGGAAGCCAAGTCTTTAGCTCCAGCAAAGTCGTCATGGCACAAGGTATTGAAACGTTCTGAGCACGGCAGGTAGTAGCGATTGACATACTCCTGCACCATCCGGTGGGAGCTAAAGGTTGGAACAAGTCGCTGGAGACCAGCCCTCATCTTTTTCACCCAGCCCCTGGGTATACCGTCTGGTCCACGCTGGTAAAAGAGAGGGACGATTTCCTCTTCCAGAAAATTGTAGAGGTCTCGGCTCTCAATATCGTCCTGGGCGTTTTGATCCTGGTAGACTTCTCCGTGACCAATGGCCCAGCCAAAGTCGCGGTGATACCCTTCATCCCACCAGCCATCCAGCACACTGAGGTTCAACGACCCGTTAGCCAGCGCCTTCATGCCGCTCGTTCCGCAGGCTTCCAGGGGTCGACGGGGTGTGTTGAGCCAGAGGTCACATCCACTGACCAGCCGCTGGGCTACATGCATATTATAATTCTCAATTACTACAATGCGCTGACGGAAGCGTTCCTCTCGAGCTAGGTGAAAGATTGTCTTTAGGAACTCCTTGCCCTCGTTATCCTGAGGGTGAGCCTTCCCGGCAAGGATGATTTGCACCGGATGCTTCGGGTGGTTGACGATGCTATCGAGCCGTTCAGGATCCCTGAAAAGAAGGCTTGCCCTCTTGTAGGTGGCGAAACGACGAGCGAAACCGATGGTCAGGGCCTCAGGGGTCAAGATCTCGCTTGCGGCTTGAACTTCAGCCATGGGGGCTCCCCGTCTATTGAGTTGCTCGTATAGACGAAGACGGGCAAGGCCAACCAGGTTCTCCCGACAGCGTTCATGGGTCCGCCAGAGCTCAGGATCGGGAATCTGTTCCGCCTGCTCCCATACACGCTCGTTATCTGGGTCCTCAGCCCAATCCGGTCCTAAATAGCGATCGAAGAGCGCTGCCATGTCCCTTGAAATCCAGGTGGGAACATGGATACCGTTGGTGATGTAATCGATGGGCACATCCTCCACCGGGTGGTGGTGCCATATCTTTTGCCACATAGTCTGGGAGACCTGTCTGTGAAGTCGACTTACCGCATTAGTGTGTGCTGAGAGCCGAAGGGCAAGGGTACTCATACCAAAGGGTTCAGACCCATTATGAGGATCGAGACGTCCATACCCTAAAAGAACCTTAAAGTTAATCCCCAGCTCTTTGGCGTACTCCTCGAAGTAGGCACGTAGTAGCTCCGCGTCGAAGAGGTCATTCCCGGCGGGTACCGATGTGTGAGTAGTGAAGATCGTGCTAGCCAAGGTAACCTCTCGGGCGACGTCAAAGGAGAGGTCTTTTTCCTTCCTCAGGATACTGATTCTCTCGAGGGCGGAAAAGGCCGAGTGACCTTCATTGATGTGGATAACTGTTGGTTCAATCCCCAGGGCCTTAAGTGCCCGGATGCCACCAATCCCCAAGACAATTTCCTGTCTGAGCCGCATCTCACGGTCACCACCGTATAGCTGGGCCGTGGTTCGACGAAACTCAGGTGGATTGGCCCCCACGTTCGTATCAAGCATATACAGGGGAACCCTGCCCACATCGATGCGCCATATAAGGATCTGAACTGGCTGGCCCTTGAAGTCCACCGAGACAGTAAGAGGTTTGCCCTTTTCATTCCGGACCAGGCTGGCCGGCATAGTATCGAAGTCGTTCACCGGATAGGTCTCCATCTGCCAGCCGTCTGCGCTGAGGTACTGGCTGAAGTAGCCCTCCTGGTAGAGGAGGCCAACCCCGACCAAAGGTACGTTCAAATCGCTGGCTGATTTGAGGGTATCTCCAGCCAATACTCCCATGCCCCCTGAGTAGATAGGAAGGCATTCGGTCAAGCCAAACTCTGCGGAGAAGTAGGCTACCTGAAATGGCATCTCGGGGTAGTAATCTTCTGCCAGAATACGGGGTTGTGAGAGGTAACGGTCAAAGTTCTGGATTAGTCGCTCCAGTTGGGCAAGGAAGTTATGGTCACGGGACAACTCATTGAGCCTTTCCTGACTGACAAGTCCCAGCAACAGCACCGGGTTATGGCCGCACTCTTCCCACAACCGAGGATCAATCCGCTGAAAGAGGTCCTGGATCTCATCCTTCCAGCTGAAGCAGAGGTTGTAGGCTAAACGGCTCAAGCCCTCAAGATCTGGAGGGATGTTGGGGATGACCTTATATTTTACTTTGGCTTTCATACACCACCATGAAATACGTTTTTTTCCTGTTGCTCACTCCTCTTGAGCCTTTTGAATAAATATTTCTCATATTTATACACGGAATTTCAATTAAGAAAAGCGCCTTTTTTCCTCTTCAACCACATCGATCAAATCATAGTATATTCTCGGCATCTTGCTTGCCACTCGCTCCCATGATACAGTCTGCGGCATCTCAAAAATGCTTTTTTGGCTCTTGCGCTCCACGGCCATTATAGCGTCGGCGAGTCCATTTTCAAGAAAGGGTTTGAATTCCGGGTGTGCAGTAACGAACCTCAAGAACATCTCCGTCATTCTAAACGGCGCAGTAAGAACCTCGCCTGCCTGAAGAATAGATTGGTGGAACACGTTTTTGACGAGGTGTTCCTCGGCATCGCGGTCATGCTTGAGGTTGCTAAAGCTCGCGTCATCTGAGTGCTTTTTGATCTGGTCTTCAGCGACAGCTTGATAGGTGATAGCCAAATCCCTGAAAAAAGTATCCGAGATCTCAAGCCCCTCTTCAATAATAAGGGCATTCATGAGGGTGGTCACAATATCTATCGCCATCCGGTTGAGTCCTTTTGCCTGATCCTCTGCTGATACATCCTGGTGTTTGTGATCGAAGGGCTCATCGCTAAACATAACCTGTGCAGGGGAGGAGGCCTTGCGGTACACCTCTATCAAGGTGAAGATCTCCACTCCCCAGTTGGTAGCAAAGCGCATCTTCTTGAGGAGATCCACATGAAACGCAACCTCGCCGGAGAGCTGATAGTTGAAGGTCAACAGAAAATCAATTAGACGCAACATCCTCTCCTCTCTGGTCTCTGTAAACTTCCTCTTCAGGGAAAGTAAAAGAGGGTCTAATAGCAGCCGTTTCACCCGCCCGTAGAGCTCTCCTCTTTCGGAGATCCTCGCGTAGTATGCCTTTGAAAAATCGTAGTCAAGTGCCACCACCGGATAGAAGAGTCTGTCCAGTTGTATTCGTTTGAATGTCCGAATATCGGCATCGATTAGTCCTATTGACTCGGCTCCCAAGGCAATTGCAATGCCGAAGCTGATGAACATGTTCTTACCCTTGCCAGGCTCATTGATGTTGAACCCCGATTCGTTGAGCTTTCTATAGATACTGCCGAAACCCGGCCCATCGTTCCACTGTATGAGGTAATTCTTGAGTTCTGCGGCCTTTAACAAATCCCTTAACTGAAAGGCCTCTTCCTCAGTGGCCCTGTCAAGACCGAAAATTACATGGGAAAGGTAGGGCACTCTACCCAGGTACCTGAGGATGTTTTTGAATACTGGCAGATTTGAGGGATCCGTGTACTCGCTTGCAAGCAATGGAATGATTAACACCGTCCTTTTCCACCGAGAGTGAAGCCTGAGTTGGGACCTGAGATGCCTTGTTTCGTGGCGAAGGATGTGGAAGGTACTTATCCGACTGCTTTTCTGTGAATATTCGGAAATAGCTGAACTCCTTTTACCTACACGTAGTCATATATTACAGAGAGTCCATTGAATTAACATGAAGAGCATAGTAACTTAAATGTAATTGTTACATAATATATGGGCCGAGAATAAACGTCAAGAAAATTAGACCTATGTGATATGAGGTGCGTTCTAAAATCAAACGCAAAGCAGAGGGAGTTCTTTTCGTAACAAGGTGGAAAACTCTTCACATTACCGGTCTAACAAGGCTTTCTTATAGATTCTATAATTAAATCTCTTTATCGCATCATCGTCGTAGTAAATATTTTTTTGATACTTCTCCAAAGGTATATCTATTTTTGCCAGCTTGTTGTTCTCCGTGGTGCTCTTTTTTAACATATCGTATATGCACATACCTGGTGGGATTATAATGGAGGGGATCAATACCAGAGGATGCAACCCTACCAGTATCAGCAGATAACCGAGAAATGCTCCACCCAACGTGCTGCTTCCCATGGCAAGCGCGTTTCCAATAAGCGACGGGNTTGTCTTTATCTTCCNCTTTCTATCAAGTAACTCCCTGATCTCCTCATATGCCNGGGTGGTTACATTTTCTACGTAGATGATATTCCAGGCTATCTTCATCAAATAATTTTTATCGTATCGGTAAGAATACTCATCTTCAAGTGTATACCCATGTTCTAACGCAAGATCCTTTAACAAGGTCCATCTCTTTTGACCGTTTGCAGAGAGCGTTTCTTTTAAATTTTCCCTGCATCGTTCTCGGATTCTATTCTCTGATTCTCCCGGGCGTTTATTCATCGAAAAATTCTTTGATAAGTCGCCTGCATTTTCGAATTTTCATACCTTTAAAACTTGAATGATATGAGATCATACTACTGACTTGTATGTTTTGGAAGCTAAACTTCTCATTATTGCATATGTAACATGGAAAAAAGTTATGAAGAATTCGATCTTCTATATCTTTAAAATGCCTATCTTGTTGATCTGTCTATCATAAGGTAACAGACAAGATTATTGAAAGACCTTAAAGAAATTCCCAGATACCATGATAATCAATTATTTTTCACCGGGTAAGCAGGTCCAACTTAATTTTTTCCGCTTGAACATGCACTTACGCTCTTATATTAGGGTCTATCCGAGTTTCCTAAAAGAATTTAACCAATAATTACTATTAATTGAAGGGTTCCAGCAGAAAATCAACCTGCACGAGAATGGTCTCTTATTAAGCTCGTCGGAGCACAGGTAGATTTTTCTGCGGGTCGCATGCACGTTTTATGACATTTAAATATCCTGCACAAATTCCTGTTAAATTTCGTGCAATGTAAGTATATTGTAGACACAGTATCAGTCATATTCTATGGGGTTTTTGTTAATTGGGAAATTCTGATATAGCCTTTTATTATAATGCTTGAATTCAGGATGTATGATAAGATGTTTTCTAATTTTAAAAGTCAGTTCTTTCACCTAAACGGGGAGACAATAGCCCTGTAAAAAAACTTTTAAAAGAAAGGAGGAACAACTATGGAAGCGTTAGCATTAATCATCTCAATTATTGCCCTCATCATCGCCATTCTGGCCTATCACAAGGTGGGTGGAGTAGCGAATCTAAAGAAGCAAACCGAGGTTCTCACCAGTGTTGGTAACACAGTTGCCAAGGCTACCGATTCATTGCGAGATAAGACGGCTGATATCTTGGATAGAATGGAGGCAGCTGTGAGGGGTACTGAAGAGAAAAAAGAAACCCCAAAGGCCGAAAAGAAAAAAGAAAGTGAGAAGAGCGAGGAAAAGCCAAAGGCTCGAAAAGAAAAGAAGGCATAAAAGAGAACAACCACCACACATCATGGGCCGCCTTTCCCATGGGCCGCCTTTCCAATTGACACACGAGGCCATTTCACCTATACTTCGACAAAAAAAGAGGGCTCTACATTTCCACTAATATTCACTCAAGGGAGGTACTGCATGACGGAAAAGAGAAGATTCCTCGTTGATGTGGGCATAAAAGACTTACCGTTTCCCATGAGGGTAATCTCCAGAATCGATCCAGATGGACAGCACACGATTGCAAATATTTCTGTCTCCGCACGTATCACGCGTGAGTTTGAGGCCCGGTGGATTGATAAATTCATCCAGATTATCCATCAACACAAAGACAGGATAGGAACGAAAACACTCAACATAAATATCTTGGATTATCTCAAAGGGCTGGAAGCCACAGCGGTGAAGATTGATTTTACCTACCCATATTTCATTGAAAAATTGACACCCATATCCAGGGAAAAGAGTCTCGTGAGGTATCTCTGCACTTATGCGTCGAGGGCCTTTTCCATGACCGAAATGGCAAAGATACGCTTTAAAATGGAAATACCCATTATTACCACCTACCCCGGATCAGATCCCGATAAACCAGGAGGGCTCTTTGCCCAATTAAGCATCGTGGAGGTTGAAGTTGAATCAAGGAGGGATATTTATCCGGAAGACCTTGTTGAGACGGTAGATAGGCATGCAATAATGCCTATTTATTCTTTCTTAACAGAAGAGGACCAAATCTACGTCATCCAGAAGGTTCATTCCGACGAAAAATCCAGCGTGGTGGTGACCGACGAGATAAAGAATGAGCTATCGAAAAATCCCGATATAGACTGGTACTCAGTTCGCTCTTCTAACTACGGTATGCTTCATTCATACAGTACGATTGTAGGAACCGAGAAGACTATGTGGGTTCCGTCCAGCGGATTTGAGAATAATGTGACATAACCACAGAATCGATTTTGAGCAAGGGAGTTTATTAAGCGTAAAATCGATTGCTCACTCATTAAAGAATGGGATTGGAAGAGGAGACAATAGGCAGTAATTCTCCAAGATGATTTATTCGATAATCTGGTTCAGGGTGCGGAGGGAGTATACGGGTAGTATCATGAACAATCAAAACAGTCCTGGCGCCTGCAGCATGTCCTGCTATAATATCAAGGGAAAAGTCCCCAACCAATAGTAACTCCTCGGTCACAATGCCCATTGTGTGTGCTGCAATTACCACACCAGCAGGGTCAGGTTTTGGTGTACCATCATCCCTCGTAAGAATAATAGCAAAATCCTCTGCAGTGACTTGATCAAAGTTGTTAAGGGAAAGTAATACAGCATTAAGAGAATTTCTGGTAATAATACCTAAAGGTAAATCTTTCTTTTTAAGCTCGCTTATTACACTCTCTGCACCCTGGGCTGGAAAAGATATCCTTGCAGCTTTCTCCTCATGTCTATCTAAAAGGCTATAGGCCTTTTGCTGCTCATTGTTATCAAGGGATTCGATGAATTCAAGAATTGGGATCTCAGGGGAGCACCCCAACAATGCCTTGATCTCAAGAAAATTTATTGCCCCTGGAACGGTAAGTGTCCCATCAAAATCAAACAGAATACCTTTAATGACCATGAAACTTTTCCTCAAGAGACCATGATTCAGGAATCAGAAATCAAATGCCGGCAATATTCTGTGAACCGATCCTTAAGACCTGGTACTTATACGCGGACCTCGACAATATCACCATCCTGGAGAATGTGGTCTCTTTGAACCATCTGGCCATCGTAGACATTCTTTCCCCATATTCTGGCATATTTGAGTTTTTCTAAAAAGTCCTTGTGAATCTTTGCAGAAAGATCTTCTATCTTCGACCCTTTTTTCAATACAAAAGGGGTACCGAGATCTGGTTCTTTGCCAGGGGTTTTGGTATATACTCGTACGATTTCTAACGTGTTGAAAAGGATTTGTTTGAGTACATCAAAATTATGGCCGGTCTTTGCTGATACGTTGGCCAGAGGCCAATCATTCTTTAAGAGAGATTTGAATATCTCAAAATGTTCATCTATCAAATGGCCATCGTTTTTATTTGCAACTACCAAAAAGGATAAGAAAGTCCATCCAGCTTTATCTTCATAACAATTGGATAGTCTGAGAGGGGCTATCCTGTGTTCTTCAAGAAAAGAAATAGTTTCTTCTAACTGCTGTCCCGGATCTGTTTGCACATCCACTACAACAAGGGCCATATCTGACCTCCGGATAATATCAAAAAGCCATGGTTCTGCATGCTCTTTACTTATCGGAGGTGTATCAATAAGTTGAATCTGTATGTCTTCAAAATACATCATACCCGGAGTAGGCTTCCAGGTAGAATAGGGAAATTCTGCTACCTGCGGATCTGCATTTGTAAGGGCTGCAACTAATGAGGATTTCCCAACGTTCGGTGCACCAATAAGAACAATCTGCCCTACCCCTTCTTTCTCAATCTTAAAGCCCCTATCTCGTCTCCCTAATTTCTTTTTTGCTTGTTGTTTGGATTTCAGTTTGGAAATGCGACGTCTCAGGTCAGCCTTGAGTTTATCCGTACCTTTATGCTTGGGCATAATAGCGAGCATCTCTTCAAGGGCAGCTATCCCCTCTGCCGGGGTCTTGGCCTCCCTGTATCGATTTTCAGCCTCAAAATAGGCTGGCGGTAGATTAGCAGGCAATTTCTACATACCTCTGCCTCTACAGATCATGACCTTTGATCTGCCAGTGGGGGTAGACATTTTTTCAACGGATTGAAAATATTTCATCAAAAGCTCTCTTTCATGCCTCACAATCTCAAGGGCCTTCTTTGGGCCCATGGACAGTAAACGAAGATAAAAAAGCATTCTCACGAAAAAGTTTTTAGGAACATCGTGTTCCATCATAAGAAAAGGCCTACCAGGCTTTAGAACCCTTCCTATTTCCTGCAAGCAATTATCCTGTGTTTCCCCCTTCAGCTCATAAAAGGCATGGGAGCAGGTTACCGCGTTAAAGACCTCTTTCTTGAATGGCAAATACG
>JGI10211J34971_10004848_pt1 | contig 10620 bp, 16 predicted proteins | sample Etolagsediment_FD_34971 | JGI IMG/M metagenome (IMG submission 34971)
AGATGTACCTGGTGTTGTGTTCTTCGCTCCACCACATATCTACTAAACTCTTTTCTATCGATGGAAAGTTGGTGAACACGGTACCGTTGCGAGATAATAATTTAGCCTCACCATCTTCTATTATAGCGATGCACCTGTATCCATCAAACTTGGGACTCGAGAACGCGCCGTTCTTTAGAATTTTATCGATGCACTTACATTTCTTACCGTCTTTGGCGAGTTGCACCTCAAATTTTGGAATCTCGAAACCTGCTTTGATAGCCGTACTTAAATTACACCCTATCTTAAGATCTTTGCGGATGACCCTTGAGTACCATTTAGCCTGCTGCGGCCCAACACTTCGCAACAGATTGGTCACTCGTATAATAGCGTCGTTACCGACTATTTCCCTGGTTTCTAGATCAGTCAGCAATGTCATGAAATGATCGTGGAATGACGGGACATAGCTTTGTACTCCGGTCACCATGTCATCAAACTTCTTTATGTAAAATTTTCTTTTGAAATTTAATGCTGCATCAAGTAACTCAAATAACCTCTGGTTCTTATTGTGCTTTTTTAAGATAGCTTCTTTCTGTTTGCCGATCGCGTTTTCTACCAAGTCTAGGATATCGAGTTCGTTCATAAATCCCCCATATAAAAAAAGGTACGATTTTTCAACCGTACCTTTATTATACCCGCTCGATATTTTTAATCAGTTATTTCATGATCTTATCTTTAATAGTATAAGGGGCTATGTGCATGAAGTTCTTGATGTTCGTGTTGATTTTTTCATCAAACGGAAGATATAAAGGATGTCCATCGTAGAATTCATCGTCGTACCATCCATCATCAGCAGGTTTATCTTTTTTAGGAGGTTCGGGAAGAGGAAGGGTTAACAGCGGGCACGCTGAATATTTTTTATAGGTAGTCGAACAGCTGAACCAACCGCATTTTCTTTCTGCTTTAGTGATGGTTTTCTTGATCAGTGACTCTTCGCATTTTATAGTGTTTATCACGGCGTCGATCGCGTTGTATTTTGGAGCGGTGATCCTAGACAACCACAGGTTGTTGTTGATGGCCACCTTGAAATCCTTGAACTCCATCTTCATCCTTTTTGCTGTCTGTGTTTCCATATCGGTAACTATATCTTTGATCGCGGTATATAATGTTTCGATCCTGGGAAATTCATCCCAGAAAATACCAGAAGCATTGTGCTGCATTATGATACCATCGTACAAGATATACCTGTTGGTGCAGGCTTGAAACATCGTGAACGCGGCAGAAGCGGCGAAACGAGCTACGCAAGTAAATTTAACCTCAGATGACCTCATTATAGATACCATGCGCGCTACAGAAAATACGCTGCCTCCTGGGCTATCGATGTACACGATGAGCTCATCGCCGTCGTAAGTCATAACTTTACGATTGAAGTCTTCTAAAAGACGTTCTGTAAAGACTGAAGTAACCGCAAAAAAGTTATCATCTTTTAGAACAACGTCGAGCTTCTTGTCATTTTTGGCGAATGCGCTGGTACCCACGAGCAGCATACACAATAATAAAAATAATTTCATGTTTTCTCCTTCTTTAGGTTTTTCGACGGTCTTTTTTTCTTCGCTCACTAGTTTTAGCTTTGATATATGCTTTTTCATACCCTATAGCATATCCCATAGAGGTTCCTAGTACAGTGAAAAATACAATCATCCCAATAATTACTAAAAATCTAACCATTATCAGACTCATTTACTTATTATACCCTTCTTCGTCTGGATCAACTTGGAGCATCTCGTCTATATCGTCTTCAAACTGCATCTCCACGGCTTTCTCGTGACAGGCTTCTAGGACAGGTTTGAAGAGTTCGGCCAACGCCTCATCTTTGATGGCAGTCGTTGCTATTGTAAGTTGTTTTCTTAACTCACGCTGTGTGACGATAGTAGGATCAGCTTTAAAATTCTCTAATGCATCCTTGAGACTATCAGACATCTTGAACCCGAAGTTGTCCCAGAACTTATAGACGCACTCTACGTCCTGCGGTTCGATAACCATTACCGTATGATCCCATTTAGCCATACTCACCTCATTTTTTAGTTTTCTTTTTCGTAGCTTTTTTCTTGCGTGCTTTTTTCTTAGCACCCTGTTTTGCTATCTTCTTCTGGAGTTTCTCGAAGTCTTCCATGCGCATGTGTTTCTTTTCTTTTTCTTTTAACGTCAGGACCTCGTACAAGACCGCGGCGTTGGTGGTCGGAACACCGATGCAATCGACGATGCCGAACTGTTTTGCCATAACAGCGTCCAGATAGATGCTCTGGTTGTCGTTGTCTTTTATGACTTTGCGTATACCGTTGTAACCACCGCTTATGCAGCAGTTCTTGGCCAGCAAACCTATCCAATGCCTGTTCATCCTCATCAACTCATCGGTATCGTTGGCGATGTCGCGAACGTTCCCAAAAGCCCCTGCTGAAAGCTCATGGATCATTATCCTGCTGTTCTTTGAACAGAAACGCATGTCACCGTGCGACAACAGGATAGCCCCAGCAGACATAGATTTTCCCATGCATACTGTTATGATAGGATTGGGGATCTCGTCCATGGTATCTATCATCTTAGCCATGCCATCAACGTTTCCACCGTATGAGTCGATGTAGACTATGATAGGCGCGTTGGGATCCCTCTTTGATTTGTTCTTAACGTCAACTCGGAATTTGTGAGCTGCTTCTTCATCGAATTTGTATACCCAAGTTTCATCTCCATTATCGTTCAAATTGTTCTTTTCAGCCATACAACTCTCCCTTATTAAAGTATATTCGTATATTATTATTATACTAATTCGTAATTTTATTACTTTTTTGAAGATTATCCTTAGCCCATAATGGTTGTAAATTACTATAATGACAAGCTTTTTTTAGTTGTTCTCTGTCTGTTAGATCAAAACTAGCTAAAGGTTGAACATGATCTATGTGCCACTGTCCATAGTTGTCCCAGGACATTGGGGCATCAAACTTAGATTCTAAGTAACATTTAAAATCTTCAATAGAACAGCCTAGATCTTTAACAGCAGAACCTGATTTATGATTGTTTTTTAAAGCTATATTTAAACGAGTTCTTAAATTTTTCTTAATTTTATATTGAACATCATCTTGATAACGTTCTTTGCGTCTTTTTCGATATTTTTCTTTATTTTTTATACGGTATTGATGTACTTTGTCTTTGTTTTGTTCTTGCCAATGTTTGTTATAGACTTTAAGATGTTGTTTATTATTTTCTTTCTTTTTCTTAATTCTCTCTTTATTTTTAATATACCATCGTTTCTTATATTCTTTACTGTTCAAATTGTACTCCCGCATTTTATCTTTATTACAGGATTTCCAATGTTTATTACTACAGCGTTTACAACAAAATTTCGCGTTATGAGCTTTTGACTCAAATTCTTTACTACATTCTTGACATTTCATTACATTATTTTACCTTACGATAAAATCTGGATGTTGAATTTGGTCGAGCACGGCGTTTAAAAACATATGCCATTCTCTTAATCTATGATTTTTACGCTGTTTGTAGATGTTTCGCAGTGTTTTATAGGACATACACCACATCCTGCGCTGCATGAAGCCTTCAGGTAGCTCTTTTTTTAATTTATGAAAATCTTGATTCCGAATCAGTTTGTTGAGTCGTCTGAGGGTCCACCAACTTATATGTCTGTCTTTAAAGTCATCTTTGGTGAGAGGACGTTTTAGTATGGTATGCATAGTGCTTTGGCTTTGTTTGGTAGAAAGTCTATAGGTATCCATTTGTGACCACATATATCTTGGCGCTTCAACTTCTACCCAAATAATAATGGCTTCAAGAAATTTATTATGTCCGCCGTCTTTATTAACTAATTTATCAGCTACTCCGTGCATGTTTTCTAACGGTTGATTCTTATTAAAAGAAAGTCCCATTAAAGCCTCTTCATAGCCAGCCTCTTTATGTACTTTAATTTTCATAATTACCACTTTTCTCTAAATTATCATTTTTCCACAAAGGTTGTAAATTGCCATAATGACAAGCCTCTTTTAATTGCTTTTTATCAGTTAAATCAAAATTAACTAAAGGAATAATATGGTCGATATGCCAACCATTGTATCCATAATTATCCCAGGACATTCCTTGTGACCATTTAGATTCTATATATTTTTTAAATTCTTTAATATCACATCCTAGATCTTTAACCGCTGATCCAGTTTTATAATTGTTTACATAAATTTTTAGCATATATTATATTACATTTACATTTATTGCAAATTCTATTCGCCACATGATCCACCTTTAGTTATTAAGCATATATCGGCTTGTTCTTGTACTACTTCTCCAGTATATTTTACCGCTGTGCTATATTTGACAGGAGTCAACGGTTGACCGCTGCGACTGCCGTCTGGAAAAACCGTTATGCCGCGTAGTTTGGGCAAGTATTTCAACAACATCTCACCGAACGGTAATATCTTGTAATCGTTATTGTGTTGGGATTTCCACGCCGGTAAGTTTATAGTAGAAGATATGCCATGGTCTACGTACTGCTGCACCCACGCTTGAAACTGGACGCGTTTCTCAATGTCTTCCGATAGTTTAAAGGCGTCCTCGATTTTATATTCTGGAATTCCTGATTCAATTAGTCGAGCCGCGCATGGATCTACGACGTACTCGTAATGCCATGTATGGTGTTTGAGATACCTGCGCTTATAGGCAACAGCAAAGATTGGTTCTATACCGGTAGTAGTTTCTGCTAGTATACCAATAGTTCCTGTAGGTGCGATAGCTCGAGTTTTAACAGGCTTAGATATGTCCCATTGTTCGGCATACCTCGCTGCTATCTCGGTTGACGTAGCGTATATCTCCAACCATTTACCTAGTTCTTCGTCAGGAGCGTATGGTTTATCTCGTTTCAACAACCATTCGTGAACGCCCATCACTCCTAGTCCTAACCTACGATTCTTAGATCGGATCTGATCTACCTTAGGATAAGGAACATCGGAGTATAGAGTACCTGCCAACAAGAACGCAGTGGCTAGTTCTACGACCTTCTTGAACTCTTCTATCGTGTCTATCGCTGCCATATTGATAGAACCTAGGTTGCATATATCAGAATCGTCTTCGCTGCACACTTCAGTGCAGTTCGATATTATTATTCCTTCAGCCATAAAACTATGTTCTGGTACTTTAGTATCACAGCAATATACGTCACTGTGTTCGTCCAATAAACCAATCGATTTAACTTTAATCAATGTTTGTCTGTAAGGATTATAATTATCAGCACATACATTTATTCTTTTTGTAGGTATTAATTGTTGAAAATGTTTTATAGAGTTACTATGTATAATTAAAAACCATGATTTGCTAGAACTATTTTTAAAATTACCGGTACTGCCTTTAATAATAGAACTACTTATTCCTATTTGATCTAAAAGTCGCTGAGTTCCTTTTAAAAAATTAAAGTGTATACTACCTAATCTTAATAACTGTCGTTTTTGAACATAATTACCGTCTGCATCAAATAAGCCAGCTATAAAAGAACATATAAAATTGATGTCTTTAGCATATATATCTATGGGAAACATAGATTTACATCTATTTTTAAGTATATCTAAATTTTTTGTATTTGCTTGTAGATATCCTCTATTTTCCATATAAACGTCTGATTTTGTTAGCCATTTAGTATTTATATATTTAGAACATTTTTGTGACTCAGTAGTACAAAATGTTATTTCAGCTCTAGGTAATATTTTATGAAAACATCCATCGCCATATATATACCCAAAAGTATATCCATTTTCATCAAATGAACTTTCATAATATGTAGGCATGCTGACATGTAATATATCTTGAGCTTGTAAATCTATGGCACGAACTCGATCAATTGATTCTAATTTACGATATTTTTTGCCTTTTCCAATATATTTTTCAACTAGAAATTCATGATTAGGTTCACATACAATCTCTCGATTATTGCTAAATTTCACTTTTATCAACTCTGCATTTTCAATTGTTTTATGAAATACTACATCTCGAGCCCATTGTTTACCTGTCCAAATTGTTATTGGCTTATTAACAATATCTATCACTTGTTTATAACCATTTTTAGTAAGTACATGTGTATTACTATGAATTGGAGCATTTCTAAGTGTTTCTTTGGAGTTCTGTCCTAAGTTAACTGAAAATCCAGGTTCGCCGGTCTTTAGCATACGCTTGATGGTAGCCCAATACACTGAATGCGCGTGGGCATGTTTACTATGACGATCGTTGTTGTACGCTTTGAAAAATTCATCGTCTAGTATGACCGATATATTAGTGCCGTCCAACGTGGCCGGAAAATTGAAATTCTTGCTCTTCAGCTCACGTATCTCGGACGGCCAGTTTTTCGCGTCTATGAACTTGTGTATGTCAGGATGTTGCCAGGATAATCCAGCCCATATGGCAGAACGTCGTGAACCTCCCTGCATTATCCCTCTACCGCACTCGTTCATCATCTGCATCAACGCCAAAGGTCCCGTCGCGAAACCCCCAGTCTTGCGAACTTTTTTGCCCTCAGCTCTGATGCCAGAATAGTCTATGCCTATTCCCGCACCGGTCATCAGTGCCATAGCTGCTTTATGCAGTAACTCTGCCCAACCTTCTCGACTGTCTTCTGCTCTTAGAAGCAGACAGTTTTGCACCTGATGATATTGGCGACCGCAAGCATACAGATACCGTCCAGCAGGGATAAATTTTCGATCGCATATTGCCTGTTCTATCCTTTTCTTTAATTTTCTGTCGATCGGCACTTCAGCCATCACGTTTTTCGTGACTCGTCGTGCTATATCTTCCCATGTTTCTTTAGTATCATCAGCTTTCGTATGTGAATATTTCATCTGCATGATATTGGTTGCAAAACTACTCATTTTATCTGACATAAGAATTTTCCCCTTCGTTAATTGTGTATGTATTTATTAGGTTTTACTGATTAAAAAACGTGTGCTAGGAGTAGAACTTGGGTTGCATTTCATACATTAATTATAACATTTTTGACAACTAAAATCGTGTTAAAATTTAACTGATGAGGTATGAAAAAGTCTGGCAAGCGGCTGAACTAGTACGACTACTGTATAAACTTAAGATAATACACAGCGATGTTCTTTATGATATAGTCGATGATCTGCAGATTGCATATTGGGAATATGAAGAAGCTATCCGCGAGACTTAGCGCGAATCCCTTCTACTGATTCGTCCCATATCTGAGAACGCGTGTGTTTGCCACACACATTGCATTTCCTGAAATAACGGTTGCCAACGATTATCAGCTCTAGAATGCCACCATCGCACTCGTAGCACTGCCATTTGTCACGAAGTTCTTTCTCTTTCTGACGTTTTTTACTGGGTACTATTATGTCTTCTTCAATCAGACCTTTTTTTTCAGCTACCTGATACCTGTCGAGCATCTTGCGCGCGGCTTTCAATGCTCTTTTGAGTTTTCTATTTTCATGTTTTAATTTATCTAACAATTCTATCTCTTTATCTGTGTACTTACTACGTCCCAAAATTACTCCTTGATCGATTCCACCCCAAACAATTCGTTCAAGTAATACTCACGATTGCTCATGTACTCATAGTCGGATAATATCAACACTGGGTTCATTATGCTTATGGGCCTGCCGTCTCGAAACGTCTTCGACGTATGACCACGCCACAACAAACAGTGACCTAGTTCGTGAAAGAGAAGTTGTTCTCTCTCTGGATTACTCGCGAAAGACCAAAAATCTCTATCGATTAAAACGATAGGAAAGAATGGTATGGGAAGACACAGGCCGATAGCAGACGATTTAGCGCGATCGGTAGGACCAAAGTTGATGCTTATGAACGGCATCTCGTAGTCCTTGTCAACGCGATTTCTGTATTCTACGACCCACTGTTCAGCGTGTAACTTAAGATATTTGTCAACGTGACCAGGAACAGGCCATGACCGTTGTAAACTCATCAATATCAACGCATATATCAGAAACGGTGATAGTATCTCACTGAAAAACTTCATTTCTAATCCTTGTGATGGTGATTGTTAAGTGCGTTCACAATAAGTTGCACCTGTTTTTTAAGATTATCCCTAGATTCCATTCTTACAGTCTCTATTGTATCACGCAACCGCGTAACATCGACCCAGTGTGATAAACACAGCACTGCCATGAACAACCAAAACGCAGGATATACCATCTGGTTGAGGGTTAACCAGCACGCGCTGATGATCATAGCGTATGACAGCAGAGTAGGTAAAAAATTAATAATTTTTCTCATATAATCTCCTAACTATTATAGTAACTTACTATCCTCCCGTGTTATAATGTAAGCATGAAGCAAAAGATCTGTCCCGTATGCCACGTGGCTATCCTACAGGACCACCCCGAGCTTATCTGGTGGATAAAATGTAATTTTTGTGGGTATACGACATTTGATCTAACCATGCTTCACTCCAAATACCACGAACAAGCCAAGAAAAACAAGTTTGCTAAACGTCATCAGAAGTAACTAGCTCTAAAAGTTGATGAACTTCTTGTATTGACTTAGTATCAACTTGACCATCGGAGCGTTCTAACTCATACGAACCGGCTGTTTTGGACAAAACTTTATATCTGTACTGCTCAGCCGTTTTTTTTAACGTTTTGTAAACCGTCGTGTTGGCACACCCGCCGTACTGATACTCAAACTGGTCCATCTTGATCTTTAATAAATCACCGATCTTAAACATCAGAACCACTCCACTTCTAGGTAATCACCAGAGAAGAACACGTCGAAACCACTTTCTTCTAATTTACTAACAACGAGGTTTACTTTCTGTGGTGCTACTAGGATACTGCAGTTGTGAAAACCTAGGTCAGCAAACGCCCGTATGTAGTCACTAACTGCCTTAAATGTTTTAAGTTCATTTTCAGGTTTATCCGCTATTTTTTTAGCTTTAACATAACTGATCATACTTACTCCTCTAAAAAATTTCTTATATTTTCATCTATCACACGCTTACGTATAGCCTCTATCAAATCAGGGTGAGGATACGCGTTGACGTATGTCTTGTCTTTTATGACTATATCATTATACATAAGGATTATCTCGCATTCTTGCGATGTTAAATTGATCATTATCCAGCGAATTTTACTTTTAATACCCATGCCAGCAGTCGCGGCGCTGTTGTCAAGCTGCTGAATTTTATTTAAAACGTAATACAGTTCTTTATATGCTTCTTCACGTGTCATGATAATAGTTCCTCTATAGCTCGGTTTATCTGACGCCTTGTTATTTCTTTGTCGATGATCTTAAACAAATGATAAGCCTCATCTCGCTGAAAATCATATTCGCCGCATACGATTACGCCAGTCAGGTCCTTAACTGCTAGATCAAGTATATCATCACGATATTTGTCAAGGTTGCTGACTATGTATCTCGTCCATCCCAAGGTCCTATCGTCAAATCTACTCATCGCCTATCAACACCAATCCTTCAAACGGTTCATCGGCGTACTCGGACTCTGGTTCAAATGATCCTTCGACCACCCATACCCTGACCGGTGTCTTTTCTAGCGCGAACGTTGAGTTTTCAGGTCTCGCGCAGGTCGATGTGATGCGACAGAACGATCTGTAACCATCACCTGGATCTTCAAAAAATTCGTAAAAAGTATCACCCAACCACACGTGTACGCAATCGCATTCTGGTTGCTCATCGTAGTAATTATAAGGATTAGGTAAACGCGTCTGATACAGACCTTTGAACAGAGCCCAACTACCCGTGTTTTTTACGTCCATCTATGATCTCCAATATCTGTTTTTCTGATACAGGTTTAAAATCCCATTGGTCAACGCCCACATTGATCTGTTTGTTTTTAACCTTCCACGCGTGACGGTTGTTGTGTATGTGACCGTGTATCAACCAGTGACCATCGCGACGCATCGTCTTGTGTGCGTATCGTTTCCATTTAGCATATCCGTTCCACCATAACTTAAAACGAGTCCACCAACTGGGATAATAAGGATAATGACTCAGGTAAACTTGATGGCCGTTTAAGTCAATATAGAAGTTTTCTCTTACGTCCTGAAAGCCGGCACGTATCATCTGCCACGCTCGTTTGTCGTGGTTTCCTAACACCAGGATCTTGTAGCCGTGGAGTTTGTGTACCATCTCTTTGATCATCGCTTGGTTACCCCAGGAAAAATCACCCACTACGTAAACAGTATCTTTTTTCTTTATGTGCTGGTTCCACTGTTTGACGATATGATCGTTCATCTCTTCGATTGTTTTGAACGGACGTCGATTGTGTCTTATAGCTGCTTTATGAAAAAAATGAGTGTCTGCGATAAACCATTTCACTCATATATTTTACCGAATATCAATTTGCATATAGTATCTACATTTTTTTTCAGTTTTCGTTTGGACTGTTTGTTGATTATCACGTAGTCTTTGTGGTAGAAGATCAAGTCATCATCGCTTATATGATTTTCCGTCCATTCTCCAGATTTACATCGTTTTTTACGGATGTTGTCGTCGCATCGAACTTGGATGAATATCGCACCGTGTTTCCGTAAAAAATCAGCTTGTTTCTTGCGCCTGCAGTCATCGACTATGATATGTTCGTCAGGGTCAAAATCTTCTTTAAAA
>JGI10211J34971_10004849_pt1 | contig 10615 bp, 9 predicted proteins | sample Etolagsediment_FD_34971 | JGI IMG/M metagenome (IMG submission 34971)
TGCATTGCTAAAACATATTCGTAAAAATGTCTATGACAATAACGCTCTTGTACGCAACGGTTTTGATGTTGAAGGACGTCAACATAGTCAGTTGTGGTTTTTACCAACCACATTACGCGGTTCAAAACCCGTGGACACCATGATGGGTAAGCTATTGTCTGTTATCATGACAACGACAAATGATGGCACGTGCAAATGGTTCCGCGATCACTTTTGTTTTATTTTGATGCATTCTGGAAAGCCTGTTCAAGCACATTATACGGATATCAAACTTGGCAAACAACTTGAATCAACACAATGTTACACGACTGAGAGTGTCGGTTCTAAAGATATTCGAAAAACACTGTTATTGAGTGAAAAAGATGCACGAATGAATAATCCAAACAAAAGTGTTATTATACTTACGGCCGGACAGCTAAGACTTGGTGTATCCTTGCCGTGTGTCGATATTGCTCTTCACATGGATCCAATTGAATCTGCTGACACTATTTACCAAAGCATGTTCCGTGTATTAACACCCGCGCCTGGAAAAGAACGCGGATACTTTGTCGATATGCTCAAGACCAGAATGATTAAGTTCCTCTACAACTACGAAAATATGATGAGTGCGAGAGTTAAATACATTGGTAGACAAAACAAGCTTGGTCGGATGCGGCAACTGATTACTTCATTTGATATCAATGGGCTGTCGTTGCGTGATACGACTCAAGAATACATGCAGGGGTACGCAGACTTGATAACCGAACTTGGATTGACGAATCTGCAAACATTTGCTAAAAGCAGTCTAGAATATGGAACCACAAACACAACAGTAGAAGACTTGGTTGCGGATGTATTCTCAAAGACGCCTGACTCCAGTCTCCACGATCTTGTTAGACGAATTGGTAACATCACTTCTAAAAAGGAAAAGAGTAAACAAATTTCTAAGAATGTAGTAACTCGGGGCGAAGGAGCAAGTGGGGAAGGCGATAGCCCAACCAGTGCTACCCAACCAGAAGCCAAACCGAGCGCAGCGAAAGCGGAGAAGACACTATCCCGAAAGGATATGCTGGAAAAGGTACAGAAATATTTTACGAATTTACTCGCACTCTACATCCTCTTGCAGGATACCAATGAACAAGACAGGGATTGCGACGAACAAAACGTGCATAATCTTCAGCGGTGGTTGCAGAGACGGACATCTACAGATATTACAGCTGAAGCTATAGGCGAACTTGAAACTTTGGGTTCCCTGTGCGAGCCAGAGCAGGACGGACCTATGCTTGAATGCTATCTAGCGTGGTCGCGAATAGACTCGGCATCATCAGTTGAGGAGATCGCAAGACAAGTGACGGAACTCCGTCGTGAGTTTGCGATAATTCTTGATTCCATCCTTAACCATATAGGATCGGAAGGCCCAAGGAGAATGATTAATGTCTATTGTGACATTAGGGACGACCTAATGGGGCTGCGGAAACGCCATGAGGAAAAGTTAAACTCTACAAATGATGCGTGTGGAGAAGATGAAATCAAGAATCCCACCGTACTTGAAATTATTCGTAAAAGACTTGTTGTTCGAGATGATGAGAAGGAACAGCACGGTGAAGTGTTCACGCCCATCAGCCTCGTGTGTGAGATGCTGGATACACTCCCGATAGAAGTGTGGTCAAATCCGAATCTCAGGTGGTTGGATCCCGCCAACGGTATCGGCAACTTTCCAGTAGTTGCCTACTATCGACTCATGAAAGGGCTCGCAGGGAAAATGCCCAACGAGAAGGCACGGTCCAGGCATATTATTGACAAAATGCTCTATATGGTCGAGCTCAACCCGGTGAATGCTCGTGTGTGTAAGAAGATCTTCAACATATTGGATGCGGACTCTAAACCAAACATCGCTACAGCCAATTTCCTGACGGGCAACTGGAAGCGACAGTTCGGTGGAGTGGACAAGTTTGACATCATCATGGGGAATCCACCGTACAATGAGGGAGGGATTAAGAAAATGGGACAGAAGGGAAACACGACGACACTTTGGCCCATGTTTGTTCGCGATGCGTTAGCAACATTGACCAATGATACAGGGTTTTTACTTTTTATTCATCCGTCCTCTTGGGCTACTTCGCTCGACGGAAAAAATGGCAGAATGATAGCAAGTCACCAGCTATTGTGGTATAGGCGATTCAGCAATACGGAATCCAAGACTATATTCGGTGGTTTGTCTGGAAAGATACCTGTAGCTTATTACTTGTTAGTCAAACGATTGCCTACCTTGCCTACTCAGATCTATGACATATGTGTTGGCGCGCCCAATCAATCCGGGTCCTGGACACCATTCCGTGTGTTTGATGCGCCATTGATACCCTCCTCAAATGTGGCGGTAGTGTCAAAGCTTATCGGCCTAACAAAAGAGTACGGATCAGTTGTCGATCATTATGTTTTGAGTTCCGGGAAGACAAAAGCTAGCAAGGATCAGTGGAGCGCCAGCCATCCGTACCCAATATTGAAGGTTGACAGAAGACAACCAGTGGTTAGATACTCAAACGTTCCACCAACGGACTATCAACCCAAGCTTCTGCTTGCAAACAGCGTAATGGGGTATGCATTGTTCGACAAAACTGGAATTGTTTCAGTTGGCTCTTCGGATCAAGGCATACTAACGCGCTCAGGGGAGTCAGAACGGGAGTACCTGAAAACTCAGTCTTTCTTACTATCCAATCTTGTGCTCTACCTGATACGTACTAACAAAGGACGTATGGATTTTTTTGACAGAGAGATACTGAAGGTCGTTCCTAACATAGCATCCATTCCAAATTCACCAGATAAGATTACTGATGCTTACCTAGAAAAGCTCTTGGGAATGTCCGCAACTGAGAAGGAATGTATAGAACGGTACGCCACTACAGGTGAAGGCCGGTTGTCGTCTGCACAGCGACAAATATTACTTAACTTCGACATCGCCAACTACATGACTCCTAAGCAGATTGAGTACACACAAGACCTTATCCGAAAGCAGCAACAAGAAAAAGAAGAGAAACAACGTGAGAAAGAAGCTAAAATAGCTCGCAAGACCCGCAAGGCACCCAAATCGCCAAAAGAGGGTGCAGCAGCGCAAAGCAAGAGGGAGGGTAAGGGTCGGAGTACTCGGCGGCACTCCAAGAGTTCTAAAGCTAATCGCACGCGCCGACGCCCGCAGAAGGCAATCAAGAGTCGGACACGGAGAGCGTCCAGGCGTCAGCGGCGAGGTTGATAAATTGACCCCCGAAACAGGTTCCGCTCCATCATCACACCCCAGCCGAACTATGTCTGCCCCACCCACCTCTTGCTCAGCCGCGATGAAAGAGCTGACGATCGCCGAACAGGAAGCAGCATACGAGGTCGCTCGGCAGCGCGTCGTCGTGTGCGAAGGTCGCTGCGAGGTCACCGCGATCAAGCGCAAGCTGGCAGCAGCCAACTGCGATGTGGCTCAGGCAAGAGCAGACGGGTGCGACGCTGGCACGTTGATGGGACAGCACAACAAGGAGGTCAAAAAGCAGACGGCCTACTTGCAAACCGCTGTTCGCACGTTGACAGGACGCATTGTCGTACTGGCTGGAGAGAGTCTGTCTGATGCTAACAAGAAGACAGCCGAGCTGACCACGGACATTCAAAAGCAAGAGGGGGAAGTGTTGCGAAAGGAGCTGAATCCAGCGTATACGGAGTTCGCAGCAAAGGACCGTGCGCTTCGCGATTGGCTCAAGCGTCCAAGCAACGTCCAGTATGTGCCACAGGCTGATTGCGAGGCGTGCGGCGCATGGGCTCTGGAGAGGCTCAACGAGCTCAAGACGGTGCGCGAGAGCCATTGGTCTCAGCGAAATGTTAGGGCATGGGGAGCTTACGAACGCTTCCCGCCAAGCATGCGGCTGTACACGGGTCCCTCAAGTGGGGTGAACGCTCACGCCGATACCGAAGCGAATCGTAAGCTAGCAGAAGCAGTGGACGCCGCCGAAGCTAGCGTTGATGCAGTGGTGGAAGGCCTGTCCACTCTCAAGACACATTACTCGGACCAGCGTGCGGCAGCGACGGAAGCATTGGCCGCCGCCGAATTGGCACACCGAGAAGTCTCCGCCGAGCGCCAGCGCGTTTCCACTGCCATCTCCCAGCTCAAGACCGCCGAGAGTCGGATCTTGGACAGGATCGAAAAGGCGCGCAAGCACATCGAGGTGGCAACGCAAGAGGTCGCATTGGAAGAGGTGAACACGCGATATGCTGAAGCGTGCAAGGCGGTCACGGTTGCCAAGAAGACGCAGACTGACCTGGAGTACGCCATCGTAGCTGTGAAGGACGCCGAGAGCTGGTGGGTTCCGTTCCAAAACTCCGTCCACGCTTTGCAGGTGGCAGAGCGAGAAATGTGGCTGGCGGGCGAAGGCCTCCGGATGTCGCGTCAAGCGGTCCAGGTTGCAATACAGAACAAGACGCTTGCCGATGCCGTGGCCAAGCACCCTCAAACACCGGAATCAGCGCGCCAGCTGCTGGTTGCTCTTGCAAAGCCCATCCGCGACGTTCGGGAAGGACTCCACGAGGCACGCACACTTAACCCGGGAACGGTCACGGAGCATTGGGTCCACGTGACCGCCATGATGTGTACCTTGTACAGCTCGGACGAAGATCTTGCAAAGGCTCTGGAACAGCTGCCAACGAAACTAGCTGCATTCGACAAGGTCGATAGCGACTGTGCGGGTGCCAAAGCGAATGCAGAGTGCATGGCGGCTGGAAAAAGATTGACATTGGCGAAAGATAGGGCTAAGGAACTCGACACGAACCTGGCCGAGTCAATCAAGCAGCTAACCGCACATGAAGAGACGATGACAGAACTTGAGGAACTTTGGGATCTGGCAAAGGCGCGGCTGACCCTGTATACTCTCCTCCCTGCCTCTTGCTAGTTTGACTGGGAACAACGAGGCGCCGATCTACATGGAGGTGCGGGCGATGTGGATGTGAGGGACTTCGTCACAAATTGACATGTAATTTTCTATGTCCGACCGAGTAGAGGATGGCTGAGCTAACCGAAGCCGAACGCGCGAAGATCCAGAACTACGTGACCACCATCATGGAGGGTGCGGACGACAGCTGGGAAGAGTTGCAGTGTGCCACTACCGAGGCGACAACGGGAAAGTCGGTGTCGCAGCTAAAAGACATGCTCGTGAGGCGAGGGCTGAAGACGAATGGAAACAAGGCAGAGCGGATTCGGCGAGTAACGCAGGACAAGCCAGTGTGGCGTGGGGTATGGCTGCGATGTGTTCGGAATGCCACGCTCTTCGTGTTTCGACACATTGATCGCTTTGGGGACGATGGGATGGGGGACAAGCCAGAAGGAATGTGTCGTGTGGAGTACTGGCTGGCGCATCTCAATCCAGATCACATCCGGGAGTGATTTCTAGATCCAGTCGTAGTACAACTGAACAACCTCCACAAGCTTGTCTGGCTTGTTTTTGGCCCAGTAGCGCACCTGCTCGGTTAGAGCGTGCAGCCGTTTTCTCCATTTTGCTTGTTGGCGCTGAGGGACGTGATGGAGCCCTTGTTTCGATGTTGACCAGCAAGAAGCAACCCTGATTCCGTCCAAGTCCAAATATTTGTCCGGGTTGAAGCGAATAAATACGATCGGCTTAAAGCTGATGGGCACTTCCTGGATGACATCTTCTTGAATCCCTGGGTTAACGTCGAGCACTAGCTCCATTGTTCGCTTGTTGTCGCACGAACAATCGTAGTGGACGTGGCTGTTTTCGTCCACTTCAACGATAATGTAGTGAGTGCCGATGTCGGTGATGAGGTCTGGTCGGCGGCGTGAGCGTCCGCCCTCCACCTTCTTATCACACACCCATTTCAGTTCCGGAAAGGTGTCGATGATATGCTGACTGACTGCATTCTCTTTTGTCTTGTAGTTGTGAACGACAGGGATGTCCGGATGTTGATGAATGACACATCGGAGGCAGTAGCCGCGATATTTGGGATAGCCGGACATATCACACATTTCCGTTTTGCACAGAGCACTTCCTCCGCACTCATCGCATCGCACTTTGGTTCGTTTGTGTCGGCAATAGTAGCCGTTGCTGCATTCGTGGCAGTAGATTTTTGGGACTTTGTGCTCGCAATGTGCCCCGCCTCCGTGTGCGTTGTGAAGATGGATGTTGAGGCTGTTGATGTGTTTGGTCTGGAATGTGCATAGATCGCAGGCCACTGGCTTGTCCTTAGAATGCTGGAGCATGTGCGATTTGAGATTAGTGGCCTGAGTGAAGGTGGCGTCGCAGTGAGGGCACTTGTGCGGCTTTTCGCCAGTGTGCTGGAGCATGTGCGTCTTGAGATGCCCGGCGGTTCGGGCCTTGTAATCGCACTGCGAACAAGCAAATGGCTTTTCGCCAGTGTGTCTGCGGATATGAACGGCTAATGAGGATCGGTGGCGTGTTTCATAGTCGCAATGGGGACATTTGAACGGCTTGTCGGTCAGATGCTTCTTGAGATGAATGTCGAGAGAGGACTTGCGATCGGTTTTGTAGTCGCAGTGCGGACACACATAAGGTTTTTCCCCGGTATGCTTGTGTTGATGTTCTTTTAGATGATGTGGATGCTTGAAAGCAGCATCGCACTTGTCGCATTTGAAAGGACGTTCGCCAGTGTGGATTCGTAGATGAGCAACAAGATTCGGCTTGAGTCCCGTGGTGAAATCACAATGGGGGCACTTGTGAGTGTCTTTGGGAGTGTGAACGAGTTGGTGTCGTTTTAGACTGGTTTCGCTGGCGCAACAGAAATCACATTTGTTGCATTTGAATGGTTTCTCACCAGTGTGAATGCGCAAATGTTCGTCCAGGCGATACTTACGCTTAGCAACGTACGAGCAATGAGGGCACGGGAACTCGTCTTGGTCACGCACATAGGTTTTGGGCATTTTGCCTTGGATGTATGGGAGGGATGTACCTATGTCGTTTTGATGACATCATGCGGGCCAAAGGCCCAGATGATGGCGGTGAGACTGATAGTGCGAATTACCGATACAGAACCATGCAAAAATGAGACCATAACCAGTAACAATGTGGTTTGTTGAATTACAAACTCTAATTGGCATAGGCCAAGCCGCCCATACCACTCATGACTCGCAAAACATTGTAGTTAATTGCGTACACGCGCACCTTCGCGGTCTTGTTGCCGCCGACAGCGTTGGCCGAGACCACGAGCTGAAGCGAGGCGTTGTCGATCCGCGAGAAGTTGCACGAGCCAGTCGGCTGGTGCTCCTCAGGCTTGAGTGCGAACGAGTACACGTTGATACCCGTATCCGGCGCCGAGGTGTGGTGCTGGAACGGCTGGACCTGGTCGAAGTAGGTGCCGAGGCGCTCCGAGAAGCGGTCCTGGCCGTTGAGCTGGAGCTTGGCGGTGACAACCGGGTTCTGACCCCAGCAGTGCATGCCCAGGGCAGCCTTGGTGAGGACGACGGAGCCGGCCATCGAGACGGTGGACTGAAGAGCCTGGTTGGCCGACGGAGTGTTAGCCGTGCCGGTGCCAATCGGCGCCGGCACCAGGTTGGTCTGGTTGCCGCTGAAGAAGTTGACATCCGTTCCCAGAGTATTGTCCGAGGAGATCGGCTGGTCGTTGCAGCAAGACGCTGGAAGCTGATCAGAAGCATTGGTGAAGATGGTGTTCGAGAGTGCAGTCGGCTCGATCTGGAGCGACCACGGGGCAGCCAGCGTCTGGAGCGAGTCGCACTCAGAGAGCGCCCAGTCGTGGATCAGCTCAGTGCTGTCGTTCTGCGGGTTGGTGTAGGCGAACGAGGCGCGCGGGAGCACGTCAATCGCGTCGGTGTAGTTGAACGGCTGGGCACCGAACACAGCGTACAGGCCCGAGGCACCGCACGAAGAGCACGAGCCACACGAGCCCGAGGTGCAAGCGTAGTCGGTGTTGTCCGCAATGAACGAACCGCAGTAGTCAACGTTGGCGTCCGGCTGGACAACCCAGATGAGCTCCTTCACCGGGTGGTTGAAGTTGAGCTTGATCTTGTTCGAGGTGGAACCGATCGACTCGTCCCCAGTGAACTGGAGCTGAGTGATGAGGTACTCGTGCGGCGACTGAGCCATCTTACGACGCTCGTCGGTGTCGAGGAAGACGTAGTCGACGTAGATCGAGGCCGACACGAGCGAGAGGGTGTTGTAGAAGTAGGTCTGCTGCATGTTGGTGGCCGAAGCCGACGACCCCGGCCACTTGGGCTGACCCGTGGTGGCGTTGGCCTTGACAGCCCACAGGCACTGCTCGAGCAGGTTGAACTCGAGGTTGATCTTGACCTCGTGGTACTGGAGCGCAATGAGCGGGATCGCGAGACCCGGGTTGTTGCAGAACCAGAACTGGAGCGGCACGTAGAGGGTGGTCTGCGGAAGCGCGTTGCGGATCTCGCACTCCTGCGGCGACACGGTGCCGGCCGAGCAAGGGGTGTCCGGGGCGTCCTTCCGGCGGCCGTTGGCCAGGAAGGTGAGCTGGGTGGTCTGACCCACCATCTTGTCGTAGCCACGGCGCTTGGCGTCCGAGAGCGTCAGCTGGTTCCAGATGTGCATCGAGTCACCATATTGGCGATCAATGCGTTGGCCACCGATCTCGACCTCGACCTGCGAGATGAGCTGCTCACCAGGGTAGTTGAGCCAGCGGGCCGTCGCAAGATCGTCAGGGTCATCGTTGTTGGCGCCGCCCGAGAGCGTGCCCTTGATGGAGCAGTCGACCATCGGGAGCGTCACCTGGAGGTACGCGCGGTACGCGAGGTCACCATTGCGCGAGATGACGCACTGGACCCGGCGACCGAAGTCGGCCTGGCCGTTGAACGTCTGCTCGATCGACTCCACGGCGAAGTTCGTGTGGCGCCGGTACGTGACCTTCCAGAAAGTGATCTCAGGGTTACCAGTGAGGTAGACGTCCTGTGGGCCGTAGGCCACGAGCTGCATCAATCCTCCTCCCATCGCTTAATCCTTGCACAGAAAATATTCTGAGCCAAATGTTCAAAACTAATCTAAGGAAATTGCACAGACCTCCCTTATGTGGAGGCAGCGCGCGGCCCGCACCATTCCCCAGCCTAGACCGAGCCGCCGGACGCTCGATCGCAAACACCAGGACAAGCTCGCAACCATCGAGCAAAATGAACAGAACATTGACGAATGGCAGTCAGAGATTGACCGACTCACCGAGTCGCTTGAAACACCGGCTACGAACGCCGCATCCGCCAACCCCGATGCGGCCTCGGCGCTCGGTCAGATCGCCCAACTGGAACGAAAAATCCGACAGGCCCGCAAGGCCCGCCAAGAATACTACCTCGACAACTCACACGAGCTGTTTGAATACTTTGAGAAACGCCAAAAGGAGAGCACCCAACCGGCCGCCGAAAACACGGCCAAAATCGATGCCTTCTTCTTTGGGCGTAAGCATGGTGCGGTGCAAACCGAAGGCGCCGCAGAAAGATATCGTGCCACAACCGAAGTAGAAGACGTCATGGCTGACATGACGGTCAGCCGTGACTTCCGGTGCCAATGTGGCGGTGAAATGGTGCCGATCGAGGCCGAAGGCATGCGGACCTGCCGCGCCTGCGGTCTCTCAAAACCCTTCATGTCCGAAAACGATCGGCTTACCTACAAGGAACCGCCAAAGGAGGTCACCTTTTATTCGTACCAGCGCATCAACCATTTCCGTGAGATTGTGGCGCAGTTCCAGGGCAAGGAGTCGACTAACATCTCGGACGAAGTATATGCCCGAATCCGAGCCCAGCTCAAAAAGGAACGGCGTAGGGCCAACGAGCTCAACGTCGTGGAACGAAAAGAGCTGCTCAAGAACCTGGGCTTCAATGGATCGTACGAACATATCGCTTTCATCTGGAACAAGTTGGGAGTCTCGCCGCCGATCGTACCGCCAGGCCTAGAGCAACAGCTCTTCAGCCTCTTCAGCATTGTGGAAAAACGCTATGCGATACACTGCCCCGAAGATCGCGTCAACTTTTTGCACTACTACTACGTCTTGTATAAGCTGTTTGAACTCCTTGGGGAACGAAAGTACCTCAAGGACATCATCATGCTTAAGGACCCTGCACGGACGGCGGAGCAAGACGTAGTGTGGAAGAAGATTTGCAACGATTTGGGCTGGGCGTTTGTGCCAACGCCCTAGAGCGCCTAGAGTTAAGGCGATGCCCGGGATGGTTAACTAGCCGGGGTTCTTACGCCGAGCGAGGGAAGCCAACCAGGTTGGCACCAATGCCGAACCCGGCGGCAGTGCGGGCAGCGTCACCATAGCCGCCCGGCGAGTAGACGTCGAGCACAGCGAAGGTGGCAGCAGCCGTGAGCGCGATGAGAGCGACCTCGTCGATGCGCATCGACTTGGCCGGAATCACGAATGCAGCGATAGCGACAACAATGCCCTCAACGAGGTACTTGGCGGCACGGCCCAGGACTTCTCCGATCGAGATCATCTTGATACGTGCATAGAAAAAGTTGTTTTGAGTTAACTAGCGGGGGGGGCGAAGCCCCATGCTAGGGGTCGTAGGGGGCTCCGCCCCCCTATAGTGCGTCAACCAGCTTAGGGGGGTTTTCTTTTCCACACTTACGAATGGCAACTCCGGGCGATGGAAAGAGCGCTGTGGCATCCA